>Ga0210403_10004942_pt1 | contig 11399 bp, 38 predicted proteins | sample IncBWC19MmetaG_FD_150863 | JGI IMG/M metagenome (GOLD analysis project Ga0210403, IMG submission 150863) | Forest soil microbial communities from Barre Woods Harvard Forest LTER site, Petersham, Massachusetts, United States - Inc-BW-C-19-M | ecosystem: Environmental > Terrestrial > Soil >... | reverse complement strand
CCCAGACCAAGACCCAGACCCAGACCCAGACCCAGACCCAGACCAAGACACAGACCTATATTTTTTCTTCTTAGTCATCATCTGATTTTCTCTTTCTAATAAAGACACTCACCTACAACCGCTCGCGATGCGCAATCACTATCGTCAGAGTCAGCATTGCAGGCGTCACGACCAGATGCACAAACAGAGAGCCTAGGGTAGGCTGCGCCATGAACCCGGTGACACCCCACACGCCAAACGCCATGTATGTGCTGAACCTTTGATGGAATTTCTTTAGCACGACACAGCCTTTCCGCGCTTCTTAAACAACTCAATCCCATGCCTGGCATCTTCAACAGATTTATAAATCGGCCCCTGATCAAACCACAAAGGCCAAAATCCAGGGCGATACCACACTTCAAATCCGCCCAAGTAGCAATGAACTATCTTGTATCTCCACTCGAAGATGCCGCCAGAACCAACCGCGGTGCCCAAGGCGTAACCAAAAGCAAGAGCTACACCTACAATGATAAAAACCGAGCACGACATTGTTCATCCCCACTTAAGGTAGCACAGTGAAGCGATCAGGCTTAAAGCCAAGATACCAAATATTACCTGTTGAGCATGATCCATTTAGACATCAAACCACATCTCAACCATGGAAAATCCCACTTATACCCACACACAGAACCAGCAAGATAATTACAGATAGTACCGGATTTTGTGCTACCCAATCTAGATATTGCATGTCTTATTGCTCCTGCTTCAGAACCTTGTCAATAGCCGTTTTTATCTCGTCGGGCTTCTCTTTCACGGCAACCCATATGCCGTATACCATAACTCTGGAGCCAGCGGCGGTGCCATCCCAATTGGGATCGGCAGGACCTATGAAGTCGATCTGCTCAGCGTTGATATACACCGGCTTACCAGAAGGCTGATGAGCTAGAATGAAGAATGCCGAGAAAAATGTGGAGGTAACAAACCTCCACACCGTAGCGAACTTTCTTGCTGTCATTTACCTTACAGTGACAGTAAACGTTAGCTTGGTCGAGGCACTCCAATTACCTGCGCCACGATCCAAGACGCCAGCGAAGTCACCATCATCGGTGTGGGCCACGATCGATCCAGCAGTCTTGCAGTATCCGTTAAATCCATTTGCATCCATAACGGCAACTGCAGGTCCAGATGGGATCGTGAAGTTGTTTTGGTTCTTCCACGAGCCGACACCTAGCATAGTCCAACTTTCGCAGGTGATGGAGGTAATCTCAGCAGGAAGATAGCTGATAACCAAAACCCATTGTGTGCCGGAAAAGTGGTCCGTCCTGGTCTTGATCACTTGAGCCTTTGCAGGCTGCTGAGCCATACCATAGTTCATTGGCGCAGAGATACAAGCAAGAGCAACAGCGGTGGCGGCGACGACCTTACGAATTCTATTCATATTCAGTTCTCCTGTGAGTGTGGTAGCTAGCTATTGTGATGCATGAACTTCATATAAAAGTCAAGCAGTATTTTGCTCTATTTGATGACATAGTTTCCTAACCTATCTGCTGTTGCGGCAGGCTTGCTTATGCTAAGCAACTCAACCCAGTTACCGGTCATAAACTCACCAACAGTCAACGCCACCCACTTGTTGGGGCCAAGATTAGGAGCCCTGACACACAGGAATTCTGAATTTGCCATTGGAGGCGGCCAAGATAATGCCAGCAAAGGCATAGTTCGATTAACTAGCGCAGCCATTAGTTGATTCATTTAGAGGAACTCTGGAGCGCAGCGATGGCTACCTCAGCGTTTGACATCAAGCTGTCGATACATTGACGCTTGCCTGCAATTATTTCAAGACCCTCTCGCATTCTCTCAGCGTCCTTCCGGGCAGCAGCGAGGTCGGATCGGAACTTGTCACATAGTTCTTTGGCAGCAATCGCTGATCGAACATTAAGTTGGCGTTCCGCTTTGATCTCGGCTCGGAGGTCATCCCGATCCGCCGCTATTTTCTCTGCACGATGAATTTCTTCCTGCAGGCGCTGACGCAATCTTGCGTTCTCGGATTGCAGTTTCACGATCATGCAATCTGGTAGTTCAGCCATCGTAGCTCTCCGGCGCTCACGCTAAATCATTCTCATGATGATGATCATGGACTTCGTTAATAACCACAAGCTTCGTCTGGTCCTTGTCAAGACCGCCCCCATGAGCAGCCTTTAGTCTAGCGGCGGCGGTGATGGCGTCATGGACTTCTTCTGGAGTAAGACGCACAGCAGTGATTGGACGGCTGACGTACTTCTTGCTTATCTCGTGGTTCAAGAAGGCACTCACTGCGCGCTTGGCATGGTCAGCCACAACGTCCTTGGCACATTTCAAAGCACCCCTCTGTCCAGCGTCCAGCAACTGGCTGGGCATAACATCGTATTGCAACAAGATCGCTACAGCTTGATCGAAGTCCATTGATTCTATCTCCGCACTGATGTTTGACGACCAAAAACATACCCATCACTTGGGTCTACCCGCTCTTGCTCCTCCCACACCCAACTGAGAGCGCCAAGAACATTCCTCTCGTAGGACTTAACTATCTTATCAGCAAAATGCGCTCCACGCACAGCGGCTAAATCTCTCTGACAAGAAAGAAGATGCGAGCGCGCTTCCTGCAAATCGATTAGCATATACTACCTCCATAAAATCTCTATGATGAAGGAAAGCAAATCACGCGCCCTTCGCTGTCTAATTTAAGCATGTTGGCATTGCCATCAGGCCATACTCCGCCTGGCATAACTAATGGTAGTGGCGCCGTCAAATCAATGTATGGTTGAGCCACTACAACGGCGCAGGCGGAGACAAGAAATGCGAAACACGCACCTATCATAAAACTTTTCATGTCACATCATACCGTCTTCTATTTCCTCTTCCAGATCGCGGAGCTTAGATAGCAGAGAATAGACAAGTTCGTGTCTTGAGAACTTAAGATCAACATACTTATTGATTAGTTCTTCAAGAGTTTCGTCAAAGCTTAACCGATCCATCGCGTCTACTCCTCGTTTTGCGGCTCATGTCTGTTTCTCCACCTATTAGCAATCTTAGCAGCGTTGCGCCTGGATGACCTGTACCTATAACTAGGTCTAGCAACGCCTGGGCGTCTAGTATACTTAAGTGTAGTGTAGCTTCCTTGCTTGGTGGAATCCCAAATCAAGGTGGAACCATATGTGCTTCTAGGGGCAGGATACCACATGATACACCTCCTGTGTGAGCGCTAAGATGCTACAGCATGAAAAATATCCCACCTGTCAGCCTTAGCTCTGCTGCCACCACCTCCACCACCATCAAACCCAGGCTGAAGATCGTTCAGTATCCTATGCCCAAGCGCCCACATACTATTCACCTCGATCAAGTTGGCATAAGTTGGCTTGGCAGCAAACAGCTTTATAGCCTTATCAAGCTGATCAGCACAAGCCTTAGCAGTAACCCTGTACTGCTCGTTGCTATTTGATGCAGCTGACTCACGCAGCAAGAGCAGCAGTGTCTTCTTTGGTAGCTTTTGCCCACCTACGGACTTCAATGTCATTAAATATTTCCTTAGCAGGAGCCGGGAATTTTAGCAGGCTGCCATCCTCAAAATAAATCCTTGCGCCTCCTAGATTACTAGTCCAAACGCCACGTGGATCACTACATGACCAAGACCATCTCTCGTAGGCCTGTACAATAAGCTTATCTATATTAATGTCACAGTCGGCAGCAGATACACACATTGCCGGACGAGACGGACTGCCAACAATAGCGGCGGCTTGCTTAGGCAGGAATGGTGCCACCAAAGCAGCGCCAACCCAGCCAAGCAAAGTTCTGCGCCTAATCATCGCCATCGTTGCTCAGCACAACAGTGCCCCTGTATGGCTTAAAAACATCCATATTCCAATTCGAATGAGTGGCACCTAGTTGCCAGAAACCATTCCGATTGCTTAACACTGTACCAGTCGAGTCCTTCGTAAAAAAGACAACCAAATTTCTACCGTCGTCCATCAGGATCGGATACTTAATCTCAGATGTCTTGGCATCTTTTGGTCTTACTAGGGTACTTTTCATGTTACCAGTTCCTTTTCGCCTCATCTACCCATCTCTTAGGTACTATCTTCTCGCCGCCAGCAACAAACTTCCTGATGCGCCTGGCAACTGCACGAGCTGCGGCGTCACCTTTCGTGATTGGATATGAGCGCATATGGAACAACCATAGTGCAGCAGCTTCGCTGATACCAAAGAACCTTGTCACCGCGTCCCAGCTTCTAAAACCCTCAAAACCTGGATCACCACCACTAAAACGATACAGGCCAGCCTTATTAAAATAGGGATCAATAAGCGCATGGCCAACTGCGCAGGCCTTGGTGCCACACCACCCATCAAGATGATCAATATGCTCATAACACCACCCATCGAGATCAAATCGAGTACCGTTGTCGTGGTGAACCTCACATATGAACGCAAGGTGCTCAAGATATAGCTTATTCATTTTATCCATAGTTTCTTCCTCCTTGATAGCGCTGCGCTTGGGCACATATTCAAAACACAAGCCGCCGCCGCGGCGCCCAAAGAACGCCCACAGCACCGCCACACCAGTCAAAACAAATCCTAGTGCTGCGCTGCAGCTAGCGGTTAGCATTTACACCCACCCTAGGATCACCTAGATTGCGGCACAGGCGCCTGTAAAACTCTGAAGAAACCTCAGCCTCCGTGTAATCACACAAGGGCTTGCTGCTGTCAAGAGCATGCTGGGCATCTAGCCATAGCTTGGCGTCGGCGTTTGAGCGAGCAGCTTGCTGCAACAAGCTCTCAAGTGCTGTTCTAATCCCCATGATCAAGCCGCCTTTTGCCTATCAACAATCGCCACACTGCCGTCAGCGTAGCGCATATACACCGCAAGCTCGCTGGTGACACTCAGCAGCCACTCTGCAATCTTTAGCAACTCCAGATTTTGCTTATCATTCGGCTCGTAGGCTATGATGTACTGTGCCACCGGCTCGATATGCACGATCTTTGTGTGAGGGTCTTTCCAAGCCCCCTCAGCATCTACAAGAGTAAAACCGCCAAACGCATCAATCAACTTGTCTTGGAGGCTCTTGTGGTGCCCATCAGCCACAGCGTGAGGCAGAACGATCAGACCTTCGCGCATGGGCTATTCTCCTCTGCTATCTTTCTGACATACTTGGCGGCGCTGCTCAAGTCCGATTTTGCAAAAGCACGGGCAACCCTGACGGCGGCGATACTACCGATCTTGTCTAAGACCTTCTGAGTTATAATAGCCTCCTCAAACGATAGGTGAAACACCTTCTCAGAAAGAGGGCCTGTCTCAGATACCACAATCATTGCCCAGAACTCCTCGTTGTATGCGTAGCCACCCAAGGACCATGCCTCATATGAGCAGCGTCGCAAGCCACGATCCTGTCAAGCTCAGCTTGAGCTTCATCTACTGTGCCACTGCCGCGCCAGGTAAACGCAAAGCTCCAGCCATGGCCATTCTGGGCAACTGATCGGTATTCAAGCATCTTTGCCATCTCCTGCGCCTAGAGCCTTTAGAACCCTCAGAGTCTTATCAATCTGATACTCAAGCGCTTTAGCTTCCAGGCCCTCCAACTTGGCCTTAGCAGCAAGCAAATCGCGCTCAACAGACTCAAGCCGATGCTTCACTAGGTGATCCGTCCAATGAGGCCATACTGGATTAAGTTGTTCCATCATCTGTCTCCCTATTTCGAGCCCTATGCAGCAACGCATCGATAGCCTCACGAGCCATAGCGTCATCCCAGTTGTCGACACAAGCATCAGCTATGGCTTTATAGCTCTTGAGGCGGCAACACTCAATCCTTGACATTTTGTCAACAACTGCTCTGGGCAATATGCTGAGAATCTTCCTGCGAGCAGCGTTGCGCCTCCATGTGACGTAATCAATCAGACCTTCGCGCGGCATTCTAAGCTCCTACCTAAAAAGAGAAAAGAGCGTCATCCCAGGTCTATAGGCAACGCTCCCCCGACTCCACCCTGAGAGACCTTCACTCAGAACTTCAGCGTCAGTTCTACCTGTCTCTTAGCAGACCAGAAAGAGCCAGTAGCCCGCTCTCGATCTGGAACCCCCAACATATGCCACAACTGCTGGGCATATGCTAATCACGAATTGTTACAAAGCTGTTTCTCTTGCTCGTGAGATTGAGTTGCCAAGCGATCTTGTTCCAGCTCATAACGCCTAAGTGCCTTGCGCTGCTCAGAAATGCGCCGCTCAAGGGTTTTGATTTGATCATATAGATCAGTCTGCATCTTCCCCCATGCACGATAAAATCGCTGCACCTCCGCCCGCAATTCTTCCTTGCTCATCCTATCCCAGCGATCGTGTATGGTTTCTGTCATATAACAGCGCTACAAGACCATTCATCTTCGCGATGGGCATCTCTTACAGCACCGCAAATCGCTATCTGGGTCTGGAGCATCCCAAGCTTTCCCGCCCGCTCCTCAAGCTTGCGCAAGTCCCTTATGAGAAGCTCCTTGGTGTCAGCTACGTTGCTGAGGTCTGCATCACTTGAGCTTTTTGTCATATGCTATACCGTCTGCTTTGTCTATGGCGTCTCGTACCATCTCAAGGTCTGTTGGCGTGTCATATCCGTATTCATCGATTGTCTTTAGAACAGAGAGCATATGCTTAGCATTAGCTAGCAATGGACCATCAGCTTCCCACTGCTCTTTGGATACGTACCTAGGTGCTCGACATACACTTACGGCCCGACCACTGTCAACATCAGCCACAACACCGCAGTCTGCCTCGCCATCAGCAGACTCACGCCAATACCACTCCCACTCCCCTGCAGTAGGGCTAGCTCTTGTCACCATGATGTGGCGGCTCCCAATGTGTTACAGTGCAGAAATGTTCTATTAGATCAACTCGACCTTTTGGCAGCCAGCCGGAATGCTGAGCCTCTTGCACAGCACAATGGAGGGCGTTGATGCTGACTCCATCGTCCCACTCCTTGGCAATGGAAGCTGCCAGCTTGAGCACATCCTGGCGCTGCCTGGAATCTGGGATTACATCAGCTTCTTCTGCTGTAGGCAATACATCTCCTCCCCTAGCCATGCGGCAGGGCGCACAGTTGCATTGTTCCTCAGCCATTAGTCACCACCCCATCACCAAGCACAACAAAGACGACAACACCAACACAACATCAAGCACCTTCTCGCTCTCCGTCAGATCGGCTTCCCTCTGCCCTTTCATCGTCCTGGTGATGCTAACTCCTGATATGATAATCGCTAAAGCTATTGCCCTCATGCGTCACACCTTTATGGTTATCTCTGTTCCAACGGAATGGAGTTTCATTTTAGTCGGACATCCTGCTTCACACCAGCCGTCGCCAGCCTGATATGATGTTCCTGACTTTATCACAATGGCGCTGTACTTTCCTCTGACTAACAAAGAACCATCTCCCATCGTTCCGAAAACGACATCAGAAGCGTATTGAGTTTCTGCATTCTTTACTGTAACTTCCATGTCTCTTACTCCTCTTCGCGTTGCACAAACCTCAGTGATTTAGTTGGCAAGATGCCTGACGCCAGCTCACCATTTTCCTTGTGCCACATAACTTGCGTCTTACCGTAAAAGTAATCTGTCTCCCACGCTTTAGTGCTAAGATACGGGTGATTATCGTCTATTGCTGGTGGTGATTCATCCGGCCATGAATACGTCACGGTCATATCCTGCCACCCACCCTTTAGCATCACAACATCACCTACGTTAAACATTTTACCGTCATCCCTTCATAGACTCAGACTTTGCCAAGGCATCACCTATCAGGGCTCCGAGCACCACGAAGTCGTTACCACCTAACCCATTCATCAGAGCAGCAGCTGTGCGCAACTCCCGGATGATGCTGTCAAGCCTCTGTTCATGATGACGATCCCGATCCAGGTTGCGCAGCATAGTCTCACGGCTTTGCAAGTCATCACAAGGAGCGTTTACGATGAATCTTGTCATTTCTTAGACCTCTGGTGTGCTATTTGGTTTAGGATTGAGACTCGGCTTGCTCTCCAGCTTTCTGTAATGCGCCTGGACTAGTTCCAGCGCACGATCCAGACGCGCTAGGAAAGTCTCACGGCTTTTCACTATCTCTGTGGTCAACCGATCAAGATCATCCATAAAAAGCTCGTGTCATGAGGTAGCCGATGAACATTCCATAAGCAAATAGCAGAAACCCAGTTAACGCCCAGTGGATATCCGTCATGGTTCTTCACCCTGCCTAAGATAGGCCTCAAGTGGTTCACAAATAGACTTAGCCCTATATTCCGCAGTCGTCAAGCCTAATTTCTTGGCTGCTCGCATGTCGCGCATGTATTGGCGCTGGTATTCTGTTCTAGGGTTAGATTGCTGCTGGACAATGGGCTTTGGATTGCTCTCTTCTATCAGCCTGGCCTCCAGCTCATCACAAATAACCATCACATCATCGTTCTCAGGCTGAGTCGCCCTAAGGCGCGCTATTATATCCTTCACTTTAAATCCCTTTTTTCCTTCTGTCGCCTGTACCATGTGCGCTCAGACATTCCTAGTTTGTCCCACGGTTTTGTAGCTGCAAGGGTACTCTTTGCATCTTCTAACCTAGGTCTGCCGCGCTTGACTATCGTAACCGACCTTCCAAGCGCCTTATGCATAAGTTTCTGTTCTTTAGAAGATAGATTGAGCGGGCCGGACGCTACCCCGGCTTGCGTTACGGAAGAGGCCCCTTCCGACCGCTTGTCACTCCCCGACTTCGCCTGCGGGACCATGCCAGCGGAGCTTGCCTTACCTGTTTGCCCGGTGCTCCCGGCAGAGGCGGTTGCCACTGTCTCACCCTCGCGGTGCGACGATAAAGCCGCTTCGGCTACTTTCGGATCAAGGCCAGCGGGTCTGCTTTCCCCGCCTCCGCTCAAACTCGTTTTACAATTATGCGCCCTCCCAACCATTGAGTAGAGCGCATTGCAATTCGGACACCTGTCAGTCATTTGACGGGATAGTGGCAGATTTCTGGCAGGATGTCAATAGCATCGCACACAGCCAAAGTATCGAGGTTGCAAGGCTGTGAGAGACGCAACCTTGAGATGAGTGATAAAAGTTCTGTGGTGCCTGTCATTGTGCCTCGACTGTTACAACGTAATCCTTGATGCAGTTCTTGTGGACTGCTTGTCAACGTCAGGAGCGGGCCTGCAAGTCCAAGTGAACGGCGCGACGGCCATCCAAGAAGAGCCGTTCGAGATGATCCAGAGGTCTCCAGATGGAGTTCGATGAAATTCGTGATAGCCTCCTTCACCAGGATTTCCGAAAGAAGAAGACCACTTGGCGTCTACCGGAAGCTTGGCTGCTGCTTGTGCGTAGGTCATGTCTGCGCTTGCCCCATGTGTGTGTGCTAGTGTCGAATCAGGCACCGACCTCATAGAAATAGAAAGGTCGTTTTTGTCCATCCTTGCAACGCAATAGATGTTCTGAAACGTAGAGGCGTCCCCATGCATAGTCAGAGCATTGAAGCCTTACCTGTCGAGTTTTCAGATCACTGTAGGCTGGCGCAGGGGAGCGAGAAACTGCACAATCAACGGCAGCTTCTCTCGTTTTGAATGGTCCTACATTTCTCGTCATTTCGGCAGTCCTACCGTCGTTAGCATCATCCTGTTGATGATAGCGTAAACCTAACAGATGGCAAGCCGCTTGTCAACAGCCTGCTAACAACTTTTTTGCCTCAACCCCAAATTCCGTACCTCGGAATGAGCATCTCCTGCTGGACGCCTTCTTCAGGATCATAGACTTGTCCTGGCGTGTAGCGCAGATAGGTGATCTTAGCTGCGAAGTCGGAGCCCTCGGTGTGAAGGAAATTGAATCCTGATCGAGTGATGCAAACCGTTTCGTATTTCATGGCTGCGCGTACTCCTTGTTGCTGATGACGTAAACCTAACACGCCCCAATCGTACTGTCAACGGCCTGCTAACACTTTTATTCAAATAGCGCCCTCAGAGCAGGATAGCGATCATCGCGCTCGAAAACCGCCTCCTCGTTGAACTTCATGTCGCCGCGCCAGATCGTAATGTGGCCGTACATTGTCAAAGCCGCAATATATGTGCGACCGTCATCACCATCAACAATGCGCATCTGCTGGGCATATGTGAGCTTCTTTGGCTTGCCGGTCGTAACCCGCACCGCACGTTGCAGGCCTCCGCCACGACTGGACTCGATGCTGAACTGCGCCGCGACGCGCCTTGAACCATGCGGCCAGTTCTCAATGGTCGCCTCCATGCGGGGGTTGCTGTAGACCTTTGCCATGACTGCTATCTCCGCGCGCGTTGATCCGATTATGTAAACCTAACACGTCGCAAGCCACTTATCAACGGCCTGTGTCAACAATTTCTTCCACCTTGTGGATCGAAGAGTGTGGGTGGTGGCGCAGAAATATTGACTTAGCAATCCACGGGCTGCTTGCAACGACGCGTAAAGCAACCCTACCGATTAGCGGGCTTTCACCATAAACACGATATACCATGTTTTGCTCCTGTGCTTGCTATTGATGATGTAAACCTAACACCACCATCACAGAGTGTCAACAGCCTGCTAACAGCTTATGTGATCACGAATTGTTACAGCCAGCGCCACCTAGGTATGTCTTTCCGATCTCTGCTATGCGGTCGCTCGTGAGAAATCGGCCCTCGTCAGAAGCATGAGCCCATTCCAATCGTCGTCGCATATCTGAGGTGCCAGGCATGCGCGCATAGCGATATCGGTCTAAGGCATTCCGTAGGCGTGCATTTTCCAGCCGCATTCCGGCAAGCTCGTCCTCAAGCTCGATTTGATAATGCTCGCTGGGCATCACTTGCACTCCTCTCCGATAAAGCGCATCGGCCATGTGGAAGGCCCATCGATGCCTAGGCAATGCCAACAGGGCCAGCCAGCCCACATACCTGCGTACCTGGCAGGCTGCAGATTGCCCTCCCAGTCATCCTCCAGGCCAGCATCAACCGCCGGTATTACCCAATAAAAAGCACCCTCTCTCAATGTGGCGTAGCGCTCGTCATGTGCCATTTCTGCTACTCCTGCTCGATGGTTATAGAACCATGGAACAGAACAAAATAATCACTTTCAAGCCAATCATCCCTGTAGCGACCTATCTCCAACGCCGAGCCGCCAACAACAACCCCAGCCCCGTGGTCATGGAACAGAATAACCACATCCGAATGCTTAGCATGCATAATCTTGGGATATTCAGTAGATTCATAAACCTGCTTATCATTTACCGTACTTTTGATCATTTTGCTACTCCTTTACGATCTTGAAGCCGCCGCTAGCGATAAAATTACCAATATCCCTGTATGTGCAAGGATATCGTGTGGCGAGATGATCCAAAAGCTCTTTATTATCATCACCTTCTTGGCTAGCTTCCAGCTTTAGCATGCCAAGC
>Ga0210403_10004941_pt1 | contig 11402 bp, 11 predicted proteins | sample IncBWC19MmetaG_FD_150863 | JGI IMG/M metagenome (GOLD analysis project Ga0210403, IMG submission 150863) | Forest soil microbial communities from Barre Woods Harvard Forest LTER site, Petersham, Massachusetts, United States - Inc-BW-C-19-M | ecosystem: Environmental > Terrestrial > Soil >... | reverse complement strand
AGATTCCTGGAAGGAGTTCGACGGCGGTGTCGTGAGGAGTGGCGACGATTGCGGCATCGTATTGATTCGCGAAGGCGTCGCTTTCGCCTGCGGCGGTGGCTTTTGCAGAGAGCTTTGTGCCTTCGGGGAGTTTGGGATCAAAGACCGTGATTTCGGAAACGGCTGCAAGTTTGGTCAGGGCTTGAATGCGCTGCGCGCCAATCAAGCCGGAGCCGACGACGAGAAGTTTCATAGATCGATGCGCCTCAGTTTGAGAGCTTCCGCGCGGAGCGAACCTGGCGAGAGCGTGGGATAGGGATCGTTCACGTGGAGGAAACGGCCGGAGATGCCGTCGGACTCGGACGAGAGGAGCCAGCGGCAGAGGGCGATGGGCTTGGAGAAAGGGACGACGGTGCGGACTTCGCCGCCGGCGGCTCGAACGGCGGCGAGCATGGAGGTTTCGTTGGCGCCGGGAGCGATGATGTTGACGTCGATGGGAATCTGGGCGGCGTCGAGTTCCATGGCCATGGTTTCGCACATGCGGGCAGCGGCGGCTTTGGAAGTGCCGTAGGGAAGAAATTGCGGGTACCCGTAGCCGGCGCCACCGCCGGCAAAAAGGACGAGTTTGCTGCGGCGGGGCGGAGTTTTTGGCGCAGTGTCGAGCCAGGATTGAACAAAGGCTTTGGCGACGAAGAAGGCGCCTGCTGAGTTGACTCGCAGGGTATGAGCGAATTTTTCGGAGTCGAGTTGCCAGAAATTGCCGGCCTGGCCGAGTTCAGCGGCGGAGTGGATGACGGCGTCGAGACCTTGCCAGTCGCGGCGAATTTCGGCGAAGAGAGTAGAGACCGAGACGGGATCGGCTACATCCAACTTAGAGGCGCGGTGTGCGGGACCGAGTTGGCTGGCGGATTCGCGGACCTTTTCGGAGGTGCCGGCCAGCCAGAGTTGGTGGCCGGCAGCGGCCAGCTCGCGGGCGACTTCGAAGCCGATGCCGCGGCTGCCGCCAATAATGAGGACGCGGTTCGACTGCGGCGAAACTGGGACAGCGGACATTTACTTCGCTCCGGGAATTCTTTTCTCTATTAGAACATGACCGGGAGAAATTCGGAGGGTTTTGAGGTCGACGGTGGGGAGGGAGTCGACTATGATTAATTTATCTCCTGCGTGAACGGAGTTTTCCGTGCTATAGGCAGCCTTGAGAGCGCCTTGGCTGTTGATTCTTGCTGGCAAAGATAACAAAAGGGCAACGAACAAGAGCCGGAATTTAACACAGTGGACACGGAGTCAAGAGCACACTTCGCAGAAAGCGCTCAGCGCAAGCAGAGGGCACGGAGAAGAATATGAGGATGGGGCGGTTTTTTATTGTGGGCGGGGCGGGATTTATTGGTTCGCATTTTACGGATGTGTTGCTGGCGCAGGACGGGGTGAAATCGGTAACGATTTACGACAACCTGACTTCGGGGCGGGAATGGCATTTTGCGAAGCATTCGGGCAACTCGAAATTCAAATTTGTAAAAGGCGATGTGAAGGACATTGAGTCGCTGAAGCGGGCAATGGACGGGAGCGAGGTGGTGATTCACCTGGCTTCGAATCCGGATATTGCGCGTGCGGCGACGGAGCCGGACATCGATTTTCGCGAAGGGACGTACCTGACCGAGCGGGTGCTGGAAGCGATGCGGCTGACTTCGGCGAAACGCATTTTGTACGCGTCCGGCAGCGGGGTTTACGGCGAATTGGGGATGGTGGATGCGGACGAGGATTACGGGCCCCTGGTGCCGATTTCGACGTATGGCGCCAGCAAACTGGCAGGCGAGGTGCTGATCAGTTCGTATTGCCACATGTTCGATATGACGGCCTGCGTTTGCCGGTTCGGAAATGTGGTGGGGCCGCGGCAGACGCATGGTGTGGGGTTTGATTTTGTGCGGTCGCTGCGGCAGGAGCCGGAGCGATTGAAGATTCTGGGGGATGGCGGGCAGAGCAAGTCGTACATTTATGTGGAGGACGTGGTAGCGGCGGTGTTGACGGCGCATGAGAAGACGCCGCAGAAGTTTCAGACGTACAACGTGGCCACGGGCGATTACATTACCGTGAAAGAGATTGCGGAGCTGGCGGTGGAATGCGTGGGATTGGATCGATGCAAGGTGAAGTTTGAGTTTACGGGCGGGGACCGCGGGTGGAAGGGCGACGTGGCGGTGGTGAGATTGAATACGGACCGGATTCGCGGATTGGGTTGGAGGAACAAGATGAATTCGCGGGAGGCGTTGCGGGAGTCGATGAACGCGTTGATCCGCGATGCGGGATTGTTGTATGCGAGGCAGAAGGCGTAGGACAGGAGTTGAGTTGGAGATTGTTGGATACATTTTGATGGTGGTCGCGCTCGCTGGGACGGTTAGTTCCACGGTGTATTTGGGATTGGTGCTGGCCGCGGCTGGGAAATTTCGGGCACAATCGCGGAAATTGCTGCAGCCGCCGGTGCTGGATGCGGAGTTGCCGGCTGTGTCCATGATCAAGCCAGTGCATGGATTGGAGCCGCAGCTTCGGGAAAATATTGAGAGCTTTTTCCGGCAGGATTATCCGCAATTCGAAATATTGTTTGGGGCAGATTCAGCGGACGATGCGGCGCTGGAGGTTGTCCGGGAAGTGAGCGCGCGGTATCCGCAGGTGGAGAGCCGGATCATCGTGCATGGTCTGCCGCCGTGGCCGAATCCGCAAACCTATTCGCTGCATTGCCTGGCGAAAGAAGCGAAGTACGGCGTGTTTGTGGCTTCGGACAGCGACGTGGAAGTGGCGCCGAATTATTTGCGGGAAGTGGTGACGCCGCTGCTGAAGCCGGGAATCGCGATGACGACGTGCCTCTATCGCGGGAAGAACGTGGGGGATTTCTGGTCGAATCAGACGGCAATGCTGATGTCCGTGGAAGAGCCGGCTGGCGCGCTGGTGGCGAATCTACTGGAGGGAATGAGGTTCGGGCTGGGGCCGACGATCGCGGTTCGCAAGGAAGCGCTGGAGAAAATCGGAGGTTACGAGAAGTTTTACGATTATTCGGCGAACGATTTTATTTTAGGGAACCTGATTCACAAGGCGGGCTACCAGGTGGTGTTTTCGAGCCACGTAATCGATCACATCGTGAACCAGAGCACCTTCCGGAAAATGCTGCAGAACCAATTGCGGTGGAGAGTGACGGAGAGGTATTGCCGGCCCAAGGGGTATCTGGGCATGGGGCTGATTTTTGCGATGCCGTTCGGAATTCTGGGCTTGCTGGCTGCGGGGTTGCTGGGGCATTGGGCGTGGGGAGCGGGGCTGTTGGCGTGGGCGGTGGTGAACCGGTGGATCATGGCGTTTGTGGTGGGCTGGGTGGTGCTTCGCGACCGGCCGCTGCTGCGAAAGATATGGCTTTATCCGACGCGGGACTTCCTGGGGTTTGTGGTGTGGTGCATGAGCTTTGGCGGGACGAAGATTGCGTGGCGGAGCTCCCGGTTTGAATTGCAGGGCGAGCGGATGGTGTTGCGGAAGGATGCGGGGGAGACGCCGTAAGTTGAAGTTGGCCGCACGGGCTAGGGTATGAGAAACCCAGGAGGGCGGCGCAAAGCCGCCCCTGCAATGGCGCGAAGAGCAGCGGCAAGAGGGGCCAGGAGCAATTTGAATTTTGAATGATGGGTGAAATTTCCATTTGGCGGGCGGGCTTGCTGGTGATGGCGGCTGCGCCGCTTGCTTATTATTTGGTGGCGATTTTTGCGGCGCTGCGGTTTTTCGGGAAAGCACGGGCGCGGGGATCGGCGGAGTTTGCGCCGCCGGTAAGTTTGCTGAAGCCGGTTCACGGAGTGGATTTTGCTTCCCGGATTAATTTCGCGAGTTTTTGCATGCAGAATTATCCGGAATACGAGATTTTGTTTTGCGTGAATAGCATGGAAGATCCGGCCGTACCGCTGCTCCGGCAGGCAATCAGGGATTTTCCGGAATGTTCCATTCGTATTTTGTCGAATGCCCCGAACATCGGCTCCAACCAAAAAGTGAACAACCTGATTTTGCTGGCACGAGAGGCGAAGCACGAAATCATTGTGCAGAGCGACGGCGACGTGCGGGTGTCGCCGGACTATTTGAAAAATGTGGTTGCGGAATTGGCGGATCCAGCGGTGGGCGTGGTGAGTTGTTTTTACCGCGGGGTGGCGGAGAAGAATTTCTGGGCGGAAGTGGAGGCGGTGGGAGCGGCCAGCGATTTTGTTGCCGGGGCCCTGGTGGCGAATTTGCCGGGCAGTGTGACGTTTGCGCTGGGAGCATCGGTGGCGACCAAGAAAGCGTGGCTTGCAAAGATTGGCGGGTACGAGGCGCTGGCGGATTTGCTGGCGGACGATTACGAGATTGGAAACCGTGTGCACAAGGCCGGGGGCAAGGTGCTGCTGTCGCGGGAAGCGGTTTGGACGATGTATCCGGCGCAGACGTTTAAAGGTTTCTGGGATCATCAGGTGCGGTGGGCGAGGACGGTGCGGGTGGTGCGGCCGGCGTCGTTCTTCGGGTTGGTGTTAACGCATGGATTGCCGTGGTGCCTTTTGGCGGCGGTGGTGGCGCCATCGGCCCAGGTGGGCGCGGGATTTTTTGCGGCGTATCTTGTATTGCGGCTACTGATGGCCTGGGTTGTCGGCGTATGGGGAGTGACGGACGAAGTGTTGCGGAGAAGACTGTGGCTGGTGCTGTTCAGGGATGCGATTCACTTTGCGGTTTGGTTGGCGGGGTTTGCGTCGAACCGGGTGACGTGGGGCGGCGTGGAGTATGCGATTGAGGGGGGAAAGATGCGGCCAGTGGGAGCGACCCAGGAGTGAACTCCGGGCTGCGTCGTGATGGAAAATTCTAAGGAAAAAGGAAGATTTGTCGCATAGTTTGGAGAGGAAGACCGAAAAGAGCGCTGAGAAAAGAAACCCAGGAGCACAGCCAGGAGTGGCTGTGCCACATGGGGGCCATGATTGCGAGGGGCGGCGATGGAAAAGATGAAGGCCAAAGGCGTTCACAAGTTCATCAAGCCGTATGTGGTGAAGTCAGGTGAGGATTTTCGGCTGAAGGATCATGAGCCGGGTGACACGCACGGCCTCAAATCGGGGGACAAGCCCGAAGCGAAGAGATTGCTGGACGAAGGAGTGTTGCTGCTGAGCGAAATGCAGGACAAGCTCTATGCGCAGAGCAATTGGGGACTGTTGCTGATTTTTCAGGCGATGGATGCGGCGGGAAAGGACAGCACGATCAAGCATGTGATGTCCGGAGTGAATCCGCAGGGAGTGAAGGTTTTTTCGTTCAAGGAGCCGTCGAGCGAGGAGTTGGCGCATGATTTCTTGTGGCGGACGAGCCGGTGCCTGCCGGCGCGGGGGAAGATCGGGATTTTCAACCGGTCTTATTACGAAGAGGTGCTGGTGGTACGGGTGCATCCGGAAATACTGGAAAAGGAGCGGATACCCAAGGAGCTTCGCGCGGATCATTTCTGGAAGAATCGTTATGAGGATATCAATACGTTTGAGAAATACCTGACGCGAAACGGGACCGCGATCCGAAAGTTTTTTCTTAATGTCTCCAAAAAGGAACAGAAACGGCGGTTCCTGGAGAGGCTGGACAACCCGGAGAAAAACTGGAAATTTTCGGTGGCGGACGTGCAGGAACGCAAATACTGGGATGAGTACCAGGCGGCGTATGAAAAAATGATTCGAAACACTGCCTCCGAGCACGCGCCGTGGGTGGTGGTGCCGGCGGACAACAAGTGGTTTAGCCGGTTGCTGGTGGTGGCTACGGTGGTGGACGCGCTATCGGAGATGAAGCTGGAGTATCCGAAGGTCGGCGAAGAAAAATTGGCGGCGTTGCAGGGGGCGCGGAAGGAACTGGAGAAAGAGTAGCGACTAAGGGGAGAGAAAAAAAGAGAAGAAGAAAAAGATTTAACACAGAGTTCGCAGAGGAAGAACGCAGAGGGCACAGAGAAACCCAGGAGCACAGCCAGGAATGGCTGTGCCACATCGAAGAGGGAAGAGATCTGGCCAGGGCTAGTGGATGGCGCCGGGACTGGGCATAACCTTCTGCAGATGCATATCGCGAAAGATGATCGGCCAGTATTCCTTGAATACGTTTGCCGCGAAGCGCCACGCCAGATCGCTGCCGTATCGCTCCATGGTTCGGGCGCCGGTTTGCTCGGAGCGTGGAAGATAAACGTTTGAGAGCGCCTCTGCGGCCAGCGGCCCCAATAAGCCGGAAGAGTTGAAGACGTCCTTGCCCTTGTCACTGCGGGTGACAACAATGCGTTCCGCGGAGTACTTGATGGCGTGGAAGAACCTGGGATGGCTTTCGGGGAAGAAGCGCGGATCCTGGCGGAGGATCGAGGCGAAGACAAACGTGCCGAAGAACGAGGTGGAAGAGGCGCGGCCCATGGAATAGCCGACGCGCGTGCCGTAGGCGTCCCAGCCCTGGCCGGTGGGACCCGGGGAGTTAGTCGCCTGATTTACCGCGGCGCTGACACCGGAGCCGAGGACGTAAGCGGGAGAGATGGCCTGGTTGACGAAGATTTTGAATTTTCCAACTGGAGAGAGAGGCTCCGGGCTGGTGGCGATATCCGGGAATACGATGGAGCGGCTGGTGACGTAGCCGATGAAACTCCTGGACGATTCGCCGGTCTGCGGAGTGGCTTCCAGCTTCGGTTGCGGGGAATCCGGCTTGGCGGCGGAAGAACCGGCAGTGCCTGCGCCGGAGGGTTGCTGCGAAGCGGCAAGCGCCGGGATGGCGAGAGCCGCCAGCCACAAGGCCCACAAGCCAAGGACGCGAGAAGAACAAAGTGGGGTGCGAAGCGCGATTTTTGGCAACATAATTTCTCCCTGAATGTCCGCCGTGGAATGGAATGAAGTGATCGGCCTTGGCCCGCCGGCGCTCCGGGTACTGCCCGATGGCCCTCGCAAACCAGGAAACTTCCGATGGATGCGGTTCATCCCGGCCAAAACGAAGCTATGTGTCTGCACTATGATGCGTGATGGCCGCGTTTTGATTCGGGATTTTGGGGCAAAGTATCACGGGCGGGCCGCGTCTCGCAACTGGTTCTGTCGAGAGAGGCGATTTTCCGCCGCGCGAGTGCAAGGAGCGAGTTGACGGAGAGTGGAGGGACGATTTAACCTAGAAAGGTTGCAGTGGTGGTGCGAGGGCTTGCCTTGCGGCACTGCGTGCAATTTTCTCCCCCGGCTGGGAGATCGTCCAATTGGTAGGACTCCAGACTCTGGATATTAGTTGAATCACGTGATAAACCGTTCGGACCGTTGCACTTAGAATTGAAATAGACCCGCCTCAAATTGCCCCTCAGATTGACCCATCTTTCTTTGCTTATTCTTTTTTCAATCATGGAAGCAGCTTGCCTTTTTCAAGATCGAATTGTTGATACGCGATTGGGAGGGAGAATTGCCTTTGCAACCGATTGAGGTATCGCCTGGTTTCGAGAAGCAATTCCGCAAGCGACAATAATCATCATTCCGCCACCAACTCCAACTGGTCTGCTTCAACGCCTGCTTGCCGAGCGGCTCACCCCAGAGGCGCAGCGCACGATCCTTCGCCAATCATTGTTTTTGGCGAAACCACAACCGCCAGCAGATAACCCGAACAACCCACGCGGCCTCACTCGCTTTCATCCTTCGAGTGGGGCCCCGTGTTTTTCATAGGAGCATTCGAAATGAGAGTAACAGCAAAAATAGTCCCAGGTCTTCGAACCAATCTAAGAAGCGGCGGTTTCGCGTTCGCGGATGATGTGAACGGCAAACGGTATTTTGTTCATTGCAAGGAATTCAGGGAACAGGTCGACGACACCGTTCTAACAGTGGGAACGGTGCTGGAGTTCGAAGCCACCCGCGACCGCGCGAATCGTCCGTACCCGCGAGACATCGTAATCGTGTCGGCGCCCAGCGAAGACGAAGTATATTTCGAGAGTCTATGTGCCGGCGATTTGCGCGACGCCAACCTGGAAAGTGGACACCGACACCCCCGAAAGAAGCGAGACCGAGACAAGAAGAAAAAGCTTGCTTCGGCGAGTTCAAGTTTCACGGAGAGAAAGAATCACACAAAGGTAAACGTATCCAGCAACGATTAGTCCGAGCACAACCAAGATGTCATCGTCTTTTTGTTCTTTCGGAATAAGCGCGCAGAGCAGAACGAATACAGCCGTTTCCCCTCCCAAGGCAATTGATCCGAGCCAATGTTCTTCCATTGTTATCTCTCATTAAAACTTTTCTGACATTTCGTTACTACAAGGGCACTTTGTGCGCCAATTATCCTAGTCAGAGGTGCTTCGGTGTATTAGGTTTATTTTGATCGCGGATTCTTATTCATCGATCTCTTCCAAAAACCGAGCGCTCTTTTGCGAGACTCGGAATTCCTGCCAGCCGGGGGCTATGATGAACCGAAGCCGCACCTTTTCCTCTACGACCTACGCTCTTGCACTTCGGCTAACTCTCAGCCTCCTGCTGCTTCTATTCATCTCAAACTCGCTGGCGGCCGCAACGGGGATTTCACTCGTTCAACATATAGGCAAGGATGCCGGCACCAACACGACCGCCTCGGTCAACTTCCCGAGCGCGAACACTGCGGGAAACTTCATTGCCGTCGCCATTCGCGGCGGTCTGTCCAGTTCCCAGGTATTCACCGTCAAGGATTCCAGCGGGAACACCTACAAAAAAGCGGTTCAGATTGGCTTCACGGCGAGTGCGGTCACGTCGGCGATTTATTACGCGGAGAACATCAAGGGCGGCGCGAACACTGTCACGGTATCCATGACTGTTAACGCTCCGTTGCGCTTCGCCATCCTGGAATACTCCGGTGTGGCTACATCCAACTCTCTGGACGCCACGGCAGCCGCTACTGGGACCGGGACGGCCGCGAGTAGCGGCAACACAACCACCGCCGTCAACGGTGATTTGCTGCTGGGTTCCGTCTCGACGGTGAACGGTGCGACATTCAAAGCCGGAACAGGTTACGTTATTCGCGATTCTGTGCCGAACGGATCGGGCGCAAAATTCATTACCGAAGACCAGATTCAAGCGGCAGCCGGAACCGCGTCAGCCACAGCGACCCTCGCCGCCTCCGACACTTGGGGGGCTCTATTGGCGGCCTTCAAACCGGCAGGCGGTGTTGCCGTCCCAAGTATCACGAATTTGAGCCCGACCTCTGGTCCTGCAGGGACATCAGTAACGATCACGGGAACAAATTTTGGCGCTAGCCAGGGGACCAGCACGGTCGCGTTTAATGGCACAACAGGAGCGGCGACGACCTGGAGCAACACAAGCATCGTTGTGCCCGTGCCAAGTGGTGCGACGAGTGGAAACGTGGTCGTCACTGTCGGCGGCCGGGCCAGCAACGGCGTAGCCTTCACGGTAATCATCCCGCCAAGCATCACGAGTCTGTCGCCGACGGCTGGTCCCGTCGGCACTTCCGTCACGATCACCGGCAACAGCTTTGGCGCATCGCAGGGGAACAGCACAGTCAGCTTCAACGGGACTGCAGCTACTCCCACCAGCTGGAGCGCTACGAGCATCGTCACCTTTGTCCCCAATGGCGCGACAAGTGGAAACGTAGTCGTCAGGGTAGGAGGTTTGGCCAGCAATGCCGTTGCATTCTCGGTGACGCCCAGTATTAGCAGCATCTCCCCGACGTCTGGCCCAGCCGGAACCTCGGTGACGATCGCCGGAACGAATTTCGGTCCGACTCAGGGTGCAAGCTCCGTGATGTTCGGTTCATCCACCGCCACGGTGACAAGCTGGAGCAACACAAGCGTTGTTGCCATCGTCCCCGGCAATCTGTCCGCGTTTACGAATGTCGCCGTCCAGGTTGTGGTGGCTGGAGCGGCAAGCTATGCCGGCAATTTTGCGATAGCACCTAACATTACCAGCATCAATCCGGCTTCGGGCCCGGTCGGAACCTCTGTAACGATCACAGGAACAAACTTCGCTTCCGCACAAGGCAGCAGCACGGTTACGTTTAATGGCACGGCAGCGACACCAACCAGTTGGAGCGCCACGAGCATTGTTGTGCCGCTTCCGAGCGGAGCTACGACTGGCAATGTCGTTGTCACCGTCAGCGGGCTGGCCAGCAACGGCGTACCCTTCACGGCCAGGCCGAGCATCACCAGCCTGTCGCCGACATCTGGCTCCGTAGGCACTTCTGTCACGATCACCGGAACAAACTTTGGCGCTTCGCAAGGGACCAGCACTGTCACCTTCAACGGCACCACAGCAACCCCGACAAGTTGGAGTGCGACGAACATTGTTGCGCCTGTTCCGAGCGGCGCCACAACCGGCAACGTCGTTGTCACCGTCAGCAGCTTTGCAACTAATGGGGTGACTTTCACAGTCCTGGCTCCGAGCATTGCCTCGCTGAGTCCTTCCTCCGGCCCGGTGGGCACGTCCGTGACAATCGTCGGTGGAAACTGGGGTCCGTCCCAAGGCACCAGCACGGTCACGTTCAACGGAGCCCTTGCGACTCCCACGAACTGGAGCGCCGGGGCCATCGCGGTTCCGGTTCCGGCGGGCGCGACAACTGGGAATGTCGTGGTTACGTTTGGCGGAGTTGCCAGCAATGGCGTCTTGTTTACAGTCACCCCGACGATCACAGGCTTGAGCCCGACATCCGGCCCCGTGGGAGCTTCTGTGACCATTGCCGGAACGAACTTCGGCACGCAGCAGCTAGGTAGCACTGTCGCCTTTAATGGAATTTTTGGGACGCCAACGAGTTGGAGCCAGACCAGCATTGTTGTGCCTGTCCCGAATGGGGCGAGCACTGGAAATGTTGTCGTGGCGGTGTCCAACGCAGGCGCTAGCAACGGCGTCTTGTTTACCGTAACGCCTTTAATCAGTGGGTTGAACCCTTTCTCCGGCGATACAGGAACTCCCATAACGATCAGCGGCTCCAACTTCGGACCTACTCAGGGAACCAGCACGGTAACCTTCAACGGCACCGCGGCAACTCCAACAAGTTGGAGCGGCACCAGCATCGTTGCTCCAGTGCCCTCCGGCGCGACAACCGGAAACATCCTTGTGACGGTGGGCGGATTTGCTAGCAATGGGGCGAGTTTCACGGTCGCCCCGGACAACACACCACCCACAGCTCCATCAAACCTGACGGCAACGGCGGCTTCTGCGGGAGAAGTCGATCTCTACTGGACAGCATCAACGGACAATGTGGGAGTTTCGGGCTATAAGGTGGAGCGTTGCCAGGGAACGGGCTGCACAAATTTCACTCTGTTCGTAACTGTCCCTGAGCCCAACGTGCCCACGTCAATGTCAGACGTCAGCGTAGTGGGTTCGACTAGCTACTCGTATCGTGTGCGAGCTACGGATGCAGCGGGCAATCTTAGCAGTTATTCCAATACTGCCAGTGCTACGACGCCAGGGGCGGCGACCATTACGAGCCTGAACCCGGCATCGGGT
>Ga0210403_10004940_pt1 | contig 11403 bp, 9 predicted proteins | sample IncBWC19MmetaG_FD_150863 | JGI IMG/M metagenome (GOLD analysis project Ga0210403, IMG submission 150863) | Forest soil microbial communities from Barre Woods Harvard Forest LTER site, Petersham, Massachusetts, United States - Inc-BW-C-19-M | ecosystem: Environmental > Terrestrial > Soil >... | reverse complement strand
TGCAATCAGAAATACATGCGCATGTATGATCTGCCGCCCGACCTGGCCAAGCCGGGCGCATCGTACGAACGCATGCACAATTACCGGGTCATGATCGGGAACAGCTCGCTCGGCAGCCCCGAGCAATCGGCGGTGGAAGAGGCAAATGCATCCGCTGACGGACCGTCCGCATTTACCCATGAGCTGATGGACGGGCGGATCATAGCAGTCTCGCAGCAACCGATGCCGGACGGGGGCTGGGTTGCAGTGCATGAAGATGTCACCGAGCGCCAGCGCGCGGAGGCGAGCATCGCGTATCTCGCGCGTCACGACCCGACCACCAATTTGCCCAATCGAGTCATGTTCCGCGAACATCTCGAGCAGACTTTTACAGCCCTCGGAGAGAACGAGATCTTTTCCGTGCTGTGCCTCGATCTCGACCATTTCAAACAGGTGAATGACACGCTCGGTCACCCGGTGGGGGATGAACTGCTGAAATGCGTCGCAAAACGATTGCACGACTGCGTGCAGGATTCGGGTCTCGTCTCGCGCATCGGAGGGGACGAATTTGCAATCGTTCAGACCGGCATTGATCGGCCGCAGAAGAGCGGCCAGCTGGCGAGTCGAATAGTCGATTCCCTGAGCACTCCGTTCGACGTCGACGGCAAATACATCGTGATCGGCACCAGCATCGGCATTGCTGTCGGGCCCGGAGACGGCGCGGATCCCGACCAGCTTCTCAAGAACGCCGACGTCGCGCTCTACCTGGCCAAGGGGGACGGCCGCGGCAGACACCGATTCTTCGAGCCTGAGATGGACCGGCGCCTGCAATTGCGCCGAAGCCTCGAGCTCGATTTGCGTTCCGCCATCGTCAATGGGGAATTCGAGCTGCATTATCAGCCCATCTTCAACCTGCGATCCGGCGCAGTGTCCGGTTTCGAAGCTTTGATCCGGTGGAATAGCCCGACACGCGGGCAGATAGCCCCAATGGAGTTCATACCGCTCGCGGAAGAGACGGGCCTGATCCTGCCGCTGGGCGAATGGGTGCTGCGGACCGCCTGCGCTCAGGCCGCGGCCTGGAGCAAGCCCATGAACGTCGCAGTCAACCTGTCTCCGATGCAGTTCAAAAGCCAGAACCTGGTTCAACTGGTGTTCAGCGCACTCGCAAATTCCGGCTTGGCACCCACGCGACTCGAGTTGGAGATTACCGAATCCGTGCTGCTGCAGAACGAGGCCAGCACACTCTCGATCATGCATCAACTGCGCGCGCTCGGCGTTCGAATCGCCATGGACGACTTTGGTACTGGATACTCCTCGCTTGCATATTTGCGCAGCTTTCCCTTCGACAAGATCAAGATCGATCGTTCATTCGTGCGCGATATGGCGAAAAGCGAAGAGTGTGTCGCAATCGTACGCGCGATCACGGGGTTGGCGCGCAGCCTCAACATCATTACCGTTGTGGAAGGAATAGAGACGGCAGCCCAGCTTGAAATAGTCCGCTCCGAGGGCTGCGACGAATGTCAAGGTTATCTGCTGGGTCGTCCCATGCGGGAAACGGAAGTCCGAAGCATTCTCGACCAGGAGACTTGTACCGCTTCCGCCGCCTGAGCATGCGCCCATTGCGAGGGCTTTCGTGTCCCGGCCGACCCCGGCCTTGAGCCGGGGAAAGAGCCGGGACCCAGGGGCCACAGGAACGACGGCCCAGTTTGCGACTAGTGGTCCGATTCCGAAGTTCGCCAGTGCTCGGGTCACGTTCAGGTGCGAACTTCGGAATCTAAGGACCACTAGCAACTTTATGATTCTAGTGCGGTTTTGAATTTGAAGTTCCTAAACGAGCTTGCGGCCAGTAATGATAGGAACTTCAAATTCACCGCACTAGGACGGCTTGTAGGGGCGGGTTTCAAACCCGCCCCTACCCAAGAGCTCTCAATCGTACCGGATGCCGGTCTCCTTTACGACCGGGGCCCAACGCTCCGCCTCCTTGCGGATGAACGCGGCAAACTCAGCCGGCGTCATGGTGACCGGAAACAGCCCGGCAGCATCGGCCTTCGCCTTGACCGCTGGATCGGCCAAAATCTTCGCGACCTCGCGCTGGAGCTTGTCGATGATCGCGGCCGGCGTTCCTTTGGGTGCGACAAGGCCGAGCCAGACCGTGATCTCATCGAAATGCGACAGAGCCAGCGCACGCGCAAACGTCGGAACGTCCGGAGCAGGCGGAAAGGGGCGGTTGTCGAATTTTGCCAGGATGCGGAACTGTCCGCTCTGCACCAGCGGCATGGCGGCGGAGGGACCGTCATAGGTGAAATCGACGCTTCGCGTGAGCAGTCCTTGCGTGACCTCCGCGCTGCCATTGTAAGAGATCAGCAGCGTCTCCATGCCGAGCGTCCTGTTGACGAGATGACCCATGAGCTTGCTGGTGATGGTCCCGGCACCGAAGCTGAATTTGCCCGGCTGCATCTTCGCTCCTGCGACCAGATCATCCACGCTCTTGAGCTCGCTTGCTGCATTGACGAAGATGAACATCATCGTCTTGGCAACCAGCGTGATCGGCACCAAATCGGTGAAGGGATCGTAGGGCAGGTTGCGATAGAGGAATTGATTCATGGCCAGCGTCGAGTCGATCGCCATCAGCATGGTGTAGCCGTCAGCCGGCGCCTTCTGCACGGCCTGGGCACCGATCACCGTATTGGCGCCGACCCGGTTCTCGATGACCACCGGGCGTCCCCAATCCTCGCTCATCTTCTGCCCGACCATGCGTGCAAGCACGTCGGAGGGGCCGCCGGCGGGAAACGGCACGACGATCTTGAGCGCTCGGGTCGGGAATGCCGCCGCTTCCGTATCCGCGGCCTGCTGCGCCGTGGCGGAACCCACCAACTGCGGCCACAGGGATACGAGCAGCAGCCAGTGAAGCTGATTTTTCATTCTATCCTCCGCGTAGTCGGTGGACTGCCCCCAGAGCTACAGCATTAGAGGTCGTCATGGCCGGGCTTGTCCCGGCCATCCACGCCTTGGCTGCCGCACGAAGACGTGGATGCGCGGGACAAGCCCGCGCATGACGCGGGCCGCACCCATTGGCGCACCGAGCATTGCTGCTAAGCTTCGGCAAGAATGCAAGGCCAGGGAGAGGAAAGCCATGTCGCTTGGAACGATCCTGCTCATTATTCTTATCATCCTTTTGCTTGGCGGGTTCAGCCGCCGCTTTCGCGGCTATGGGTACGGCTACGGACACCGCGGTATTGGATTGATCGGGGTCATTGTGATCATCATCCTTGTCCTGGTCCTGTTGAACCGGATTTAGCGTAACAGCGGCAAAGCACGCCCGCGCGAATAAGAGTGTCATGCAATACCAAACCGACATCGCAATCATTGGCGCCGGCGCCGCCGGCATTGCGGCCGGCATCGAGGCGAGGGAGGCCGGAGCGCGCGCCATCGCGTTCGAGAAATACTCCGAGCCTGGCGGAGCGGCCATCATCTCCGGAGGCGGCTGCCTGATCGTCGGCTCGCCCGTGCAGAAGGCCAGAGGCATCCATGACACGCCCGACCTCGCCTTCGACGACTGGATCAAATGGGGAGGTCCGTCCGTCGATACCGTCTGGGCGCGTTATTACATCGACCACACCCTTCACGATCTCTATCACTGGACCGAAACCCTCGGCGTGAGCTGGGCCGACCTGAAACCGCAGGAGGGCAACTCGGTGCTGCGCTGGACCAGATCCGAACGCAACGGCCTGGGCCTGATGACGCATCTCGTCGAAAGCTTCTGCAGGAAAGGCGGCGAGATCATTGGGGAGACGGAGATCACCGGGCTGCGCCTCGAGGGCGGCCGCGTGGCGGGCCTCGAAGGCCGCAATGCCAGGACCGGCGAGCCCATCGCCGTGGAGAGCAAAGCCGTCGTGGTGGCGACCGGCGGCTTCAACTCGAACCTCGACATGGTGCTCGAGTTTTATCCCGCTCTGCGCAACGACAAGGTACTGGTTGGATCGGGACCCGGCTCGACGGGAAGCGGACATACGCTCGTTCGCCAGGCGGGCGGCTATCTGACGCACATGGACCACATCTGGTTTTACGTCTACGCCACCCCGGACTACCGCGATCCGGCACAGCGCCGCGGCCTCGTCTTCCGTATGGTGCCGGGTTACATCTGGGTCAATCAGCAGGGCCGTCGCTTTCACAACGAGGCGCTTTCCGGCGGCAATACCGCCACTCCCGCACTGATGGCCCAGACGCCGCGCCATGCCTGGGCGATCATGGATGCGCCGATGACCGCGACCATGGAGATCGCGGATCCCTATTACCGCAACGGCGACAAGGTCGCGCGGGAGAAGGTGATGGAGTTGCTCGACAATTCCCCGTTCATCCGCAAGGCCGACAGTCTCTCCGAGCTCGCCAGAAGCATGCAGGTCGATGTGCCGGAGTTTTTGGCAACGGCCGGGCGCTACAACAAGGCCTGCGAGCAGCAGCTCGAGACGGAGCCCGAGTTCGGCAAGCCGCTCGAGGGCTCAAAAGCGTTCGACACGCCGCCCTACTACGCCGTGCAGATGTTCCCGCTTGCGCGCAAGAACTTCGGCGGCGTGAAGACCGATCTCGAGTGCCGGGTGCTCGACAAGCAATTTGCACCGATCAGTGGGCTCTATGCCGCCGGCGAGGTCGCGGGCATGGCCGGTGGCCACATCAACGGGCGTGCCGGTCTCGAGGGGACTATGCTGGGCCCCTCTGTTTTCAGCGGGCGCGTCGCCGGCGGCTGGGCCGCGCAGGCCGCAGGCTACGGCTGCGGCTTCATCGGCAAGCCAAACCGGAATTGAATCCTGCATACCTCCCCTGAACCGAAGGAAACTGATCATGTCCAAGCTTGTTTGTATCCTCACCGTCACGATGCTTGCGGCGCTGACCGCGATGCCGGCGGCATCACAGACCGCGATTCCCGACCTGCGCGGTACCTGGAAGGGCGAGAGCGAGTCCCTCGTCCTGGGTGGCGGGAACCGCATCATCCTGCGGCCCAACCCGACGAGCCGCAGCTTCGAAGCGTGCCATTTACCCTCACCGTCGATAAGCAGGACGGCCGCCGCTTCTCCGGCACTTTTTCGTCGGCGCGCAGCAGCGAGAAGGTGATCGCCGTCATCTCGCGCAACGGCACGATCTTCCTGGCCGATGATGAAGGGTATACGACCGGGACGCTGCTGGCGCCCAATCGGCTGGAGCTCTGCTACCTGCATGTGTCGTCAGCCTCGCGCATTGCATCCTGCGCGGAGCTGACCAAGCAGCAATAATCCGCCCGTAGCCGGCGTTATTGACAGGTCCGTAGGGGCGAGGCATTGCCTCGCCCTCTTGACGCCGCGCGGGCAGGGCAACGCAATGCGCGCCCCTACAAAATGCCAAATCAGTGAGCGCCAACCCGCCCTACGAACTGCGGGTGCGCTCAAATCATTCCTGAGATGATTCGGGCCGCCAGATCAGCGCCTCCGTATTTGCGGGCGGCGATGGTTTCGCTCCATTGCCTGCATTTGCTGGTGCAGGCCGGGTTATGGAGCATGCTTTCGATGGCGCGACGTACACGGGGCGCGTCGGCTTGCTCGATCGGAACGAATTCTCCGCATCCCAACGCCGCCAGATTACCGGCATTGTATTCTCGCTCGGCATGCGTGGGGACGACCACACTCGGGATGCCTGCGCTCACCGCAGTCAGGCACGCACCGTGACCGCCATGATGAATGATCAGGTCCGGCTTGTACTCAGCTGATATGACGCGCCAGGGGACAATTTCCACCTGATGGCGTGGGTATTCCGGAACATCGAAGTCAAAGCCGCCGGTGGCAACGGTCACTGCGGCATCCACACCGCGCAACGCACTCAAGCCGACATTCAGAAGTGCTTGGCCGGACGGACCTACTCCATCGTGCGGCCGACCGGGGTAGAAAAATATCTCCGGCGCCCCCTTTGCGGTCGAGGGCTGAGCCGCTGATGGATGCAGAGGAATGAGCTGATTGCCCAAAATCGGCCCAACGTAGTGAAGAGAGGGCGGCGCATTGTGCAGGGGATCAAACTCGGGAAATGAGGGGACCAGCGTAACGTCGCCGAGCTCCAGATGCGCCGCGGACTCGATAAGGTTCACACAATAGTGCGCCAGAACCTTGTTAATTGCGGATAGCGCAGAAGGTATTTTCGATTTGCTCGAGTCGAATTTCCGGCCAGGCAAAAAAATCGATTGAGAGATGGTGATGTGCGGAACTTGCAACGATCTGGCCGCAAGTGCAGCGATCGGATTGATATCGGTGACGACGACCGCTGGCTGTCCGGCCGATATTGCTTTTCGATAGCCGTCTACGTGATGCAGCAGCGAATCGATGTCGAGATCGTGATGCGCAAGAAAGTGGTATGGCGACCACCATTCGCTGGCCTGATCCGGCCGCACGTTGAGTGCTGGCAGGCTGATCTCGATGAGATCGAAGCCGGCGGCGCGCAGTTCCGGACCTATCGTCCCCCCGATGGCCACCGAGCTTGCAATGCCATGGTCCACAAGTCGGCTCACGATCGGCAGGGTGCGCACGACAGGGCCCCAGCCGGCACTCAGAAAAAAGAACACCTGGTTTTTTGGCGTCGAGCCCATCGGCTCAGTTTCGCACGTCCCCTGCGCCCATGCACCGCCACACAGCGCGTAGGACGGGTTAGATTAGCCGTACTGCGTCACAAACTCATCTACCCCGTCATTCCGGGGCCGTGAGCGTAGCGAGCGGAGCCCGGAATCCATAACCACAAGTCCTGCAGTGGCGGCACGGCGGATCCACTACACTGCCTGGGGTTATGGATTCCGGGCTCGCTGGGCAAGTCGGCAAACCCGACTTGCCAGCGCCCCGGAATGACGCCGAGGGGCAACTTGTGACGCAGTAGAATTAGCCACAAATCGGCTCCACCGATTTGTGGCGCAGCCCGCCCTACGATGCGATGTTAGTCTGTTCTCAGAGGCCCCTGCGCCGCCGCTTCTTGGCGGCTTTGCGCGCGGCGTAACGTGCGTCTCGCGCCGCCTTCTGCTCGACCTTGAGCGCCTCTTCGTTAACGGCATGCTGCGCGGCCTGACGCGCGCGCTCCTCGGCGGCAAGGCGCTCCGCCTCGGCCGCCGCCACCGCGGCCAACTCAGCTTGCCTAGCGCGCTCGCGTTCCTGTTCCTGCCGAAGCGCCTCGCGCTTTGCCTCGCGCTCCGCTCGTGCAGCGGCTATGAGCTCACGCTGCCGGCGTTTTTCGATGGCCGCTGGACTGTCCGGGTCGAGCGCTCGCTTGAACTTCTCCAGAATGGCGGTTTTTGCTTCTGAGGCGCGGCTCAGGCGCTCTCGAAAATCTGTATCGTCTTGGCTGCTCATGGATGACGTGTGTTGCTCCATGTTGGGCGGGTCTCCCTGAGAACCTCCGCCAGGGTTTGCCGTGGGCGTGCGGTATCTTGATGCCGTCAGCACTGAATGCCGAGGCTCCAGGCTCCAGCGCGGCTGGCGGCCCGGAACGCCGGATATATAGCGGCAGGCCGTGGCGATGGGTAGCACCGCCGGGGCAAAAAGGGTGACGCGCGGTGGCGCTGTCTCAGCGTGGGCGGGATTTTCGTAGCCGCATGTCGCTTACAGCGCCATCCGGAGTGTCATCCCGGATTTCGCGGCGCTCATCCGGGCTACGAGGCTGGAAACGTGTAGGGGCGGGTTTGAAACCCGCCCTTACGCCACCGTGCGCCTCAGGCCGAGCGCATCAGCTGGGCCTCGGCGCGGGCATCGTCCTGCTCGCGTTCGCGAATCTGGTCGCGCTCGTCGAGAAGCTCGACCTTCTTCATGTCGTCGAATGCTTCCGCAAGCGCGCCTTTCGCCTCGTCCAGCTGGAGCTTGAGATCGGCAGCCGAACGCTTGAGATTCTCCCGGCGCCCCATGGCCGCCTTGGCGTAAGTGGGATAGGCGAAATGGTTGGGGTCTTGAATGCCGGCACGGTCCTGCTCGGCTTTGATCTCACGCTCGAGCTCGCCTGCGATGCGCTCGAACTCTGCGATCATCACCTCGATCTGTGCCACCCTCCGGCGCCTCTCATCGACCTGAAACCTCTTGAGGCGGATGAGCGTCTCTCGTGACTTCATCGACTCGTACTCCCCCGAAGCCCCACCGCAACGCACGATGAGCGTCTGCCCCCTAAACGGCCGGCAGTCGCACAGTGTGGGACGACAATCTTAGTTTTCAGTTTCCGGCGCAAAGGCGAATTCCGCCGGCCCCGGCGGAGTTTCTTAACCTCGTGTTTACCCGCGTCGTTAATCATTGCGTCATCGTTGGGGACGCACTGGGGGACCTGTCGCCCCGGAAGGGAACGACGGGGGCATTGTTGCTCGTTTCGTGTCTTTGCTCTTGATGTCGGAACTCAGATGCCGCTTGGCAAAAAAACCCGTTCCGTGCAGTATGTTGGGGCGATTCGCGAATGAGCCGTTCCGCCCCCCTGCACGCGTTGGAGTCAGGTTTTGTTGACCACGCGTCGCTGAAACGACTCGGTTTGTCCCAAAGCGTTTTTGAGGGCCGCCGCTGCGGCGTGCCGACCTGAGCCCAGCGCGGCGAGGAAGGGGACTGGCATGCGCGTTTTGCTGATCGAGGATGACAGCGCCACAGCTCAATCCATCGAGCTGATGCTGAAATCCGAAAGCTTCAACGTCTACACCACCGATCTCGGCGAAGAAGGCGTCGACCTCGGCAAGCTCTACGATTACGACATCATCCTGCTCGATCTGAACCTCCCCGACATGTCCGGGTACGAGGTTCTGCGCTCCTTGCGGGTGTCGAAGGTGAAGACCCCGATATTGATCCTCACCGGCCTCGGCGGCATAGAGGACAAGGTGCGCGGGCTCGGTTTCGGCGCCGACGACTACATGACCAAGCCGTTCCACAAGGACGAGCTGGTCGCGCGCATCCACGCGATCGTGCGGCGATCGAAGGGGCATGCCCAGTCGGTCATCCAGACCGGCGACCTCGTCGTGAACCTCGACACCAAGACGGTGGAGGTCAACGGCGCGCGCGTGCACCTGACCGGAAAGGAGTACCAGATGCTGGAGCTCCTGAGCCTGCGCAAGGGCACGACCCTGACCAAGGAGATGTTTCTCAACCATCTCTACGGTGGCATGGACGAGCCCGAGCTCAAGATCATCGACGTCTTCATCTGCAAGCTGCGCAAGAAGCTGGCCAACGCATCGAGCGGCAAGAACTATATCGAGACCGTGTGGGGCCGCGGCTACGTCCTGCGCGAGCCGACCGAGGACGAGGCGAAGATCTCCGCCTGAGCCGCTCCGACGTTCTTCGTAGGGTGGGTTAGCCGTACAAATCGGCTGCGTGCAGCCGATTTGTGTACGGCGTAACCCACCGCAACACGCGCAGCATCTGCAGCCGCACGGCGGGTTACGCCATCGCGCCGGCCTGGGAGCCGGCGCGATGGACTAAGCTAACCCACCCTACGCAGCCCCGGTTGTAGGGTGGGCAAAATCGCCTCTCCGGTGTTGCCCCTTGATCTGGGTCTCGTTGCGATTTTGCCCACGCGGTCGGCCGTGCGATCACGCCCGCGTACGGCGAGGCCCCTACGGATCATCGTCCCCCATCCTTGACTCCGGCAACCCGCGTCCATAGGTTCCGCGCGCTCACGAAGAGCCTGTACAAGTAAGACCGCCGACCAGCCGGGAAGCTGGAGGCCAACGCCCGACAGCGCGATGCGCCCTCGGGCGCGTTGTGTGTTGAGACCGTCATGGCCGGGCTTGGCCCGGCCATCCACGCCTTGGCCAACAAAGCAAGACGTGGATGCCCGGCCCAAGGCTGGGCATGACGAACCAGGATAGCGCGCCCGCGGAAACCGCCACATGTTCGATACCCTTTCCGAACGCCTCGGCACCATCCTCGACCGCCTCACCCGACGCGGTGCGCTGAGCGAGGCCGACGTCGATGCGGCGCTGCGCGAAGTCCGTCGCGCGCTGCTCGAGGCCGACGTCGCGCTCGACGTGGTGCGCGCTTTCATCGATCGGGTGAAGACGCACGCCGTCGGGGTCGATGTGATCAAATCGGTCACGCCGGGTCAGATGGTCGTCAAGATCGTGCACGATCAGCTCATCGAGACGCTGGGCGCGCAAAGCGAGCCCGTCGATCTCAACGCGCCTGCGCCCATCCCGATCATGCTGGTCGGCCTGCAGGGCTCGGGCAAGACCACGACCGCAGCCAAGCTCGCCAAGCGGCTTTCCGAGCAGGCGCGCCGCAAGGTGCTGATGGCCTCCCTCGACGTGCGCCGTCCCGCCGCCATGGAGCAGCTCGCCGTGCTCGGGCGCCAGGTCGGCGTCGATACGCTCCCCGTCGTCGCGGGACAGCAGCCGCCGCAGATCGCGCAACGCGCGCTGCAGGCCGGCCGGCTCGGCGGCTACGATGTGGTCATTCTCGACACCGCCGGTCGCACCACGCTGGACGAGGCGATGATGGCGGAAGCGGCGGACGTCAAACGCGCCGCAGATCCGCATGAGGTGCTGCTCGTCGCCGACGCGCTCACCGGCCAGGACGCGGTTACCCTCGCGCGCTCGTTCAACGAGCGGGTCGGCCTCACCGGGATCGTGCTCACGCGCATCGACGGCGACGGCCGCGGCGGTGCTGCGCTCTCCATGCGCGCGGTCACCGGCAAGCCCATCAAGCTCATGGGCATCGGCGAGCAGATTGACGCGATCGAGGACTTCCATCCCGCGCGTATCGCCGACCGCATTCTCGGCATGGGCGACATCGTCACCCTGGTCGAGAAGGCGGCAGCCACGATCGACGCGGAGAAGGCCGCCCGGGTGGCCGAGCGCATGCGCAAGGGCGCGTTCGATCTCTCCGATTTGCGCGAGCAGCTCGTGTCCATGCAGGACATGGGCGGGGTGACCGGACTCATGGGAATGCTGCCCGGCATCGCCAAGATGAAGAATCAGCTTGCCGCCGCCAACCTCGACGAGGGCGTGCTCAAACGCCAGGTCGCCATCATCGATTCCATGACGCCGAAGGAGCGCAGGATTCCCGACATCCTCAAGGCCAGCCGCAAGAAGCGCATCGCCGCAGGCTCCGGGACCAAGGTCGAGGAGATCAACCGCATGCTCAAGATGCACCGCAGCATGGGCGACTTCATGAAGGCCATCGGCGGGGGCAAGAAGCGGGGACCGATGGCGGGACTCGCGAACATGCTGGGCCTCGGCGGTGGAATGCCGAGCCCGGAAGAGATGCAAAGACTCGCGGAACAGATGCCGGGGGGCATAGGAGGACTGCCCGGAGGCGGGCTCCCGCCTGGGATGCCGGGGCCGCTTGCGAAATTGCCCGGGACCGGTCCGCTCCTTCCGGGCCTTGGCGGAAAACCTCCAGGCCTCCCCGGCTTTCCCGGATTCGGAAAGAAGAAATGAGCAGCACAGTCGGTTCACAGCAACGC
>Ga0210403_10004937_pt1 | contig 11407 bp, 9 predicted proteins | sample IncBWC19MmetaG_FD_150863 | JGI IMG/M metagenome (GOLD analysis project Ga0210403, IMG submission 150863) | Forest soil microbial communities from Barre Woods Harvard Forest LTER site, Petersham, Massachusetts, United States - Inc-BW-C-19-M | ecosystem: Environmental > Terrestrial > Soil >... | reverse complement strand
GCGAGGAGAACTTTCGCTCGCTTGCCCATCTACATCTCCCTTTTTTTGGCGTGGACCGCAGGATTTCCGGATTCCGCGTTCGCCCCTTTTCTTGAGAGCCGCAAACCAAAAGCTGGGGCGATGTTGGCACCGGCAAGAGTGGGAGGTAATTGTCAAAAGTAACAGCCTGTTGCGCGGCGCCGGAGAACAGCTTCCGGTTTCATTTCTTCTCCAGGGAGAAATAGAGGTTCAGGGCCAATCCGACCGAATTCACCTGCCGGTTTGGGTGCTTACCCGTGTTGTTGTCGTGCTCGAAGTAGATATTGAACTGAACATGCTTGCCGACCGGGAACAAACTGCCCGCGTAGAGAGACGTGGTGCTCAACTTGCTGTACTGACTCTCGTAGAACGGCTCGACGGCGACATACGGAATAAAGTGATAGGAATGGATCGCAAGAGTACGATCCACCGTTAATTTGTTCCGATACCGCCAGGTGAAAATTCCACTTTTCCAGTCCAGATCTGCCCGGTTCCGATCGGAGAGGGAGAATCCCGCTCTCAAGGGGAAGTTTGAAGTGACTGTTACCACCATGCGGTTATCCGAAGGACATCCGGCGCGGTGATGCAGCGATAGCCGGCTTCGAGAACCAGCAATCTGGACTTCGAATCGTCCAGGTCGAAGGCCTTGACCTTCTTGAGTTTGATCAAGGGCTTCAAGTACAGCTGAAGGCTCGGGCCGAACGTGAACTGCGTCGGGTCGCCGCCATCTCGGTCATCCTTGGCCTGCAGATACGCACGAAAAGTGGAATTCAGCTTCAGATGCGCATCAATTTCCGGAAGAAATTGAACGTTTTGGGCGCGGGCTGGCAAGCTAAACAAACAAAAGAAAAACGCACATTTCCAAATGGACCTGCAAACAGGAGTCATCATTCCGCGCCCTAAGAGCGACACACCGATTCGGCGGGCGGCGTGTGCCGGCCGTCCACCAGTAAGCTAGCCCCGCTCACTTGATGTTGAAGGTTGCGCCGATCACCAAGCCGGGCATGTTGACGTCATAGACGAATTGGGCCTTTCCATTCGGCCGGTAATTTATGCTGAGGTAGCGATACCCGGCCAGCATGACCCACTTGGGGCTAATCTTGTAACCGAGAAATCCCGCACCCTGCCAATCCGATCGCGCGGAACCTCCGCCTGCATCGCCCGCAACACCAATAAAAGCCTTTGGTGAAAGCGCGAGTATAATGCGCCCGCCGGCAACCGCGTCCACCCAATTCGCCGATTGCGAAATACCGCCGATGATCTGGACAGGCTGCAGCGTGAAGTCCGTTGAAACATGCCAGTAGCGAATTCCGAACAGCGCATCGACTTTGACTCTTTTTCCGTCAGCGATGCGATAGCCGACCTTTGGGGTGAGCATGGTTTCCGTCATTTTCACTTTCACAGAAGTGGCAATTTCGTTAACGGGAAGCCCCTTGTCGTCGGACAGTTTCATCCACATAAAATCGAGTGGCATGATCACGCGGTTGTAGCGTGTTTCCACAACGCCCATCGCACCGATGTTCAGGTAATTAAAAATATCGCCGAAATTCGCATGCACGCTGGCTTCACGGCCGAGCGCTCCAGTGGCTCCGTGGACGCCGGCGAACCACAGATACGGAGTAATGGCGACATGCCAGCCGTCATCGGCGCTTGCTTCCTTTGGTTGTGGCGCGGTCGTGCTCATGTCCGATAGCGCCTGGGCGCTCACCCGGGGCGAATGAAACGAGGCCGCCAGAGCTAGTACGACTAATCCCGCTTTTGTTGATTTTCGGAACGAACTCATTTGTACTTCCTTTCCTTCGCGAGTGAAATACGGGCTTGCACTCACGGCCACCCGAGTCGAGGGTTTAATTGTTAGAATTCGCGAGCCCCTCGAGATACTGTAGTTGTTTCAGGGCTTGGATTGCCTTAAGAGTCATGTAATTGATGTTCGCGGGTTGCATCCCCCGATCCTTACTGGCTGAAAACCCAAACGCATGATCCTATGAAACGGGCTTTAGACATGGTTCAATGCCCAGCACCGGCGGCTCCTGATTGCAGCGCATCGAGGAAGTCACTCACGTTTATGGAACCGGATTTCTGGCTGGGCGGAAACTCCTTGAAGCTCTGAAGGAACTGTCCGACGATCACCTGCGCGGGAACCATCGTCCAGAGCTTGACAGCCCACCATGTCTCATACTCACCCGACTCTTCGTAGAAGCGCTCGAAGGGGTCCTGCCGGAGGTTGGTGACAAGTGGGACGTTGGTGGTAACGCGCCTGCCATTGAACAGATTGCCCTGGATCGTGGCGAACGAGATCTTGTAGTCGTTGTAGCGCAGCGCGTTGAGATTTGCGTTGTCGTCGAAATAGAAGATCTCGCGCCGCGGCCCTTTGTCGACTTCGCCCTTGAAGAAGGGCATGAAATTATAGCCGTCAAGGTGGGTCTTGAAGGTCTTCTCGCCCGCCTTCATGCCCTTCAAGAGTTTCTCTTTCAGGTCCGGGTCGCCCGCCGCTGCGAGGAACGTAGGCAGCCAGTCCTCATGGGACATGGTGTCGTTGACGATGATGCCGGGTTTGATGACGCCCGGCCAGCGAGCGACACAGGGGACGCGCATGCCGCCTTCCCAAGTGGTACCCTTCTCGCCTTTGAAGGGAGTGTTGCCGCCGTCGGGCCAAGAGAAAGTTTCCGCTCCGTTGTCACTGGTCATGACGACGATGGTATTGTCGGCTATTCCCAGGTCATCGAGTTTCTTTAGCAATTCGCCGACTTCCCAGTCAAACTCCATCATGCCATCCGCAAAGAGGCCGTAGCCGCTCTTGTTCTGCCACTTAGGCGAAAGGTGCGTGAAGACGTGCATGCGTGTGGTGTTGTACCAGAGAAAGAACGGCTTGCTGGCTTTAGTCGAACGATCAATAAAGTCCAGCGAGTGAGCCAGCAGGTCCTCGTCGACCGTTTCCATCCGCTTGCGCGTGAGGGGGCCCGTGTCTTTGCAAACTTGCTTACCCATACGGCCGAAGCGCGGGTCCTCGGTGGGGTCGTCTACGTTGGTGGCTTTACAGTCAAGCACCCCGCGCGGCCCGAACATTGCCGCGAACTTCGGATCCTTTGGATAGTCCGGTTCTTCGGGTTCCTCCTCGGAGTTCAGGTGGTAGAGGTTGCCATAGAATTCGTCGAAGCCGTGCACCGTAGGCAAATATTCGTTACGGTCGCCGAGATGGTTTTTCCCAATCTGGGCAGTTGTATAACCGCGTGGTTTGAGCAGTTCGGCGATGGTTGGGTCCTTATCCTGTATTCCCTGTTTCGCGCCGGGCAGGCCCACTTTCAGCAAGCCAGTCCGAAAGGGATGTTGACCCGTGATAAAGGAGGCGCGTCCGGCCGTGCAGGATTGCTGCGCGTAGTAGTCGGTGAATAGCGCTCCCTCTTTCGCGATTCGGTCGATGTTCGGCGTAGAACCGCCCATCATGCCGCGATGGTAGGCACTGATATTCCAAATGCCAATGTCGTCGCCAAAGATGACGATAATGTTGGGTTTCTTTTGTTGCGCACAAGCTGTGGGAGCTAGAGCCAAGGCCAGAATCGTGAGCACTGTCGCCAGAACAACACCGATTCTTCCCGTCCGCTTCATAGAACACCTTCCTCTTTTTCACTTGCTGGAAAAACGACACGGCCGATTCCGCACCTGAAATACACGACGCGGCTTCTCAGATCGGCTGATGCTCTGCCGAACGGACCCGAGTTGGAATTGTCAAAAGTGACATGCTAAGCCGGGCAGGCACACACGCGCTGAGCGGGCAGCCGTCTTGAAGCTAGGATTTGCTGTTTGGAAAGTCTTGAGGGGAAGAAAATCGCGAGACGAATGGGCGATCTGCAAGAGCATCATTCATCGCCGCAACCAGGTCGGTCTCCATGAGCACTTTCACGACATAGCCGAGTCCACCCACGGCAAAGCAAGTCGCCAAAATGTCGGAGTCCTCGTGAACCGTGAGAAATACGATCTTGGCCCGATTGCCGCGCTTCTTGAGCTCCCTCGCGACGTCGATTCCGCTCAAGCCGGGCATCGAGATGTCCAGAACAATGATATCCGGCGCAAGAGCCAGCGTTGCATCGAACGCCGCCTGCCCGTCGGTCACCGTGGCAACGATTTCAAATTTTTCTTTCAACAGGGCAGAGACGGCGCTCAAGACTTGCGCAACATCATCCGCCAATACAACGCGGCTGAGCCTCATGGGAGCTCACCCCCGAGCTGTGCGTCAGTTCCCACTGAAGTACCAAGTATGAAGAACAAGTTCCGCGTGTAGAGTGATCTCCCGCCTGGAGCCAAATAAATTCACCTTGCAGCAGGACTTTCACGACCACGTTGCGCGCATTCCCGGCAGTTGACTATTGGTACTTTTTACAATAAGGGGAGAAAGTTGCGGAATTAGATGGAGATGATTTTATGCTTGATGGCGTACTGTACCAGGTCGGCATTGGTTTTTAGCTGCAAAAGATCCATTACGGCATACTTATGCGCGGCGACCGTGCGTTTCGTAATTTGCAGAATGGAAGCCACTTCTTTCATGGAACGCCCTTCCGCCAGGAGTTGAATGACCTCCCGCTGTCGAGGCGTGGGTTCGGCTACATGTTCCCGGGCTCTGGGTTGACGGAGGGAGATATTGGCCTGCCCCTCCGCGGCGCTGGCCGTCACATAGGATCCGCCTTTTAGCACCTTTTCAATCGCCTCCATCAGCTCGAACGCCGCTGCTTGCTTCAACAGAAATGCCGAAGCCCCCGCGCGAAATGCCTCGCCGACAAGGTCGGGATCCTCATTCATAGTCATGAAAATAAGTTTTAGTTTCGGCATGGCCGGTTTGAGGTGGCGGGCGGCATCCAGCCCATTCAATTGAGGCATGGCAATGTCCAGGACGACAATGTCCGGTTTCAACTTGGCAGCCGCTGTCAAAAGCGCTCGTCCATCGCTCACCATGCCGACAACCTCGCAGCGGGGTTCCACGACGCGCTTCAGCGCATCCAGCAGCATTTGATGGTCATCGGCCAGAAGTACGCGGGGGCGACTCGAAGTTCTATTTACCAGCGGCATGTGTTTTTACCTTTACCTCAGCCACGGAGAGGGCGAGTGGCACCTCAGCCAGAATTTCTGTCCCGCGATCGGTTTCCGACTTTACCAGAAGCCTGCCTCCGACGAGCCGAAGTCTCTCGGTCATCCCAACCAAACCGATTCCAGCCGCAGGATTCTTAATGGCGGGGTCAAAACCCTTGCCTTGATCGGAAATGCGAAGGCTGATGCCACTTGCATTCGTACGAATTTCAACCTGCGCTTCCTTGGTACCGCTATGTTTGATTACGTTGCCAAGGGCTTCCTGAGCGACTCGAAACAGACACAAAGCCACATCCTTAGGGACGTCGATAGGAAATTCGCACTCGGTGAATTGAACTTCAATCTTGTACTTCTCACTAAAATCTTTACAAAGACCATGTAGGGCCGGCATCAGACCTACGTGCTCGAGTTTGCTGGAGTGGAGTTGATGGGAAAGGGTGTGAAGGTCCGAGGACATCTCTTTGGTCCTCCTCAACATTTCCAGCACGCTCTCGCGCTCCTCGACTTCCTTTGGTGACAATTTTTTCCATAGCTGTCCGAGTCCAATGCCGAGGAGCGCCAGACGCTGGCTGAAATCATCGTGTAACTCCCTGGCAATACGGGCGCGTTCTTCTTCCTGAGCGCTGATCAGGCGGCCGGTCAAAGTATGTAGCGATTCCTCGGAGGTCTTGCGGTCCGTAATGTCGATACACGAACCAATGTATCCCAGGAAGGTGCCATCGGATTCAAACCGGGGCACGCCAAAATCAACCAGCCAGCGGTACTCTCCATCGAAGCGTCGAAGGCGGCATTCGAGTTCAAAGTCGACGCGAGCGTTAAACGACGCCGAGTAGAGTCGCCGGCAGTGGTACTGGTCGTCCGGATGCACACCCGAGAGCCACCCTTCCCCCAACTCTTCTTCCATGGGACGGCCTGTGAATTTCAGCCAACCCTGATTGAAAAAAGTACAAAGCTTGTCTGTTCCGGACATCCAGATCAACGCTGGCGAGCTGTCTGCCAGCAGCCGGAAGCGTTTCTCACTTTCGCGAAGTACCAATGCGTCTTGCTCATGCTCTTCTACAAGGGCCGCGAGAACCATGAAGGGTGCCGCAGTGAACAGCAAGAATAGCTGGAGCGAGAACACGTCATGAATGGAATCCATTCCGTTGAACGCTCCCCGGCCGTGGACCTCGCCCCAAATCGAGAAGAGGGCAATTATTGACGCCGAAGTTCCGGCGCCCGTAGTGCCAAGCCGTAAAGCAGACCAAAGCAAAAATGGCACGAGAGAATAAAGCAGTGGCGGTGCAAGATTTTCCTTGTGAGCGATGAAGATAAAATAGCTCAAGGAAATGGTCGCGGCGATCAGCACGATTGCTTCCAGGTATCGGGTAAAAGAGGCAGGAACGCGTGCCCGGGCGTGGCCAACCCAGCCAAGAATGGCGGGCGTTATGGTTAGAAATGCCAATCCTTCCGATAGAAAGCTCATCCTCCAACTAATCCAAGGGTCTCCCTTCAGCCCATTGAGGCCAATGAGCGATACGACGAGCGGCCCCAGGAGCAACGCAAAGAAGGAATACTTGGCAAGGGATTTCAGACTGTTCAAGCGGGGCACGCCATTCAGGCAATAGCTGAGACCCCAGGCAACCACAAGAATCTCGACAATATCGGCCAGAATGAGCCAGGCAATGGCAGGAACGGAAACGCCAGCTTCCAGGTCATAGACGACAAAACCTGCCAACCCGGCTGGAATTAGAATCGGCCAGATTTTCTTTGGTGATAGCAACAGGACGGAAACAAGGAGCGCGCACCCAGGCCAGAGGGGCCAGAGCGCTTGGGGCTCCGTTATGATTAAGATTCCTCCAAGTCTCGCGGCCGCGTAACAGGACACGGCTAGCAGGCACGATAGGAAGAGTGTGTGGAATCGCAAACTCAGGTTCGCGATGTTCCATCGTGGCCCGCTATTTTTGCGTTCCATGACTTGCCTCCGTGGCCCTGGCTGCTCATCACCTTCTTTGCCGCGCGAAGAGGTGCGTCAGGATTAGGAGGTGCAAACCGGCTCTGCGCGATCGAGCGGTCACACGAGTTCGACATAGAAACACAAAGACAATTTAAGCAATCAAGCGATCGGACTATTAGTCAGAAAGAAGCGCACTCCTAATCAACTTAACTTAGGGGGCCTTAGAGACTCTCCGTAGGCGGTGGAGATTCCCTAGTAGATCAAGGTCAGATATTCACATTGGTGCGTACAGCTTCGGCCAATTATCCGACCACTTATCTGGCTGCACTATACCAAAATTCCCGGCTATGTCGACCAAGTTCTTTGTGACGCCCGTTACCCAACAACTGTTTTCGACTCTGGGCTGCCAGACAGTAGCGAGCGGTGCAAATAAGCCGTTCCAAGTGGTGGAGAGCAGCCGGCATTCCGAAGTCTGCTCTGAATGGCTTCAAAAAGCCATGTACTCACGCAGCGGCAAGCAATCCTTTCGGGTCCGCTGGCTTGTCATTTCTGACAATGGTAACGGGCGGGCACAAATGAAAGCATCGTCGCCTGAAGGTTGACAAGATTTTTCTGCTCCGGAGGAATCCCATGAGATTAGCCATTTTCTGCCTCGTAGCTTCCGCCATGCTTCCGTCGTTAACCCGGGCCCAGGCTCCCGTATTCAAGATTACGCCGGAACTGAGCAAGATCGACTTCTCCGTGAAGGCGTCGGTGTCCCTGGTGGGTGTATTCGAGAAATGGGACGCAACGCTAACATTTCCATCCACGGATGTTTCGACTGGTGTGATGGATATTAAGATTCAGGCGGACACCGTAAATACCGGAAGCGGGATGAAGGACGGCAAGCTGAAAGGCAAAGACTTCTTCAACGTCAAGGATGATCCCTACATTACTTTTCACTCCGACAAGATCGTGCAGACCGGACCCGGCACCTTTGACCTCCCGGGGACGTTTACGGTACGGGGAGTGTCAAAGCCCGAGACCCTGACGTTTACGCTCTCAGACGTGGCGGCGGCGAGAGCGGCAGGGGAAGGTGAAATTAAAGGGAAAATGGCGTTCGACCGCAAGGACTACGGGATGAATAAAGGTATTCCCTTCGTGACAATCGCTGACCGCGTCGAGGTTACTGTCAACCTGAAGGCGAAGCGCGTCAGCGGGCCTCCCTTGGTACTCAAGCAATAGCCCGGGAGAAGAGCTCTAAGCGCGACCACTTATCATTTATGACAATTTCATCCAGTGAGACGAAATACGGGATCAGCGAGAATTTCCAGCTTCAGAGCACTGTTCGAAGATGACGTTCGCAAAGTCCTCGCCAAGAACGCACACCTGGATCTGGCTCGGGAACGATCGGAATGGACGATATGAGAATTGAAGAAAGATTTATGACGCTTAGTGGTGGCGACACGACGAGGAGTCTGATTTCGAGACATCTGCGCCGGATCGGTATCTCGCTCGCCTCCTTGAGTTGTCTAGCACTCAGCTGGATTCTTTTGACTCCGGCAAATGCCCAGGAGGCCGCTTCCTCTAAGGTAGTGGTACCAACCGACCGCACGGTGCTCCCGATTCCGGAACCCAACTATCCCCACAGCACCATACTCGACGCACGCGACGCCACGCCGCCTCCCCGCTTCGAAGTCAAAGCTCCTACAGGTGCGCCAAACATGCTCATCGTACTTATCGACGACATGGGCTTCGGCGTGTCGAGTTCCTTCGGCGGCCCTGTACACATGCCCAATGCCGAAGCCCTGGCCCGCAACGGCCTTCGCTATAACCAGTTCCACACCACCGCGCTCTGCTCGCCCACGCGTGCCGCATTGCTCTCCGGCCGCAACCACCACATGAATAACATGGGCGGCATCACCGAGATCGCCACCGCCTTCCCCGGTGATACAGGCCAGCGCCCCGCAAACGTCGCACCGCTTGCGGAGATGCTCCGCCTCAACGGCTACAGCACCGCCATGTACGGCAAGAACCACGAGACGGCTGCCTGGGAGGTCAGCCCCTCCGGTCCAACCGACCGCTGGCCCACACGCTCAGGCTTCGACGAGTTCTACGGTTTCATCGGCGGCGAGACCGACCAGTGGGCGCCAACTCTCTATCAAGGCCTAAACAGAGTCCCAACGCCGCACACTCCCGGCTATAACTTCATGACCGACATGACCGACCATGCTGTCGCCTGGATGAAGTTCCAGAAATCGCTTACGCCCGACAAGCCCTTCTTCGTCTACTTTGCCCCCGGAGCCGTCCACGCGCCACACCACGTGCCCCCCGAGTGGATCGCCAAATACAAAGGCAAGTTCGACGGAGGCTGGGACAAACTCCGCGAAGAGACGCTTGGCCGCCAGATCAAGCTCGGCGTCGTCCCCCAAGGCACCAAGCTCGCTGCCAAACCAGAGGCTATTAAAGATTGGGACAAGCTCACTCCCGACGAGAAAAGGCTCTTCGCCCGGCAGATGGAGGTCTACGCAGCCTTCGGCGAATACTGCGACCATGAAATAGGCCGCCTCTTCGAAACCCTCAAAGAAATCGGCCAGTTCGACAACACCCTCATCTTTTATATTCTCGGCGACAACGGCACCAGCGCAGAAGGCGGTATGAACGGCATGTTCAACGAGCTGACCTTCTTCAACGGGGTCCAGGAGACTGTGCCGGAGATGTTGAACCACTACAACGAGTGGGGCGACCACACAACCTATCCCCACATGGCCGCCGGATGGGCCGTCGCCGGTGACACGCCGTTCATGTGGACCAAGCAGATTCCTTCGAACTATGGCGGCACGCGCAATCCTTTAATCGTCTCCTGGCCCCGCCACATCACTGCAACCAACGAAGTGCGCTCGCAATGGCACCACGTCATCGACGTAGCGCCCACCGTACTCGAAGCAGCTCACTTGCCCGAGCCGAAGAGCGTCAACGGCGTCGTGCAGGAGCCCATCGAAGGTGTCAGCATGCTCTACACCTTCGAGAATCCCAACGCAGAAAGTACGCACAAAACCCAGTACTTCGAGATTGCGGGCAACCGCGGCATCTATAGCGACGGCTGGTTTGCCGGCACCATCCACAGAGCGCCCTGGGAATACAAGCCCCGCGCCACTCTTCAGAATGATAAGTGGGAGCTCTACGACACCCGCAACGACTTCAGTCTGGCGAACAACCTCGCTGCCTCCAATCCCGCGAAGCTTAAAGAGTTGCAGAGTCTCTTCATACAAGAGGCGATCAGGTACCGCGTGCTGCCGATCGACGACCGCAGTGTCGAGCGATTTAACGCCGCGATAGCAGGGCGACCTGACCTGATGGCGGGCCGCACTTCTCTCACACTCAGCTCAGGCATGATCGGGATGAGCGAGAACGTCTTCATCAACATCAAAAACCGTTCCTTCACCATCACGGCAGACTTAGACATCCCGCAGGGCGGCGCCAATGGAGTCATACTGGCCCAGGGTGGAAGGTTCGGCGGCTGGAGCCTCTACTTGAAGGACGGCAAACCGACCTTCACCTACAACTTCCTCGGCCTCGATCAGTACAAGGTCGCCTCTCCGCAGCCCCTTGGACCCGGCATGTCAGCCGTCCGCCTGGACTTTGCATACGACGGTGGTGGATTAGGCAAAGGTGGCACCGCCACCATCCTCGTGAACGGGAACAAGGTAGCGGGTGGGCGTATTGACCGCACGCAAGGCCTCGTCTTCTCCGCCGACGAAACCGCAGGCGTCGGCATCGATGAAGCTACAAACGTGACCGACGACTACAAGCAAGGCGACAACGCCTTCACCGGCAAAATCCTCAAGGTCGTCATCGATATCCAGCCCATCGCCGCCGCCCAGAAGGTCGACGAGGACAAAGCCCGCAAAGAGGCCGCACTGAAAAAAGCGCTCTCCGACTGAGCTCAGGGCGATTGTTGAACTCAGATTGTTCCTCGAACCGCTGATGCTGCCGACAGCCCGCGCACCAATTTGCGCGCGGATGATGCATTACCGGTGCCACGCCCACGCCCTATTTTACCTGTCACTTTTGACAATTGCTCGCGGGAGCCTGTCGGGCCAGTCTCAATGAGTTCTCCAACCGCCCGGCTCTATTTGGCCAACAGCCAGATGAACAGCCGTTGGGCCGTTCAATGCAGAGAATCGCACTGAGGCAGGGCGATCAAGTTGAAAGAGAAAAACCACAACGAAAAGGCCGCACATAATCCAGTCCTGCAGGGCAATCCTTCGGCGTTTGGGAAGTTTTATCTCCTGGGGCTTTGCTTGCTGGCCGCCGCCATTGTTTGCGCAATCGTCTTTCGCCCACTGACCACCTCAGTGCGCGCCAGCTCCAATCCACCTGCGAGGGCTAGTG
>Ga0210403_10004936_pt1 | contig 11407 bp, 12 predicted proteins | sample IncBWC19MmetaG_FD_150863 | JGI IMG/M metagenome (GOLD analysis project Ga0210403, IMG submission 150863) | Forest soil microbial communities from Barre Woods Harvard Forest LTER site, Petersham, Massachusetts, United States - Inc-BW-C-19-M | ecosystem: Environmental > Terrestrial > Soil >... | reverse complement strand
CCGTAATGCCCGCAAGCACGCACGGCACGATGACGCGATAAAAACGCTTTGTCATAGAAATGTTCACCGGATCTGCAAATTCAAGGAGATCAGCCCGGAAACGGGGCCGCCCAACATAATGGATGATTCACTGGCCAGCGATTCGCGCAGCACCTGCACGCTGCCAGGTCCCGGCCGCCCGTCTACAACATTAATCTGTGATAAAGGCACGTTGGGCAATTCCTTGTCGTCCCACACCAGCGTCGGCGCCGGCACAAACAGCCCCACATACAGCCGGTCGTTGTGCCGCTCGCGATTCATCACCGCAATCAACTGGTCCAGCCCTTCCGACCCCCCGCCGCCCGCCGCGCCGCCAAACACAAATCCACGCGAAGCGCGGTTCAGCCAGTCGGCATCGCTCACCATCACGCGCAGCGTCGTTCCCCGCGCCATCTGGTCCGGCACGCGCACGGTCGTCTCTTCGATCCGCGCCGCTCCGCGATACGGCCGCAGCAGCACGCGCACCTTCAGGGTCTCGCCCGGCGCCGCTTCGCCCTTTTCCAGCCACGCGCTGTCTACGGTATACGACTGCCGCCCCGGCAAACTCTCCACGCGGAGCGTGATGTGCTCCACGCTCGGAATCTCAAAATTATTCGTGAACAGCCGCCCGAACGCGTTCTGAACCACCAGTGCGATCGGCAAGCTGTCCGGCGCCATCGAATCCGTCGGCGCAACCGTATTTTCAATCTGCACCGGCACGTGGCCCTTCAACCGGATCTCGCCCGTCAAATGCAACGTGGTGCCTTCGCCATACAAATAATTTTGATTCACACCGTTGAACGTTGTCAGCGCCACCAGCAACGGCGTCAGCTTCGGGTGATTCACCACCTCAAAGTGCAGCTTCCTCTCCGTACCGCCAATCGCGAACGTCAGATCCAGCGGAATCATCGCCGGTGGCGCGCCAAGCTTGCCGGTCACCGCGGTTAAATGGTCGCCAGTAATCGTGCCAATCGCTCCGCCCATGTTCACAATTTTTGTGGATGCAAGTTCGGAAGACAGCGTGGTCACCACGCGGCTCCGCGCCATCGGCATCTGCACGTCGCCAAAATTCAGAAACGGATGCCCGCACAGATACACGTTGTCTCCGCGCACCGCCGTCACCGTGCAAGCCGAATTGATCGAGGCATCGCCCTGCACCAGCACCATCCCGGCCATGTCTCCGGCCGCCAGCTTGCCGTCATCGGGCCGCGCCGCGGCGGTGCCTCCCTGCGCGGCAACAAATCCAAAACTTTGTAGTTGCGTTGCAAAGGGTTGCAGCGCCGACGGCTGAAACCCCGAAAATACCAACGGAGTCTCTATCGGCTGCAGCGCCGCGCCGCTCGGCAACCCACCCTGGGCTGCCGCCGTGCTTGGCAGAGCAAATTGCCCTGCACCCGACCCCGTTCCCGCACTCGCTTCTGGCGGATGCAAAATGTCCTCGATCGGCGTCACGCCAGCCAGCGCTTCCTTCGTGAAAACTCCCAATTTCAGCGACAGCGCCCCAGCCAGCTTTCCGTCCAGATACACCGGGCTGCCGCTCATGCCCGCCACCACGCCGGTGTGTTCAACCTTCGGGCCCTTCAACTCCACCAGAATGATCGACTGCTTCGGCCCCAGGAAATTCGGCATCACGCCCACGACTACCAGGTCAAACTTCTCCACCTGGTCGCCCGCAAACACCGTGTAGGCGTACCCCTGCATCCCCTCCCGCACCTGCGAAAGCGGCAGGATCTCGTTCGACTCCTGCGAAGCCGCGGCGAGCGGAAAGCCCGCAACCACCGCCAAAATCAGAAGGAAATACGCGAAACGCTGGGAAAGACGAGCCATATGGAGAGGAAAGATCCCCCGAACAGTAGAGCAACGTGAGCGCCCATGATACCGGGCGGGCCAGTGGTACGCAATTCAACCGCACGCGTAGCCGTCCTGGTCCCGAAGGCTTAGACGTTCTAGAACCCGAACCAGTTGCCGGCTACTGCATTAGCGTGGCTGTTCCCGAATGTGGCCCGAGTATGGGAGGATGATGGAGCCCAAATCTGGAGGAACTTATGTCCGAACCGACAAAAGAGGAACTATTGGCGCGCATCGCCGAGCTCGAGAAGAAAACGGAAGCCCGCAAAAAGGGCGCCCTGGAATTCCGCGTGGGCGAAAAAGGCGGCGTCAGCGTCTACGGCCTGGGCCGCTTCCCGGTCACCCTCTATTACGAGCAGTGGGTCCGCCTCCTTGACATGGCCAAAGATCTCCGCGAATTCCTCGAAGAAAACAAGCATCGCCTAAAGCTCAAGGAACAGTAACGGCCCCCACGGTGGTCCCTCGGCTTCACCGCAGTGCATTTGAAAACTTTGGTGCACACGAAGCCCCTTACCGTAGGAGACCCAACCTCAAAACAATGGCAGCCGGGACACCCTGAGAAATCGCGCAGATTAGTAGAGCTTTCCGCCAATTGCCGCCGGTAAGGTACGCAACAAGAAGTCCGATGGCGGCATACAGCGTCAAAATCAAACACGTAACACCCACGACGGGAGCAGAGAAAACAGCGTATCGCCGAGAGAACCCCAGATATACGCAGACCCAGTTGAAGCCCAGCCCAATAATGAGACTGTAAGCCCAAAGGGACCAAGGCAAACCGTGCTGCCCTGATTTCTCGGCTAGTTTCTCTTCAATTCCACTTGGCGACTTTGGTTTGGCAGTAATCGCGATCAGCGTGAATGAGGCGAGCACAAAGACCACTCCGGCCGCTCCCCAGCTAACTCCATAGATTCCAAGCAGACCTGCAAGAAACGGGATAAAGGCGCACAACGCCACGATCAATACCATCCCGCGGAGAACTGGCCCAACGGAACGAGTGTACCGTGCCTTCAGCGCCCCGCGCTCTTCGATCGCCTGAGGTGTCTCTCTCCTTGGAATCATAGTTCAGTCGCCATCTATAACGGTCGGACAGCTACAAACTGTTGACATTCAATTTTGAACTTTGAACAGTTGAACTTCTTCAGTTTCGGTGATGCATCGCAAAAATCTTGTCCGTCGAATCTTCGTAGGGATACACGTGCACCATCCAGCCGAAAACCACTGGGCGGAACTTTCCTCCCGCCGCGTCGCACGCGTCTTGCGTGGTGATCGATCCGTGCAGCCCGAATTTCGTGTAATCCGCCGTCTTCCGCTCGTCGCGCGGCGGCATGCACAAATTTGTGTGCAGGTGCCAGGTAGCCACACTCAGCGGCACGCGTTCGTTTAACTGGTCCTCGCTCGCGCGCTTCGGCATCGTGTACATCGCGCCCACCAGTTCGTAGCCGTCCGCGGTCTTCTTGTAGAGCAAGGAAGTGGGCCGCGCGGGATCAAACGTGAACGCTTCCAGAAATCCGTGCGTGTAATTCGTGAAATGATATTCGGGCTGCGGCACGTTGGGCAGGAAAATCCTGTACCCCTCGTTTAGCGCCACGTGGTAGTCCTTGTATTTCTCAATCCCCTCGCGCAGTTCCTTCACAATTTCGTTGGCGCGCTGCGCATCCGCCGCCGTCTGCGGCCTCGGCGAAGTCACGTGCATGTGCGGGTTGTCGCCATGATGCATGTGCGCCATGTCGTGCGTTGCGGCCGCTTCGGCGGACTTCTCATCGCCCATGTCCATAAACATTCCCGGCATCTTGCTGTGGTCCATGGCCTGTCCCACGTCCTGCGCCTGCTCGGACAAATCAATCAGGCTGACCGGAGCCTCGACCATCGCCGGCGCCCGGTGATTCGGAATCGCGGCCAGCACTACGCCCACGAGAAACAGCGCTGCAAAGCCGATCGCGGCCTTGGTAATCAATTGCATGAACGCACTACGCGGCGACATGGCACTTCCTCACAATCTCTTGGGCGAACCGCACTTCCCGAATCGCCCTCTACCAATAATACGAAGCCTCCCCTCCTTATCTTTCACCCGAATTCCTCCAGAGTTCCCCGACAAAACTGTCCCCCGGTACAGGCCCTTTTGAGTGCGGGAGCGAAGCTCCCGCTTTTACGATGTGAAGCGCACCTGCCAAATTCATGTTTGGGAGGTGCGCCTGCAATCTCAAAAGCGGTGGCTCCGCCACCGCACTCCAAAGGCGACATGCTAAAATTAAATCTCCAATGAAAACCGAAATCATCCACCCCGCAAAAGCCCTCTCCGGCCCGCTCGAACTCCCCGGCGACAAATCCATCTCCCACCGCTACGCCATGCTCGCCGCCCTTGCCGACGGCACCAGCGAACTCCGCAACTTCGCCGCCGCCCAGGACTGCCACAGCACCCTTGGCTGCATGAAAGCCTTGGGCGCCGATGTCAAAGTCGAAGGCACCACAGCGAAAATCACCGGCCACGGACTGCACGGCTTGAAATCCAGTTGGCGCGCGCTCGATGCGGAAAATTCCGGCACCACGATCCGCTTGCTTTCCGGCATACTCAGCGGCCAGCAGTTCACCACCAAAATCTCTGGCGATGCATCACTGCAAAAACGACCGATGAAGCGCGTGGTCGCCCCGCTTCGTCAGATGGGCGCCGACATCCGCGCCAAGGACGACAATTTTCCTCCGCTCGAAATTCACGGCGGTAAACTCCGCGCCATCCATTACGACATGCCCATGGCCAGCGCTCAGGTGAAGTCGGCGGTTCTTCTCGCCGGCTTGTACGCCGAAGGAATCACCGAGGTCACCGAGCCGGCCAAGACGCGAGATCACACCGAACTTGCTCTCGAAGAATTCGGCGCACGCATCGAAAAGCGCGGCCGCACGATCGCGATTCACAGCCTCGCCTCCGGAAATGGAAAAGCAGCATTACAGCCAAAATCACTCGACGTGCCGGGAGATCTCTCCTCTGCGGTCTTTTTTATCGCTGCGGCGTCGCTCTTGCCTGAATCCAACCTCTACGTCGCCAATGTCGGCCTAAATCCCACGCGCTCCGCCATTCTGGATTTCTTTCAACAAATGGGAGCGTCAATCAGCGTCCTGAATTTACAGAGCTGGCGTGGCGAACTGATCGGCGACCTGGCCGTGAAAGGCGCGCAGCTCAAAGGCGGCGTAATTTCAGGAGACCTCGTGCCCCTCCTGATCGACGAGCTTCCCATGCTTGCCGCGCTTGGACCGTACACCGAGCGGGGAATTGAAATTCGCGATGCCGGCGAACTCCGCGTAAAAGAAAGCGACCGCATCGCCGCCCTCGCAGAAAATCTCAAACGCATGGGCGCCAAAGTAGAAGAGCGCCCCGACGGCCTCCGTGTCGAAGGCCGCAGCGCCGGCCAACTCCACGGCTCCGAAATCGACCCGCGCGGCGACCACCGCATAGCAATGGCCTTCGCGGTAGCAGGCTTATACGCGGATGGAGAAACCAAAATTCTGGGCGCGGATTGCGCGGGGGTCTCTTACCCAACATTTTTCCAGGAATTGCGGCGCCTCACTGGAAGCTAAAGCGCTTTACTGTTCTTTCGACGGTGGAATTTCTCTTGGGGCTGGCGGTGCCGGCGGAGCTATCGGAGCCGGTGGCGCTGGAATCGCTACCGAAGTCCGGCGCAGAGAGATATTCCCGTAGCTTGTTTTCAATGTAATTTTTGGCCCCTTGCCATTGCCGTACTTTCCTGCCAGATGGGAATCTCCGCCTTCCGTCTTCGATGCGCCAAGGCCGGGAAACTCCGAACCGATTTCGCAATTGCGGCAATCGGCCGTAATTTCAAAACTCGCGCCGCTTGGCACCGTCAGTGCGATTTCTCCGGAAGAGTCCGTGATCTGCACATCTTCTTTCGGCGAGGAAGAGAATCTCACGCCCACGGCAGCGTTGCGGTTGTCGATGCTCACCTTGCCGCCCGGATTCTCCACGTTGATCTCGGAATCCCGCGTCCGCAAACTCAAATTTCCCGGCGCATCCACAATATCCATGTTCCCGGAACCAGATTCAAAGTGCCCTGCCAGCGCCGAAAGCGTCAAATCGGTTTTCGACGAAACCAATCGCACGCCCTTCAAGGCCTTGTCCGCGCGTATCGGCCCGTAAAAATCGCCCTCCACGGTCAGGCTTCCCGTCGTGTCGTTCACTTCAATTTCGCCGCCCTTGCCGGAGATCTTCACGTCGCCTTTGGTGCCGGAAATTTTCGCGTCGCCCTTGCGCATCTCCACGTTCACGTCGCCTGCGGTTCCACGCACGTCCACGTCCCCAGTCATGTCGGTGATTACAACGTCGCCGGAAATTCCGGACACAGTGACATCGCCCTTGTCCGTTTTGACCGATAGCACGGATTTTTTCGGGATCGCCACTTCCAAATTCACGCCAATCTTTGAACTGGAAAGATCAAAACCTGTGGGATGCACTTCGTAGCCGTCCCCGTTCTGCTCGATCGTCACCTTGACCGGCTCGGCAATCCGTGCTGCTTCCGTTTCGCTCCAGGATTTAATCGTTTTCGTGGCCGTTAGTCGAATTTCTCCGTTGTCGGATCCCCGCACTATGATGTCGCCACGCCCATTGCGCACCATCACGCGCGCGTTCGCGGGAATTTTTTTCGGAGCTACGTCGATGTCGTAACTGAAGCTCTCGCTGGGATCGAGCACCGGTCCAAAGTGATCCTTGACGCGCGTAGACAAAGCCACGATGGCCACCAGCGCTACCATCGCCAGCACCAGGCCGGCCTCACTTCCCGTAGCCCGTCCCCCGTCGCCTCCGCCAAACCGGCGCCCCGCAGTGCGTTCGTAAAGCTTGACCGCGCCCCAGAAAATAATCATCAAGGGCCACCAGCGCTTGATAAACTCCCCGATCTCCAGGTTCCCGTAATTGTGCAGCAACAGCAAAACGCCAACGGAAATCAGAACCAAACCGGAGAAGAGTCCACTGCTGCGCGCTGGAGTGGGCATGGAGGGTTATTGTCCCTGGGACGAATAAGGAGTTTGCGGTGTGCCCGCGCCGGAAGCTGGCGGAGCGGGCGGCGGTGGCGGAGCGCTCAACGGTGCCGCGTCCACATGCCCTTCGCGCGAAGCCATGGAACTGGCCAGATGAATTATTCCGATCACGATCAGGATCAGCGGAAATGTGTTGCCAAAATAGAGCCGGCCGCCGTGCGCTTCATGTAGCAGCCACAGAACTCCCACCGTGATCACCACGGCGGGCCCCACCAGGCTCCGGATCGTGCAACTCTGGCAGTGACATTTTGACTGGGCAGCCATCCGCGCCTCCGTTTAGTTCTTTCCGCTTACGCGATTCTTCAACATGAAAAATCCGACCCCGATGAGAAGCAGCGGCACAAAAATTTGCCGTACCCGGAAGAATTCGAAGAATCCGAAGTTATTCAGCAAAAACAGCGCGCCAATCCCGATCAGAATAATCGGTCCCAATGGCCGCTGCCCGCTCCAGTTCGCAAAGGGATCCGCCAGCGGCTGGCCGGTCGCTTTGGCCTTGGCGGTGCGCATCGCGTCAACTGCCATGTAAAACGGAAATACGCACAGCGCAAAAATCAGGAGCCCCTGCAGGCTCTCCCCCAGGTCGCTCGCAATCCCAAAAATGATCGCGCCAAAAATCACCACGTGGATAATCGCTTTGTTGTACTCGCCGTTGTAAATCGCCCCGAGCCCCGGGATGAAACCCAGCAAAAACGCCAGCACCGGCGCATTATGCTGCTTCTGCGCAGCCGTCGCGGGAGTCACTAATCCAACCGGCTCCGCGGTTACTCCGGGCTCCGCGCTTCCCGCAGCCGGCAAGCCCACATGTTGCGCCAGGCAATCCTCGCAATATAGAACGTCTCTTACTCTGTGGCTGCATGCCGCGCACATCGCCTTGCCGCAATTGCGGCAATACCCCGATGCCTCCGTATCCGCATGCACCGCACAGTTCATCGAATGCTCCTCTCGCTGAGCAAAGGCAATTCCGCCGCCAGCATTTGCAATTGCCGGCTTACTTCATTGGCCCGATTCTGCTGCCGAGGCTGCGATGGCTGGTGCTCGTCCGTCTGCCCGGGATTTTTTCCCGGCGAAGACTTCGGCAACAACTCTTCCGGGGCCGTCTGCAGATTATTTTCGTCCTGCCGCAAGCGAGATTGAATCTCGTATACCACGCGCAAATCACTCACATATTTCACGCTGTGTGCAAGCACCAGGTGAGCCTGCCGGTTCGCACTCTGATAAATTGCCGCCGGCCGCAGATCGGCCAGCTTCGGCTTGCGCAGCGAAAACCCGGACGCACCCAGCACGATAATAAGTGTCGCCATGACGCTCGCCGCGCCGTAGGCAAACTTCGGAGTCGCCAGCCCGCGAATCGCGTTCAGGAATCCCTGCCACGCCGTTACCGTTTCGCGCGGGCCCAGCGTCTTGTCCAGAATTGAGTACACCAGCCGCGGCGGCGTCTCCAACACTTCCATCGAGTGCATTTCGCCGACCAGGTTGCGTACGCTTGCCACCAGCGGCGCGCAGTCCGCGCACGACTTCGCATGCGCTTCAAACTCCGCGCGCTCCGGCCCTTGCAGCAGGTCTTCCAGGTAATCGCTCAACCGCGCTTCAACCAGATCGCAAGTCCAGGTCATGGCTTGCCCCCTGCGGACGAAGTAACCTTCGTTCGCCCAAATAGAAACTTTTCAAACTTCATTCGCGCTCTCATGCCGGCCGCACTCCCATCTGTTGCAAAATCCGTGCCAGCTCAATTCTTCCGCGGTTGATGCGAGACTTCACCGTGCCCTCCGGCACCGCCAGCACCGTCTGAATCTCCGCGTAGTCCAGTTGCTGCAAATCCCGCAAAATTACCGCCTCGCGCAATTCCGGTGAAAGCCGCGTCAGCGCGCTCTGCACCTGCATGCTCAATTCCCCCAGCAGCGCTTGCTCGTCCGGCCGCCGCCCCGCCGATTCCTTGTTCTCCACTACTGGCATTTTGTCATCCATCGAGTCCGTGATGCGATCGCGTTTTGTCCGCCGGTAATGATCAATCAACAGGTTCCGCGTAACGCTCGTCGCCCAGGTCGCGAAACCACCGTGCGCCGACCGGTAACTCGCCAGCGTCCGGTATACCCGAAGGAACACATCCTGAGACAGGTCCTCGGCTTCCGTGCGGTTGCCGGTGAACCGGTAACAGATGTTAAAGATGCGACGCGTGTGGCGGCGCACAAGTTCCTCCCAGGCCGAGCCATCGCCCTGGAGACATTGCTGGACCAGTTGGGCATCCTGCTCCAAGCTTCCTCAGCCCCATCTTCCAGACGCCTGCTTTGGCAGCACCCGCAGGTGGGCTTTTCGGCCTGCCACTGTATGGAACGCAAAATGCACCGGAAATGTTCCCGCCTTTGGGCTGTCCCAACCGACCGTTTGGCTGGCATCTTACCTGCTCCCGCGCGCACTTACAACTCCTTCTATCCCAAGCTCTTGGAACCATTTGGCCGGACGTTGCTTGACGGCATCCCGGCTACCCCGTACTCTGCTTGCTCATGGCATTAAAGTCGAGGAAAGTGCTGTTTGCCGCTCTGGGTATCCTTGTGGCCGGATACCTTCTGTATCATTTTCGAGGTAATCTCCACCTTAGCCAGTTCAGTGGCGCCAAGCTTTGGGAAGCTGTGCGGCGCGCGGATTTGGGCTACCTCTTACTGTCCGTTGTTGGAATCTATGGCTGCTACGCCCTGCGCGCTCTCCGCTGGCAGAAATTTCAGGCCCATCTCGGGCCTGCGAACTTCTGGAACATCTATCGCATGACTCTTGCCGGCTTCAGCGCACTCTTCATTTTGGGGCGCGCCGCTGAACCCGTGCGTCCGTTGCTCATCTCGCGAAAAGACAAGATTCCTCTCTCGGATATGTTTGGCATTTACGTGCTAGAACGGATCCTCGACGCCGCCAGTACTGCGGTTCTCGCTGCCGTCGGCCTCCTCATCTTTGAATCCACAGGGCATTTGGACGCGCAAGGCACCGGTCGAGCATTTGAAAAAGGTGCGCGTACCGCGGGCACTTTTTTTGCTCTGTTCGCTATCGTCGCCATCTCCGGATTGATTTATTTGCGGCTCCACGGCTCCGCGCTTCTGGAGCGCCGGATGCAAAGCTGGCTCTCCCGGCACGGTTGGCGCGCAGGCGTCGCGCGCAATCTCCTGGGGTTCGTGCGTGGCGTACAGACCGTCCGCACTTGGGGTGACGTCGCCGCCGCGGTAATTTATTCTGGGTTGCACTGGCTTCTAGTCGCCTTCGTCTACTTGCTTGTGCTTCAGAGCTTCGGCGGAAAACTCGCGACGCTTAGATTTCCCGACGCCGTACTCATCCTCGTCTTCAGCGCTGTCGGCTCCGCCGTGCAACTTCCCGGCGTAGGCGGCGGCGCGCAGGCCCTTTCCGTCGTTGCTTTAACTCAGCTCTATGGAGTAGAAAGAGAGCCGGCAGTCGCTGCCGCAATGATCGTGTGGCTGGTGACATTCGCGTCGTGCTCGTTTGTCGGCGTTCCGCTCTTGATTCGCGAAGGTTGGTCGTTTGGGGAACTGAAACGCATGCGCGAACACGAAGGCGAGCAAATCGAAGCCGAACTGGCGCATCACGGAGAAATTTCCAATTGAAGTGCCCTTTCTGCGCGCATCTTGACGACAAGGTGATTGACTCCCGCGAGGGCCGCACCGGCGACACCATTCGCCGCCGGCGCGAATGCCTGAAATGCTCGCGCCGCTTCACCACCTACGAACGCATCGACGAAATTCCCTACATGGTCATCAAGAAGGATGGGCGCCGAGAACGCTTCGAGCGCCAGAAGATTCTGCAAGGCCTGTTGAAAGCCTGCGAAAAACGGCCCGTTCCCACGCCGAAACTGGAATCCATCGTGGATGAAATTGAAGGCGTGGTCCACGAAGCCACCGAGAGGGAATTGACCACGACCGAAATCGGGGAAATGATCATGCATCGCTTGAAGAAACTCGACAAGGTCGCCTACGTCCGCTTCGCCAGCGTGTACATGGATTTTAAAGACGTACAGGAATTCATGTCGGAACTGAAGAATCTCCTCAAAGACCGCGCCCTGCCCAAGAAATAAGCCCTTCCGCGCTTATGGTTTCCTAATAGACCGTTCAGGATTTTCTGAGCGGTATTTCCCTATGATTTTCAATGACGATTGAGAGGCATGGGTTTCGCTTGCGCGTTCAGAAGTGCCCTCTCGGTTCTCCATCGTCAAGACACTGCTATGGACTGCCAAAGCGACTCCCCGGCCAATTCGATCGGTCTGATGTGCTCCGCATCCAGAAATAAATCGCGGTTCATTCGGGGCTAGGGAGAAAGAGAAATGGTCACGGGTCCTAAGGGTACGGAATTTGATTTAAGTGGACGTTGCAGTGTTTGCGGTCATTATGGGGAAATCTTCGATTTGCCGGGAAGATTTGAGAAATATTGCCTGGAATGCAGCGCAGACGTTGCGGCGGTGATTTTGCTTACGACAGAAATCGACGCGGCCACACTGTCTGGCGCG
>Ga0210403_10004934_pt1 | contig 11411 bp, 9 predicted proteins | sample IncBWC19MmetaG_FD_150863 | JGI IMG/M metagenome (GOLD analysis project Ga0210403, IMG submission 150863) | Forest soil microbial communities from Barre Woods Harvard Forest LTER site, Petersham, Massachusetts, United States - Inc-BW-C-19-M | ecosystem: Environmental > Terrestrial > Soil >... | reverse complement strand
CAGTGGCAGTTGCAGTCGCCGTCGGTGTGGGAGTAAACGTTGCGGTCGCGGCCGGAGTCGGAGTTGGTGTGGCGGTTGCGATAGGAGTAGCCGTGGCTGTAGCGGTAGCGGTGGTAGTTGCAGTCGCCGTCGGAGTAGCAGTGGGTGCCGGCGTCGGTGTGGGTCTATGAGTAGGACGCCCCGCCGGTGTTGGACGAGCCCGCGGCGTAGGCTTATTCCTGGGCGTCGCTGTTGATGTGGCCGTAACGGTCGCCGTTGCTGCCAGGAGATTGTCCTCCACGCCGAGACCCCACGCCGCAGCCGCGAAACATGCAATCGCGATGAGTCGGCTCATTCCGAGAAAAGGCTTGGCACTCAGGCTCGATGGCCTCGTGCATATTATAAGATGAAGGCGTTTCCTCAGGATAATGATATTTGTTTTGAGTTTTTGTCATCTTGGTGGTGCGACCTTGACCCTGCGCCGGTAAAGCTGCAGAGAATCCACCATCGATGACGGTTTGCGTCCCTCCGTTTCAACGGAAACTGCGGGGCGAAGTTCCCGAAAATGTAGCGCGAGTCGAAGATTATCGGTAAAGGACAGTATGTGCCTTGCGCCGTCCCGCCGTCATTCGAAACTTTCCTCTCAGCAAGTGCTACCCATTATCCTCATTGGTCCAGAAGATCTTGGGATCAGCGTTGCCGACTGCCGCCTCGCATAGCCTGCGCACAGCCAACCACGCATCGCGAGCAGTCACCGGATATTAGTTCGAAGTAAACGCGGTTACTCACGGCTCCCTTTTCAGCTCGATCAGAGCGATCTTGCGCGATGGAATCAATCCCTCACAGTTTCGACGCCACTCAACCGAGATTGGGGCACGCCTTCGAGCGGCAAACAAGCGCCCAAGAAAATTGCCGGACACTTTCGGACACTCGAACTGCGTAATTCTGCGCGAATCGTGCAAATGTTCTGATTTGCATTTTCCCTTCTAACGCGCAGCCTACCACATGTTTATGGCGGAATTGCGCAACATCACGAAGTTTCAAAAGTGGGTTCGAATCCCGCTAGGGTCGTATCGGGTTCGCGCAGAATTGAAAAAGCGCGATTGAGGATGCGACGACGATGCAATACTTTGAGGGCAATGCAGGTCGCCTTTTACCAGTCGGAATCTGACCAGCCGCATCCGGGGCGGGCACGAGCGATCGTCAAAACGCATCCCGAGGTTCGTGAGTTGATGGTGCGCAATCCGTGGACTGCGCTGATCGCGGTCTCAATTGTGGTAATGCAGACGGCGATCGCGTTCGGAATGGGCCAGTTGGGCTTCGGTTACTGGTGGCTAAGTCTGCTCATAGCCTTCTTTATCGGCGCATTCGCCAATCACGCCAATTACGTCATTATCCATGACGCGACGCACAACCTGATTTTCCGAAGCCCGAGTTGGAACAAAACGGTCGCGATCATCGCCGATCTTGCGAATCTCACTCCGGGTGCGATGGGCTTTCGCGTTTATCATCTGAAACATCATTCGCATCAGGGGGATTACGAATGGGATGCGGACCTGGCAAACCATTGGGAAGCGCGTCTGGTGGGCAACAAATGGTATCGCAAGGCGATCTGGTTAATGCTCTTTCCATTCTTTCAGGTGACGCGTCCGCCCCGATTAAAGGCGATCAAAATGTGGGACGGCTGGTTCTCCATCAATCTGGCCTGTGCCATCGCTTATGATGTGGCGGTCGTCTATTTCTGTGGATGGGCCGGATTTGTCTATCTAGTGTTCGCGTTTTTCTTCTCCATCGGGCTGCATCCCGTAGGCGCGCGCTGGATTCAGGAGCATTACACTTACGATTTCGACCAGGAAACGTTCAGTTACTATGGCCCGATCAATCGCCTGGCGTTGAACATGGGTTATCATAATGAGCACCACGATTTGCCGTCGATCCCGTGGAACAATCTGCCGAAGCTGCGCGCAGTGGCGCCAGAATTTTACGGCAATCTGAAGTACCACTCATCGTGGAGCCGCTTGGTTTTGCAGTTCATTTTTGACAAGCGATACAGTCTCTATTCGCGAGTGGAGCGAATGCGAGAGAAGCAGGGTGCTCGTGCTGCTTCTCAGATGGTAAGGCGCGGACCTGACGGTCTTGATCTCAGCGCCCGGCCCATTAGGTTTTAGCCATGGCGGAGCGACTTTACGTCTCGAACAAGGACGAAACAGTTCGAATGTTCGAGAGCGATTTCATGGAATTTTTTTCGCGGGTCCACCCTATAGTTCCGCTGATTTTGTACCTTCCGGTGGTTGGCTACATGCTCTACGTGTCGCTTTGGCAACGCCAATTGCCGATCGTGGCCGTAGCGGCGCTGTTTTTGCTTGGCGTGTTGCTGTGGACCCTGATCGAGTACCTGATCCACCGGTATATCTTTCACTACGAACCAAAGACGCGTGTGGGAAAACGGCTGCACTACATCATTCATGGCGTTCATCATGATTACCCAAACGACGCGCGCAGGCTGGTCATGCCGCCGAGCATCAGCGTTCCGCTCGCGTTTATTTTTTACGGTATTTTCCTTCTAATTTTCGGGCGTCTGGCGTCGAGCGTCTTCGCCGGGCTTGTCTTTGGCTACCTCTGTTACGACATGCTCCACTATGCCACGCATCACTTTCCCATGAAGCGTGGCGCGTGGCTCTGGCTGAAGCAGTATCATCTTCGCCATCATTACAAGGACGATCACGCTGGATACGGCATCAGCTCGCCGCTTTGGGACTACGTCTTTCGCACCACGCGAAAGTAATCCCGTTACGATTACCTAGCCACGTGTCTTACTGAAAATTGGACGGCTACAACTGTACTAAAGGCTTGTCGTGAATTCCGAAACCCGCTAGATTGGCTGCCCCGACACGGAACCCGCTGGTTGCGAATGCATGCGGAGAACTTCGTAAGGAAACTGGTGAAGCACATAAACTCTCAATTTTGCTGGGAAACTCCGTCCGTAGCGACGGGAGCGAGCGAAAGGAAGTGTACGCTCTGATGAACCAGGATCCTGCGAAGCTTAGTCTGAGCAATTTTCTGGGCGGTGAAAGCGACGACCCGCTGCAAGCTCCAGCGAGCTTTACAAACTGGATTCGCCTCGGGGCGTGGGCGGTGGAATTGTACGAGCCCGAGCTGCTCTCGGGTGCAGATGCGCGCACCACGATCAATTACGGCGGAAAACCGCGGCCGGTGATCAATCTCTGCTCGTATAACTATTTGGGGCTGGCCAATCATCCCGAGGTCCTCGCCGCCGCGCACGATGCGCTCCGCACCCATGGGATGGGTGCATGCGGTTCGCCGATGCTCTCAGGCATGACCGATCTCCACCGCGAACTCGAACGCCGCGTCGCGAAATTTCTTAACCGCGAAGACGCGATGCTTTTCAACAGTGGATTTGGCGGCGCACTGGGTACGATCTCTGGGCTGCTTCGCAAGAGCGACGTGGCCATTCTCGATAATCGCTCGCATCTTAGCCTTCGCGATGGCGCTGTGCTGTCCCGGTGCCGGACAGAAAAGTTCGAGCACAATGATCCTGGGTCGCTTGATACTGCATTGAGTCGTCAAAAAGGGCGACGCCAACTCGTCATTGCCGAGGGCATTTATTCCATGGACGGCGATTTCGGAAACCTGAAGGATTTACTGGATGTCGCGGAGTGTCACGGCGCGAGCGTTTTCATTGATGAAGCGCACTCGATGCTGGCATGCGGCGAACACGGTCGTGGGGCTGCTGAGAAGTTTGGCGTGGAAGACCGCGTTCCACTCGTTTATGGGACGTTCTCGAAAGCTTTCGGCGCGCTGGGAGGCTTTGTTGCCGGTTCAAAGGAGACGTTGCAATATCTGCGCTTTTACGCGCATCCGTATGTGTACTCGTGTGCGCTGCCGGCGGTCGTGATCGCGGCAATTCTTAAAGCGCTGGAGCTCGGCACGAGCCAGCCGGAACTGCGCGCTAAACTTTGGGAAAACGCCGATTACTTCCACGCGCAACTTCAAGGCCTCGGACTCGATACCGGAGCTTCGACAACATACGTCATGCCGATCGTCATCGGAGATCGAGAGCGCATGTATCGGCTGGGGCATGAACTTCGGCGGCGCGGTCTTTGGGTTGCCCCGGTGGATTATCCGGCTGTCCCGCAAAATCGGATCTGTTTCCGCGCGTGTGTCACGGCCAAACACACCCGCGCGGATCTGGATGAGGCGCTGAATATTCTCGAGGACACTCTCGTTCCGGCGTTGCTGCAAAAGCAAAGCGCCTGATGATGTCTCAGCAGGTCGAGATACGTCATCCCCGCATCGCAGCCACTTACAAAGCGCGTGAAGTGGAGGGCGCTCTCGACGTTTATTTCTACCGGCCGCTGGGATTTCGGTTAGCCGAATTTTTCGCGCATCTCAAGGTGACACCGGCGGGCGTCAGTCTGCTGGCGGGCCTCTGCGGTGTCATTGCCGGACACCTTTATTTTTACCGTAATCTCAGTATCAACATCGTGGGCATGGTGCTTCATGTCTGCGCGAATGCGCTCGACAACGCGGACGGTCAGCTCGCGCGGTTAACTCAACAGGAAAGCCGCAAAGGTCGCATCATTGACAGCGTTGCCGATCATTTGGTATTCGCGAGCGTTTACATCCATCTGACGCTTCGCTGCGCGTTTGCAGGTGCGTCACCGGCGATCTCGCTCTTAGCGCTCGGCGCGGCGATCAGTCACGCGTTGCAGGGGGCAGCAGCTGATTATTATCGTACAGCATTTCTCTACTTTTCGGGGGGAGCACGCCCCGAAATAGATTCCTCCTCTGCATTGCGCTCTGACTATCGAAAGGTGAGCTGGAGACAGCGAGCATGGGACAAGCTTCTTCTCGCGCTCTATATGAATTTCACTGTGCAACAGGAAATGCTCGCGCCCCGTCTCAAAAAGCTGCGCGAGACCGCAAACACAGCGTTCCACGGCCGAATCCCCGGCTGGCTGGAACAGCGCTATCGAGATGCTGCCGGCCACATGCTCAAGTGGTGGCGTCTGTTAATGACCAATACGCGCATGCTGGTTTTATTTCTTCTGCTGTTTCTCGGCCAGCCGATTTATTACTTTTGGTTCGAGCTCATCCCGCTGAATGTGTTGTTCGTTTATCTGATCGCGCGTCAGGAAAAAATGGCTAAATCGCTGGAGCGACTCCTCGTAACGTAGCCACGTTCGGCGTAGAACATTTCGTAAATCATTCTGTCATGTTGAGCGGAGCGAAACATCTCTGGCGAATTCCGTGGACGTTCGGTACAGAAGCGATCAGAGATTCTTCGCTCCGCTCAGAATGACAGTGCGGAATTATTTTAGTCTTTAGCGCGTTGAATATCGAAGTTTCAGAGGTGACCTCGCGCCGGGAGCGCGATGCGTTCATCAAATTCCAATGGGAAATTTATCCCAATGATCCGGCATGGGTGCCACCGCTGATCATCGAACGGAAAGCGTTCCTTGATCGCAAACATCATCCGTTTTACAGGCACGGGGACGCCGCGTTATTCCTCGCGAGGAAAAACGGCAAGATCCTCGGCCGAATCATGGCCAGCGATGACCCGAATTACAATTCGTTGCACCAAACAAACGTCGGCTGTTTCGGTCTGTTTGAGTCCATTGATGATCGCGATGTAGCCGCTGCGCTTTTTGACGCTGCGGCGAGTTGGCTTCGCCAGAAAGGCCGCAGTGAGATCATGGGCCCCATCGATTATTCAACCAATTACGTCTGTGCCCTGTTGATCGACGGCTTCGAATTTCCGCCCACAGTATTGACCGCGCACAATCCACCGTACTACCGGCAGCTAATCGAGGGCTATGGTTTTACAAAAGCGAAGGATTGGTACGCGTGGTGGTTTGCCGATCCTTCAAAAGCGGTGACACAATTGCGACGGCTCGCTACTCGCGTTCACAGGCATTGCCATGTCACTTTTCGTCCAGCGAATCTCAAAAATCTTCGGGATGAGAGCAGACGGCTCCGTGAAATTTACAACCAGGCATGGGAAAAGAACTGGGGCTTTGTGCCATTCACAGAAGCGGAAATCGAGTTTATGACCAAAGAATTGAAGCCGCTGCTACTGCCGAAGTTCGCATGGATCGCCGAGAACGGGAATGAACCGGTCGGGTTCGCGCTGGGTGTGCCGGACATCAATGTGGTCCTGCACGATCTCAACGGCCGGCTGACACGCTTTGGCCTGCCGATCGGTCTGATCAAATTGCTGTTCTACAAGAAGCGCATCCGAAAGGGACGCCTGATCGCTCTCGGCGTAATCGAAAAATATCGCCGCGCTGGAATCGCCGAGATGCTGGTGCTCCGCGTGATAGAAGAAACAATGGTCAAACGCGGGATCACCGGAGAGCTGAGCATGACTCTTGAAGACAATTTCATGATCAATCGTTTTCTTGAAGCAATCGGTGCAGAGCGCTACAAGACGTATCGAATTTTCACAAGGACACTGACCGAATGAGCAAGCCCCAAGACGGTGTTGTTTCACGGTTCTTGAATCGGCCGATTTCCCGCCGAATAACGCGTTTCCTGCTCAAGTTTCCGATTCATCCCAACGCGTGGACGATTTCGATATTCGTTTTGCCGGTAATCGCCTGCATATTTCTAGTGCGCGGCAATTACATCAGCATCGTCATCGGCGCGGCCATTTTTCAGGTATTTAGTATTCTTGATGGTTGCGATGGCGAAATCGCGCGCGCCAAGAACTTGGAATCAAAGCTCGGGGAACGATTGGATTACTTCTGCGATTTTATAGCAAGTCTCCTCTACGTTCTCGCACTCGGGTTGGGGCTTCATCGTTCGAGTGAAGGAATTATTTGTGCAGTCCTCATCACGGCCAATGAATTGGTCTTGCGCGCCGGCAAGGGCCGAATGTCAGTTTCTTCATCCGAATGGCATGAGTCGTTTTACACCCGGCATCATGGAATGATTGGGCATTCCGGCCTGCTTCATCTGGGCGAAGAATGTGTGTGGTGGCTCTTTCAGCTAACAAAACGTGACATGGCAATCCTCGTTTTTCTTTTGCTTGCGCTACTCGGCTTGGCTGACTGGATCCTTAATCTTTGGACGATTGTCGCCGGCGCGAGCCTGATCCTCAGCGCAATCGCCGTGATCAGGGCGGGTAATGGTGGTGGCGATATTGTAACGCGCGAGCCGCGATCGTAATCGCTTGCTGTGGGGCGGAGTATTGCAGGATGCGCCTCTTTTAAGTGGCCGCGCTCTGCATGCGTTTGGCCATCTGTCTCTCTGCATGTTGCAGCATTTGCGGGGTGTCCACGTCTTGCCACCAGCTTTCGCCAATATCTATGGCACGGACTTGATTGTCGCGGGCCATCAACCGAACTCCATCAGCCAGACTGCAATCGCTGCCGCAACTACCCGACTTTGCGCGTTCGAGGTAATCGAAGATTTGTAACGGACAAACGAACAAGCCGCTATCAATCGCATCGTAGTGCCGCAGGTTTTTCCCGATGTCGGCGATCCTGTCTCCGCGGGTTTGAACTTTCATCGCATCTTCCAAATCGAAAATAGAATCGAGTTTTCGATCGATAGCGATGCTCAGGAAACCGGGCTCAAAAGAATCAAGCAAACGACCGACCAGGGTACCGTCGAAAAGATGGTCGCTCATCGTCAGAAGAAACGGTTTGCTGACGCGGTCAGCGGCGGCAAGAAGCGAGATGCCATTCTGTTTTTGCCAGTCGCGGTTTTCGATGAAGGATGCGCTGAGGACGGAAGGAATCAGTTGCTTGACCTGTGCGATCATGCGCTTGCTTTCGTAGCCGACCACGATGTTGACGGTTTTGATCCCTGCGCGGATCAGGGCATCTAGCGCATACGAAATCAACGGACGGCCAAGCAATCGGACGAACGGCTTTAGGAAGATGTCGTCCGATCCGCGCAGACGCGAGCCCTCGCCGGCCATCAAGATGACCGCTTCAGAGATAGCAGTCATATCTGGTAATACCTCTTCAATCCCCACAATCGGAGGCGTTGCGGAAGAAATCTGAAACTCAGAGGCGCAATTTTTGATTGAAATGCATCGCCGACCGTGACCCGCGGGGGCGGCTGAACAGAGTTGACTAATCTGAGAACATGCCTTGCGACGAGATCCGGCCCTGGCGCCTTCTTCATATTGCGCTCAACTATTTCCCAGGTTTTGGCGATCTTTCCTGCGTACCGCTGATCAGCGTTGGTGGTATTGATGACACTCTTGTTGAATTCGGTGGAAATGTCGGCCGGCTGAAGGTCCACAACGTGCACGCGGGAATTGCCGAGCTCAAGCTGGATTGACATGGTAAAAGATGCCATGGCCGCTTTCGCGGCGTTGTAAGCCGCCATGAATGGCACTGGAAGCCGGGAAGCTAGCGAGGTGACGTTAATGATCAAACCTTCCCCGCGTGCCTGCATTTGGTGAAGCGCGAGTTCCATCAGCTGGATTTGGCCGAAAACAAGAATTTGGAATTGGCTCGCAATCGTTTCCGGCGGGAGAAGCTCGGCGGGCCCAAAATGACCGGCCCCTGCATTGTTAATCACAACATCGAAGTAACCAGCTTCGGTGACCGCGGCATTGAACGCTTCTTCGATCGACAGCGGATCAGCCAGATCAAGACGGACGCCGTGCCAGCGCGGCATTTTTGGGATGCGTTCCAGATTGCGCGATGTGCCCCAAACCTCATGACCCTCGGCCACAAGTAACTTGGCAATGGCGAGCCCGATGCCGGAGCTTGCACCGGTGATAAAAACTCTTTTCATGATTTGCTAAATGGTTTTGCGTCGCGCAAAGCATTCTGTGTTGCTACGGCATTGATTCCTATTTTAACTATCGCTTCGATGCAAGAATGTCCTGCGCAGCAGTTTCATTATCGTGCGAGTCGTGTTAAAGGCTCGCCAGGCTTTAAGATGTCGGTCTTGTCTCAATGTTGCCGCTGATTTCGGTTGTTCTTGTTGTCTTGGGCGCGCTCGGTCTTAAGCGTCTGATTCGCGCCGTCGCAAAACATCGGCGACAAGTCCGTTTCATCCGTGAAACTTTGGCAAGTAGCGGGAAATCAGACGATCCGCGTGTTATTGTTTCGCTTTCGACAGTGCCCGACCGAATCAACAATCTAGGGCCGACGATTCGGTCACTACTGGAGCAAACACGCCCGCCGGATGAAATCGTCCTGGCCATTCCGGAATTTTCGATTCGTGAACAGCGGCCGTATGTCGTGCCGAAACATATTTCCCGGTTGCCACGCGTGCGCGTTTTGCACTGCCCCGAGGATTGGGGGCCAGCAACAAAGTTTATCGGCGCGATTCAGGACGAGTTGGCAGCGGAGCGGCAGAATACGTTGATCATGGTCGTAGACGACGATCGGCTTTATCCGCGCGATGCGCTTGAAACTTATCTTTACTACAGCGAGCAATTGCCGAACGCGGCGCTTTGCTTTCGCGGCGCTGCCATGCCGTCGACTTTAGATTGGGACGACGCGAAAATGATTTACGGGAAGGACATTCGCGAGCCGCGCCCCGTAGCAGTAATCACCGGGTGCGGAAGTTACTTCATCCAACCAAGGTTCTTCGACGGATCGCTCTGGGATTATTCAGGTGCCCCATCCGTGGCATTCTACATCGATGACATTTGGATTAGCGCATGGCTCAGCCGCCGCGGCGTGAAAAGATATGTTGTTCCAGCGTCGGCGATGATGCGCAGTGTGTTTCTGCAGCGACGAACTGTCTCACTAAACAAGATCCCCGGTCGTCAGAAACTCAACAATGAAACGATCGCGTTTTTTCGAGACGCTTGGGACGTTTTCGCTTCACCTAAGGACATTCGTCCTTGCGATGGGTATGGTGCCGCAACCACTGAACACCGAAAACTATCAGGAAAGCCGTAGCGCTTGTGACTTGTCCGACAATACCGCCCAAGAATGCTCGGCAGACGATGGCGGGAACCAGCGCGATCCCTGCGGCGATTAGCGGCGAACGAATATCGCTCCACGAATCTTTCCAGCGAAACACCCATCGCAGCGTTGCGTAGCGTAGGATGGCTTGGACGACATAGGGTAAAAGAATGCCGAACGCTGCACCCATTACACCAAACCGCGGGATTAACAAGAGAAGCCCAGCGGCGGCGACTGTGCATGTGATCGACGAATGCAGAAGGTTCAAACGCGGCCGTTGGACCATGATTACAGTTTCGCCCAATGCCACAAAGGCATTGAAAGCACTGGCGAACGCGACGATGCCAAGCCAGACACCGCCTTGCCGAAACGCCGGACCGTAGATGAGCAGAATCGTGCCGCCGGCGAGCGACATTACTGCTACCAGCGGCAACAGGATCCACAGCATCCACTGAGCAAGCCGAGCGTAAGCAGCGGCAGCCACGTCGTGATCGCCCGTCGCGGTCATACCGGCTACGACCGGCGCGAAAATGGGGTTGAAAGCCTGATTAACTTTTCGCAGCCCGTCCGCGGTGGCGACGACTGCGCTGTAGACACCGACGGTTGCAAGCGTCACACCGGGCGCGCGCCCAACGAAGTATCCGAGCATAATGAGGTCCAACCGGGCTATGAACGCGTTAATCAGCTGATAAATGCTGATGGGAGCAGCAAATCCGAGCAGGGCCCGTGCTTCGCCTAGAGTTGACACAACTTCCTTTTGCGGAGGAACATGACGAAACAACGTTGAAGCGAGCGCGAGTGCAATCAATCCTGATGCTGCGGTTCCAACGATTGCAGCCACCTCCGGCGAGGACTCTTTAAAGCCGACGGTGAGTGCAAGCAGGAATGCGAGTGTTGTCGCAATTGGCTCGGTCATCCCGCGGGAGTAGATGTCGTGCTGCATTACCTTCATCCCACGTGAGATGGCAGTACTGATACGATACAGGGCCAGACCGGGCATCGCGCAGACAACCAGTGCGAGCGCGGAAACCATTTGTGGCTGTACGTGAAGCCGGTTGTTAAAAAACCGGAGCGCTACTATCACAATCGTGGCAGTGACAACGGACTGCACAACTCCCAGCACTACAGCGACTCGAAACAGTGCCCGGCTCCGCGCGCGGTTGCCGACAGCTTCCGATCGCGCGATGAATGTGGTGATAGTACTGTCGAGGCCGAGTACGCCGATTTTGCTGATGATGTCAGTGGTCGACCAGGCAACAGAGAATATGCCGAGCGCCGCGGGCCCGAGCAGCCGGGCCACGAGAAACGTGAATATCCCCCGGAAATTCGAAGCCAACATGGCGATCGTGTTCAAGAAGGCGCCGCGTTTTAGCTCCACCCCGGTTTGGTCTACGCGGGCCGGGGCATCCACTGCCGGCGGTGGGACGTCGAGCGCAATTTCCTTTGTGCTCAGTGACTCCTCGCGAAGGCGGTCAGGGGCTTGGACGATTTCGATGTTAGACCTCACGATAAAGAGCGCTTTTTTTC
>Ga0210403_10004931_pt1 | contig 11413 bp, 13 predicted proteins | sample IncBWC19MmetaG_FD_150863 | JGI IMG/M metagenome (GOLD analysis project Ga0210403, IMG submission 150863) | Forest soil microbial communities from Barre Woods Harvard Forest LTER site, Petersham, Massachusetts, United States - Inc-BW-C-19-M | ecosystem: Environmental > Terrestrial > Soil >... | reverse complement strand
GGTCCCTATGACCGGCCCTTCCATGGACCGCGTTGGAGGGGCGGCTCGGCCCGCGGCAACACTGGTGAAACCCGCACTGGAACGCCAAGACGGGAGAACGATCATGCCGCATCGATGCCGGGCCGTTGCGCTTGCGCTTGCCGCAACACTGAGCATCGGGATTGTCGGCGGGCGGGCCGACGACGCCGCAAGATATCCGGACCTGAACGGGCAATGGAGCCGGGCCAGCGCCGGCGCGCAATGGGACCCGACCAAGCCGGGCGGGTTGCGGCAGCAGGCGCCGCTGACCGCCGAGTATCAGGCTATTTTCGAGGCCAATCTGAAATCCGTGGCCGCCGGCGGCGAAGGCTACAATCCGCATTCGCGCTGCATTCCTGCCGGCATGCCGCGCATGATGCTCGCCTACGAGCCGGTGGACATCCTGTTCACGCCGGAGACCACCTATATTCGTGACTACTTCAACGAATTCCGTCGCATCTATACGGACGGGCGCGCCTGGCCGGCTGACATTGCGCCTTCGTTCAACGGCTATTCCATCGGCAAATGGCAAGACCGGGATGCCAATGGCCGCTACCGCGAGCTCGCGGTCGAGACGCGGGGCTTCAGGGGCCCGCGCGTCTTCGATGCCACCGGCATTCCCATGCACGCCAACAACAAGACGGTGATCACGGAACGGCTTTTCCTCGACCAGGCCAACCGCGACCTCCTGCATGACGAGATCACGACCATCGACGATGCGCTGACCCGCCCCTGGACGGTTACGCGCGACTTCAAGCGCGAGCACAACCCGATGTGGCCCGAGTTCATATGCAGCGAGGACAATCACCACATCATGGTCGGTCAGGAAACCTATTTCCGCAGCGTCGATGGCTTGTTGATGCCGACCCGCAAGGACCAGCCGCCGCCGCCATTGAAAGATTTCGATCAGCCCGCGAAACGGTGAAGTCATGCCACTGAGCTGGTTCGAGCGCCCGCTTCTGGCTCTGGCCGCGATCCTGCTGCCGGCAACGCTCGTCTACGCGGCCCTGCAGAACCCCGCGGAGCCGCCAGGGCAGGCGTCTCTCGCCGGCCGGATCCTGATCGCTTCGCCCGGATTGCGCGATCCGCGTTTCGATCACACGGTTGTGTTGATGGTGCGCCACAGCGCAGGCGGAGCCCTCGGCATCGTGCTCAATCATCCGCTGGGTGAGCGTCCCTTGGCGAGCCTTCTCGACGCCATCGGGGAAAACTCCAGCGGAATCACCGGCACCTTGCGCATTTTTTCCGGCGGTCCGGTCCAGCCTGAGATCGGCTTTGTGATCCACAGCACCGACTATCATCGGCCGGAAACGACCGAGATCGACGGGCGCGTCGCCATGACGTCAAGCCGCGAGATATTGCGCGACATCGCGAGCCAGCATGGACCGCAGATGGTGCTGGTCGCGTTCGGCTATGCGGGTTGGGGCCCCGGCCAGCTCGAGAACGAGCTCGCACAGCGCGCCTGGTTCACGGCCGCGGCAGACAGCAAGCTGATCTTCGAGGACGACCGGGACAAGCTCTGGGACGACGCCATGGCGCACCGGACGCAGGACCTTTGATCGGGCGGATTTCCGAAAGTGCGGCCCCTGAACGCCCACGCGATCAATTCCCGAAGATGTGTGCATCCCCGCCGCAAGCGAGCCGCACGAGCATCCCTCTCACTCGCCTAATTGTGTCGCGAGATAGGAGACGATGGTCTGGCGCTCGTCCGGCGTGGCGGTGGCGCCGCGGTTGATCATGTTGGCGACGATCCCGTCCCAATCGGACTTCGGCCGCCGCGATGCGACGATCCGGAGCAGATCGTGGCAGGTGACGCAGCGCGCCTCGACCAGCTCCTTGCCGAGCCCCGAAGGCAATGGCGCCAGCGCAGCCGGCGTGGCGCCGGCGGCCAGGGGCGAGTTCGGACCGAAATTCGCCGTCAGATATTGGACCACGGTGTCGGCCTCGCGATCCGACACCTGCGCACCCTTCATGATCATGTAGTTGACGAACTGCCGCCAGCCGGCGGCGCCGTCCCGAATCTGCACGATGGTGTTGAGGCCGTGGCACTGGGTGCAGGCAACGGCGACGAGATCGCGGCCCTCGCCGGGCGGCAAGGCGGGAGCCGTCTGGGCATGGAGCGGCGCGGCGGCGGCGAGCGAGAGGGCGGCGAAGCCGCCCAACACAAAACCGCGCATGACAAACAAACGCGAAGAACGCTGCATGGCTCAAACCTTCCGGGTCCGCAGATCCGCGATCGAGTAGGACGGATGCCAGGTGGACGCCGCGCCGATGCCGTCGCGCCGCGTGTGAATATCCAAGAGATAAGGCCGCCCTTCCACGGTCGCGCGCTTGGCGCGGTCAAGCGCCGGCCTGATCTGCGCCGGCTCGGTGACGGTCTCGCCGTCGACCCCGAAGGCCGAAGCAGTCTTGGCGAAGTCCACATCCGGATTGCCGTTATAGCAGGTCATGTCGCGGCCGGTCTTGAACTGGCGGCCGGCGCTGTTCCAAATCCGGTTCCGCTCATTGTTGTAGCTGCGGTTGTTGAGCACGATGACCGTGACCGGCGCCTTGTAGCGCGCCATGGACCACAGCGGCTGCGGACCGCTGAACAGGAAGCTGCCGTCGCCGACCACCGAGACCACCGGCTGATCAGGCCGCGCGAGCTTGACGCCCACGCCCGCCGCCATGCCCCAGCCGAGCACGTTGGGACCGGTGCCGATATAGTGCTTGTCGGGGCCGCCGAAGGACATCACGGCGTCCATTGTTTTCCCCGAGTCGACGTCGCACACATAGCAGGTATCCCGGTCGAGCGCCTCCTCCAGCTCGAGACCGAGACGGCCGAGCGTGACCGGCGACGAGTCGGCGCCTTCGCGGGCGGTCTTCTGGCGCACCTGCCACATCTCGCCGGTGATCTTACGGGTCCGCTCGATGCGTTCTTCGGCGATGTCCTTGAGGCGCTGTGCCGTCGCCATGCCGCGGACCGCCGCCACCAGATCCTGGATGGCGAGCTTGATGTCGGCAACCATGCCGAGATCGACCGGGTTTTCCCGGGCGAGGCTCGAAGGGTCGAGCCGGATCGAGATGAGCTTGGTGCCGGGCGCGGAGCGCTCGCCGAAGCGGTTGCCGAGATTGAGCAACAGATCGGCCTTCCCGAGCTGGCGCATGTTCGGCAGCAAGGTGCCGACAAACAGCGGGTGGCGGGTGGGGAACGGCTTCGACCAGAAGCCGAGCGTGCCGGCCTGACCGGAAACCGGCAGGCCGAGCAATTCGGCGAGCTCGACGATCTCCTTCTGCGCCCCGCACCAGTTGAGCTCGTCGCCGATGCTCACCAGCGGGTTCTGCGCCGCCAGCAGCATCTTGGCGGCAGCCTCGATGTCGTCCTTGTCGGAACGGATGCGCATCGGCACGTCGAACTTGGCCTGATCGATGATGTTGGCCTTGGCCTGGCCTTGCAGGGTGTTGGTGGGCAGCGAGAGGAACACCGGCCCGCAGGGCGGCGTCGTGCTGAACTTCACTGCGCGCCGCACGGTTTCCGGAATCGTGGCGGTAGATTGCGCGTTCCAGTACCATTTGGTGATGGGCTGGGTCATCAGCTCGACGTGCTCGGTCTCCTGCGTTAATTCGTGGCCGAGCGCCTCCTGGCCGACCGAGGCCACCGCCACGATGAGCGGAATGTTGTCCTTCCAGCTGTTGACCATCTGGGTCATGGCATTGGGCAGGCCGATATTGGCGACCACGACGACGGCGGGCTTGCCGGTCGCCCGCGCGTAGCCGTCCGCCATGGCGACCACGGCGCCCTCCTGGACCCCCTTGATGAGCTGAATACCGGGCTCGTCCACCAGGGCGTCGAAGATCGGCGAATCGCCCGTCGATGGATTGAAGAAGAGGTAGTTGATGCCGGCCGCCTTGAGCTGCGCGACAAACAGGGCGCCGCCGGTGCCCTGCACCTCGCGCGTGGCGCCCTGCGCGACCGCGCCGGCCAGCGGCGCCAGATTCTGCGCCATGGCCTTGGCGGCAACTGTGCTCATCCCGACGGAGGTCAGGCCCGAGATGAGCTTGCGCCTGGAAATCCCGTTATCCAGATACTGCTTGATCAATTCCTTCACGGCATCCTCCTCCCGCTGGCGGGCGCTTCGTCCGATTTCAGACGTCGTTGCGGTCGGTCTACTTTGCCACGTTTGCGGGGTTAAACCAACAACGGCCGGCTTAGTCCTGCCGTCTCAGACCCCGGCGCGGGCCGGCTCCTCATGCGTCGCATCGAAAGGGTAGATCAAGGTGCTGGCGGATCAGTAGCCCGCCCACAGTCCGGGCGTGGCGAGTTCCATGAGATGTCCGTCGGGGTCGCGGAAATAGATGCTGTGGCCGCCGCGCGGCCATCTGGTGCGGCCTTCGATCTCGACGCCGGCGGCGCGCAGCCGCTCTTCCCAGGCCGCGAGCTCGTCGGCGGGGATGGAAAAGGCCACGTGCGCCGGACCATGGCCGTCATGCGGCGGGATGGTGCCGCCCGGCAACTTGATCGTGTGCAGCGATTGGCCGCGGCGAAACAGCAGCAGAACGCCATTTCCGCCGACGTCATAGGCATGCAGCCGCTGATCGCTGTAGATACACGCGAGCCCCAGAATCTGTTCGTAGAACGGACAGGCGCGGTCGAAATCGTCGACATAGAGCACGGTCTCGAGCACCCGGTCCAAACGCGGCATGGCCACTTTCCATTATTTCATTCGCGGCCGGGGTCGCGCGGCTTGCCGATCGAAAGCCTCGCAATGGGCCGGGCGCATGCCCATTATATATTCGTCGATGGCCGCGCGTCCCGCGGTCGCATCGCGCATGATACAATCATCATGCCGCAAGCGTGGTGAGGCCGCCGTGCACTTGAGCCAGTTCCACTACCTTCCGCTCACGCCGCCCTTCTTTTCCTTGCTGGTCGGAGTGTTCATCGTCCTGATCGTGCTGGTTCAGCTCGGCGCCTTGCGCTACGCCTACATGCGCATCGGCTTGAGTCGAGGGGCCGCCGTCACTCTGCTGGTGGGCTCGCTGGTGGGCAGCTATTTCAACATCCCGCTCGTCGAATTGCCGGCGCAGCGGGTCTTGTCCGGTCAAGAGGTCGTCTACTACGGCATGCGCTATGCCGTTCCGGTCGTGGTGCAATGGCCCGGCACGGTCATCGCGGTGAACATCGGCGGCGCCGTCATACCCAGCCTGATGTCGCTGTATCTGCTCGTCAAATATCGGCTCTGGGGACCGGGTCTGCTGGCCACCGCCGCCGTCACCCTGGTGTGCTACGCGCTGGCCAATCCGGTCCCGGGCCTCGGCATCGCGGAACCGGTCTTCGTGCCGGCGCTCACCACCGCGATTGTCGCCCTGCTGCTTTCGCGCCAGCACGCCGCGCCGCTCGCCTATATCGGCGGCAGCCTCGGGACCCTGATCGGCGCCGATCTCCTCAATCTCGACAAGGTGCAAGGGCTCGGGGCGCCGGTGGCGTCGATCGGCGGGGCCGGAACATTCGACGGCATCTTCCTGATCGGCATCCTGGCTGTGCTGATCGCAAGCTTCACCAGCGGGGTGGGTCGCCCCGACCTCGATTCGGCTTCGGCGGCCAGGCAAGCTCCATAAGCAGCCGTTTTCAAACGAACTGCACCGCAATTCCGCCGAGCGCGCCGAAATCGGCGTGCAGGGTGTCGCCCTTCTTGGCGAACACCACCCGGGTGAACGAGCCGGCCAGGACCAGATGGCCGGGCTCGAGCGTCACGCCGTGCTGTCCGAGCTTGTTGGCGAGCCAGGCCACGCCGAGGGCCGGATGGCCGAGCACGCCGCCCGCCACGCCGGTCTCCTCGATCTCGGAATTGCAGTACATGATGCCGGCGACCCAGCGCAGATCGACATCCATGGGTCGCACCGGCCGGCCGCCGATGACGATGCCGGCGGCCGCGCCGTTGTCGGCAACGGTGTCGAAAATCTTGCGCGGGTCCTGCACGCGGGCGTCGACGATCTCGATGGCGGGGACCACATATTCGGTGGCGCGCAGGACATCCGGCAAGCCGACGCCGGGGCCCTTGAGCGACCTGCCCAAGACGAAGGCGAGCTCGATCTCGACCCGCGGCCGACAATAATTCTCGTGCGCAACCCGGGCTCCGTCGGCAACCATCATGTCATCGAGCAGGTGGCCGTAATCCGGCTCGTCGATCTGCGAGGAGCGCTGCATCGCCTTGGAGGTAAGGCCGACCTTGTGGCCGATCAGCTTGGCGCCGGCCGCGATCCTGCGATTGGCCACCTCGGTGGAGATCGCATAGGCGTCCTCCATGGTGATGTCGGGCCAGGTCTTGGAGAGCTGCACCGCCTGCTTGCGCTCGCGCGCCGCCGTCATGAGGATATCGGCGGCCTGTTGGCGGATGGCATTGGACAGCATGACGCGGGCTCTTTTTTACGAATTCAAGAAGCGACCGAAGGCGCGCAGCGTCGTCTCCGAAACATGGTGCTCGATCCCTTCGGCATCGGATTCGGCGGCTTCTGCCGGCACGCCCAGCGCCACCAGGACGTCGACCACGAGCCGGTGACGGGCGCGCATGCGGGCGGCAAGCTCCTGCCCGGCGGCGGTCAGGAAGACCCCGCGATAGGGTCGCGCCGTCGCCAGGCCCTCGCGCTTCAACCGCGAGATCGTCTTGATCGCGGTCGCATGGGAAACGCCGAGGCGGCGCGCGATGTCGGTCGGTCGCGCCTCGCCGGTGCCGGCCAAGAGATCGGCGATGAGCTCCACATAGTCCTCCATCAGCGCGCTCGATTGGGCGGAGCGCGCCTTGCCGAAGCGGCGCGCCTGCGTCAGCTCGGCGGGCAGCTCCATGGCGGTGCCGGGCGGTTTTGCCTTCATGTTTTGCGACCAATGGTTCTGCGGCATCGGCGTCCCCCGGACGGCAACGAGCGCGACCCTGCGCCCAACGCGCATGAATTGCAATGCTCAAAACATAATGTAGCCGAAGCTACATTATGTGCGTTGACATTCGAGTGCGCTTGACTACCTTGCGATGTAGCCAAGGCTACAAGTTGGCGCAGGTGCTGTATGGCAATGGCCGGACGCATGCGAAGATCAAAACGCGGATCGCTGACCGAGCAGACCGTGCTGGCGACGCGCGAGGTACTGGCCGGCCGGCGCGGCGGGCTGGCCGGGCGCTTGGCCTTCGTGGGCCCGGCGGTGATCGCCTCGATCGCCTATATCGATCCGGGAAACTTTGCGACCAACATCCAGGCCGGCGCCAAGTACGGCTACGATTTGCTGTGGGTCGTGCTGGCGGCCAATTTGATCGCGATGCTGTTCCAGGCGCTCTCCGCCAAGCTCGGCATCGTCACCGGACGGAACCTGGCCGAAATGTGCCGCGCGCAGTTTTCGCGTCCGGTGGTCCTTGCCATGTGGATCATCAGCGAGATCGCCGCCATGGCGACCGACCTGGCCGAGTTCCTCGGCGGCGCCATCGGGCTCTCCCTCCTGCTCCGGATGCCGCTGTTCTCCGGGATGGTCGTCACCGCGGTCGTGACCTACGGCATATTGATGTTCGAAGGCTTCGGGTTCCGGCCGATCGAGCTGATCATCGGCAGCATGGTCGGCCTCATCGGGCTCTGCTACCTGGTCGAGATGTTCATCGCTCCGGTCGATTGGGCGGCGGCGACGCACGCGGTGGTGCCGCAGATCCCCGATGCCGGGGCACTGCTGCTTGCCGTCGGCATCATCGGCGCCACCGTGATGCCGCATGCGGTCTATCTGCATTCCGGCCTGACCCAAGCGCGCATACCGGTCCGCGACGACGCCGAGCGGCGCATGGTGCTGCGCTTCTCCAATCAGGAGGTCGTCGTCGCGCTCACTTTCGCCGGGCTGGTCAACATGGCGATGGTGATCATGGCCTCGAGCGCGTTCCATGCCGGGCACAGCGAGGTCGCCGAGATCGAGACCGCCTATCACACCTTGACGCCGCTCCTGGGAATCGGCGCCGCCAGCGTATTCCTCCTGTCCCTCATCGCGTCGGGCGTTTCCAGCTCAACCGTCGGAACGATGGCCGGGCAGATGATCATGCAGGGTTTCGTCGCCTTCCGCATCCCGGTCTGGCTCCGCCGGCTCGTCACCATGGTGCCGTCCTTTGTTGTCGTCGCGCTCGGCGTCAATGCCACCGAGGCTCTCGTGCTGAGCCAGGTCGTGCTCAGCATCGCGCTGCCGTTTCCCATGATTGCGCTCCTGATCTTCACCCGGCGGACCGATCTCATGGGCCGGTTCGCCAATGGCCGGCTTACTCATCTTGCCGGTCTGCTCGGCGCGGCGGTGGTGTTGCTGCTCAACGCGTTCCTGGTTCTGCAAATCCTCGGCGTCGGCATTCCGGGCCTGCCGGGCGGCAGCTGAGCTCCGTGCGCTGCGGGACGCCGATTGCCTTGGGCCGCAAGCTCAACATCACGCCAGCCAAGTTGGCGCGGCAGGAATCCCTCTGAAGACCAGAGCTTTTCTCAAGGCGTCTGGCGCGCAGTTATGCCCGGATTGACGTAGGCTCAGTACGCGCGGCAGTTTGGCACCACGTGCCAGCGCCGGTCCGGGCCCAGGAAGAAGCCGTAGGTTCTGGCAACGGCCGCGTTGCCGAAAATTTCCGGGTGGTAAACGGGATTGACGCCATCCAAGCTGCACGGCTTCACGAACCCGCCCTTACGATTATAATTATACTGCGCCCAGCCCGTCGAAGAGGTGGCGACAACGCTCAACGCGGCCATGATCGCAAGCACGAAAGCTGTCTTTCCGCTCATAGCAGACTTCCTCCATAGGGCCGGCGCTGCGCGTTCGGGCAATTACCCCCGTTGCACCGGCTCGGCAGCACTCCCTCGGGCGATCGGTATGACAAGCCGGCGCATTGTTGCTGGTTCCGCCGGCGCGCATGTGCCCAAACGTTGCCATGCGACGGCCCAACCAATCACCTTGATCGAGCGTGCCGAGCCCGGCCGCCAGGAGCGACGCGCCTTCAATGGTCGCGCGTTCGATGTCTTCACCGACCCTGCAGGCAGGCGCCCGATTGCGGATCGACTGCGCAAAAATAAGCCTTGTTCCTGGAGCAAAATCCCAAATCGTAATCCTTGGTGAAATTCTTGAGGCAGGTGTTCATCCAATCGATGCTGATCCGCGCCTTCTCGAAATCTCCCTCATCGCAGTAGTCGTCGAGATTTGCCGAAACGCGCGCGAATTCGCGCGGAATGATCTGCCTGGTGCGCTTGGAGAGGGTTTCCGCCTGCCGGTCCAGCGCCTTTGAGGCGGCGGCACAATCCTTCTGGCTGGCCGGCGCGTGCGCGACCGCGGCGACAGGCTTGCGCCGCGCTGCCGTGGCGACGCTTGCCAAGACACTCAGACAGCCGAGCGCCGCCACCAGTCGAACCGTGGCGCCCCGAAAAATCCACATTGGTGTCGTTAGACCTTTAGGGCGCAGCTCGCGGGCTGATCCCGATCGATTGCGCAGCCGTTTGGTACCAGCTGGTCGATTTGAAGGCCGTCATGCGCCTGGCAGTCTTGCGATTGCCCCGGCTCGCCTTTTTTTTGATTTGCGAACCGTGGCCCGCCTTGTGGCGCACCTTCTGTGATCCGGCCCGTTTCGTGGCCCGGCTCACCCGTTCATCCTTACGCATCCATCGTCTCCCTGCCCTCGGCCGAGTCGCTGGCATACGGCGCTCATTCATTCGGCGCCTGCGAGGAACCCGAACGAACCACAGCACGGCGCCGCGGTCCATACCTAGCTGATATTATTGTAGTTTTGGTGGACACACAAGGGCCATCATCTTAAACCAATAGATGAAGAGTTGATTTTAACCTATTATTTACAATGACTTGGTGGAGCGGCCGAATCAAACTCCTTGAAAGTCAAGGGCTTGAACGCAGCTGTGACATGGGGAGCAGCTCCGCGTGCACGGGCTCCCGGTCCCCAGCCAACCCGAAGGCGGTTCACCGCGCCCGCAGCAGCTCCTTCATCCGAAGCCGGACCTCTTCCTTCGTCGTCACGGTAAACTGCCAGTCGTAGGTATCGAAGTAATCTACGCCGGGACGAGGAATCATCTCCGCCGGCAGGAAGCTCAGCTCATCGATGTCGTTGCGCGCCGGCACCACGTTCAAGGCGCGCGCAAAAGTCTCGCTTCCTTCCTTCGAGGCGATCCAGTTCGCAAACAGCTTCGCCGCATTCGGATGCGGCGCGTGGCTCAACAGCGCGATCTGACCGAATCCAGCCGTTGTGGTTCCCGGCCAGTCAGACAGGCTGTAGAGGGGCAACACCGGCCAGCCTTCCTTGGTGAGGCGCTCCACTTCGCCGTCGACGGCGCCGAATGAGATCGGATAGGTGCCGCGTACGAGCCAGTCGCTCAATTGCCTGGTGTCGCGGCTGATTGCAGGTTTCTGGTCGATGTAGAGCCGCCTGACGAATTCCTCGCCGAACTGGAGGTACAATTGGGCCGCCTGATTGCTCCCGCTCCCGGGCACCGTCGGGTCCTGGAGCGAGATCTTGCCCTTCCACTTCGGATCGAGCAGATCGCGCATGGACCGCAGATCATCCGGCTTTACCTCGCGGGTATTGATTGCAAGCGTCGATGTCAGCGTGTTGCACAATCTCAGGACATACGTCTGCTCGGGATCGCTGAACCAGAGCTTCCCCGTCTTCCATTTCGACCCATCCGTTACTTCCGGCAGGAGGAGCGCCGGCCTGAGCGGATCGAGCATCTCCTCACGATAGAGAATGGTCGCCATGGTTTGACTTCCGGCGAGCATGAGGTCCACGGTATTGATCCCGGCCGCCCGCTCGGCGCGCAGTCTTGTCGCCGCATCGTTGCCGCGGCCGCCGATGTACTCAAGCGTGACCCCGAAGCGCTGCTTGAACGCGGCCGGCAATGCCTGACGCAATTCCCGGCTTGGAGGACCGGACACCACCACCTTGCCCTCTCTTCTCGCCGCGGCCAGGAGCTCGTCCCACGACTTCTTCCAATCCGGGATTTGCGCCATTGCGTCGGGCGCGAACAGCATCAGCATCAACAGCGCGAGTATCTTTTTCACCGGGGCCCCCGCAAAAGCTCCTTCATCCGCAGGCGAACCTCCTCCTTGGTCGTCACCGTGAATTCCCAGCTCGAGGGATCGAAATAGTCCACGCCCGCCTGCGGGATGGTCTGCGGCACAAAACCGGACTCGTCGGTGTCGTTGCGTACCGGCACCATGCCCAGCGCCTGGCCGAAGATTTCATTGCCTTCCCTTGCAGCGATCCAATTGACGAAGATCCTGGCCGCGTTCGGGTGCGGGGCATGATTGAAAATACCGACCTCGTCGCCGCTGGAGAGAGAGCCTCGCATGTCCTCCAGCCTGAACATCGCCGTCACCGGCAGACCTTCCCGGCGCAGCCGCTGCAATTCGCCGTCCTCGGCGCCG
>Ga0210403_10004930_pt1 | contig 11414 bp, 9 predicted proteins | sample IncBWC19MmetaG_FD_150863 | JGI IMG/M metagenome (GOLD analysis project Ga0210403, IMG submission 150863) | Forest soil microbial communities from Barre Woods Harvard Forest LTER site, Petersham, Massachusetts, United States - Inc-BW-C-19-M | ecosystem: Environmental > Terrestrial > Soil >... | reverse complement strand
AGCGACAGCCTGATCCGCGGCGAGAGCGTGGTACACATTCCCGATGCGGCGGATACCGATGCCTACCGGGCCGGGGAGCCGACGCGGCGGGCGATCGTCGATCTGAACGGCGGTCGCACGCTATTGGCGGTGGCGCTGCGCAAGGGCGACGAGCTTCTCGGTTACATCACCATCTTTCGTCGTGTCGTTCGCCCCTTCTCGGAGAAGCAGATCGCGCTGCTGGAGAACTTCGCCGCGCAGGCGGTCATCGCGATGGAGAATGCGCGGCTCATCACCGAGACGCGCGAGGCCTTGGAGCAGCAGACCGCGACCGCCGAGGTATTGCAGGTTATCAACTCCTCGCCCGGCGACCTCGCGCCGGTGTTCGACGCGATGCTCGAGAAAGCTGTTCGCCTGTGCGATGCCGCCTTTGGCGTAATGCACACGTATGACGGCTATGCCGCACGTTCAGTCGCCGTGCGTAATGTACCAAAAGCATACGAGGAGCACTTGACGGCTCAGCCGCTCCGGTTCGATCCGGAGCGGTCGTTCATGGGCAGAGCGATATACCAGCGACAGACGATCCACGTCGCAGACAATGCCGCGGAGGAGCCCTATCGCAGCGGGGTGAGTACGGCGGTTGCCGCTGTCGAGCTTGGCGGAACCAGGACATTGCTGCATGTGCCGCTGATCAAGGATGATGCCGTGCTCGGCATCTTTACGATCTTCCGTCAAGAAGTCCGTCTGTTTACAGAAAAGCAGATCGCGTTATTGGAAAATTTCGCCGCGCAGGCAGTGATCGCAATGGAGAATGTACGGCTAATCACTGAACTGCGGGAGTCGCTCGAATACCAGACCGCGACGAGCGACGTGCTCAAGGTCATTAGCCAATCGACTTTCGACCTGCGGCCGGTGCTGGAGACGCTGGCGGGAACCGCGTCGCGGCTGTGCGAGGCCGAGATGGCGTTTATCTTCCGCCGCGAGGGGGAGCTTTATCGCGTCGCGGCATCGGTCGGCTTCTCTCCCGAAACCAAAGCTCTCGTCGAAGCCAATCCGATCTCGCCGGGCCGCGGTACGGTTGCGGGGCGCACTGCATTGACCGCCAATGTCGTCCATATTCCGGACGCGAGGTCGGATCCGGAATACACCTGGGGCGAATTCATCCGCGTCGCCAAGACGCCGACGATGCTCGGCGTGCCCCTGTTGCGCGAGGGGGTGCCGGTCGGAGTCATCGTGCTGGCGCGCCAAAGGGTCGAGCCCTTTTCCGACAAGCAGATCGAATTGGTCCGGACCTTTGCCGACCAGGCGGTGATCGCGATCGAGAATGCAAGGCTGTTCAACGAATTGCGCGCCCGTACCGAGGAGCTCGGGAGCTCGGTTGCCGAGCTGAAGATGCTGAGTGAGGTCGGCCAGGCGGTCAGCTCGACCCTCGATCTGAGGAATGTGCTGTCGACGATTCTCAACGCCTCGCTCGGCGTGACATGGGCGAACGCCGGGGCGATCTTTCGCTACATCCGGGCAGAGCGTGCCTTCCGACTGGTCGAGGCGGTGGGATGGGACGAGCCGCTCCTGCGCTCGGTGCGTGAGCTGCGCGTCGCGGAAGCCGAAACCGCGATGGGTGAGGCGGCGGAACGGCGCATGCCGATCCAACTCGCCGAACTCGCGGAGCGACCGAGTGCTCCGTTGCGCGACGCGAGCCTCGCCGCCGGCTTCCATTCGGCGCTGATCGTTCCATTGGTCGGGGCTGAGCGCACCCTCGGGGCCATCATTCTGATGCGGCAAGAGGCTGGTGAATTCCCGGCCGAGACGGTGCGGTTGATGCAGACCCTCGCCAGCCAATCGGTATTGGCGATCCAGAATGCGCGCCTCTTCCGGGAAATCGCGGACAAGAGCGAGCAACTGGCGCTCGCCAGCCAACATAAATCACAGTTTCTCGCCAATATGAGTCACGAGCTGCGCACCCCGTTGAACGCGATCCTCGGTTATGCAGAGTTGCTCGTCGATGGCATTTACGGGGTGTTGCCGGATCGGCCGAAGCGCGTGCTCGAGCGCATTCAGAACAATGGTAAGCATCTATTGGCGCTAATCAATGACGTGCTCGACCTGGCGAAGATCGAGGCGGGCCAGCTGACCCTCACCTTAGAGGACTACAGTGTCCCAAAGGTGGTGAAGTCGGTCGTCACCGCAACCGAGCCGCTCGCCACATCCAAAGGCCTGAAATTCACTGCTGCATTACAGGACAATCTGCCGATGGCGCATGGCGACGCGCGCCGCGTCTCGCAAGTGCTTCTCAACCTAGTCGGCAATGCGATCAAATTCACCGATAAGGGCGAGGTCGAGATCCGCGCCGTGGCAGACAAAGGCCAATTCGTGCTGACCGTGCGCGACACGGGGCCGGGCATTGCCGACGCCGATCAGGAACGGATTTTTGGCGAGTTTCAGCAGATCGACAATTCCAATACGCGCAAGAAAGGCGGAACCGGACTGGGTCTGGCGATCTCGAAACGAATGGTCGAGATGCAGGGCGGGACGATTTCAGTCGACTCGGTATTGGGCCAAGGCTCGACCTTCCGGGTCGTATTGCCGGTCCATGTCGATGAAATGATGGAGGAGGCTGCATGAGCAAGCGCATTCTGGTCATCGAGGACACCGAGGACAACCGCCAGATCATCCGCGACCTGTTGACCAGCTTCGATTACGAGCTGATCGAGGCAGTGGACGGGGCCGAGGGGGTGGCGATGGCGCAGACCCACCGGCCCGACCTGATCCTGATGGACATACAGCTGCCGGTTATCGACGGCTACGAGGCGACGCGCCGCATTCGCGCGGTCCCCGAGTTGGCGCAAGTACCGATCATTGCGGTGACCTCCTATGCGTTGTCCGGGGATGAGGGCAAGACCCGTGAAGCCGGCTGCGACGGCTATATCGCCAAGCCCTTCAGCCCCCGCCAATTGCTGGCGAAAGTCCGCGAGTTCTTGCCGGAATAAACAAGCAACATTTCACCCCATAGAAGCGCGAAGGACGTGAGGGCTGATGTCGCGTCGGCGTCGGCCTTGATGAGAACGGATCATGAACTCATATGCTCCAGACGAGCTTCTTGCCGGAACCCGCTAGTCAGGAAATCCTCCATGATCCGCTTCCGCCGTCCTGTTATCGCCTGTTCTCAGGAACCGGAATCGTGGTATCTCAGTAACTTGGTCCTGATCTCTCTGCGCCTCGCGCGCGAGGGAGCAACCCGGATATCGCCGACGGCGTGGCCATGATACTCAATGGCATCTGAAGTCCTCGCGGCACTTTGCGAATCGGCATCCTTTGCGTTGATGCGAGCTTTCAAAGGGGGGAAATGATGCGGGAGCCGCCGCTGATCCTCGTCGTCGATGATGTTCTGGACAACGTCGAGATTCTGCAGATGCGCCTCGAAAGCCAGGGCTACGAGGTCGCGACCGCGGGGGACGGGGTCGAGGCGCTGGAACAAACCCGTCAGCTGCTGCCCGACCTCATATTGCTCGATATCATGATGCCGAAGATGGACGGCATCGAGACTGTCAAGCGGCTGAAAGCCGACGCCTCACTGCCCTTCATCCCGGTCATCCTCGTCACCGCCAAAGCGGATGGCGCGGATGTCGTCGCGGGGCTGGAAAGTGGCGGCGACGATTACCTGACGAAGCCGGTCGATCATGCCGCGCTGTCGGCGCGGGTGCGCGCGATGTTGCGCATCAAGGCCTTGCACGACACCGTCCAGACGCAGGCGCGGCGGCTCGAGGAGCAAGCAGCCGAGCTCGCCATATGGAACAAGACGCTGGAGGAACGAGTTGCGGCGCAAATCGGCGAAATCGAGCGGATCGGCCGACTGAAGCGGTTTCTAGCACCGCAGATTGCGGAGACGATTGTCTCCTCGGGTGGCGAGGCTATCCTCGAAAGCCACCGGCGGGACATTTTGGTCCTGTTCTGCGATATGCGCGGTTTTACAGCGCTGGCCGAAACCGCCGAGCCGGAAGACGTGATGGCGGTTCTGCGGGAATATCATTGCGCGCTCGGACCGCTGATCCATCGCTACGAAGGAATGATCGACAGCTTTACCGGCGACGGCCTGATCGTGATCTTCAATGACCCGATACCCTGCCCCGACCCAGCCCTGCGCGCAGTTCGGCTTGCGGTCGACATGCGGAAGAAGGTCGCCTCGCTCGCTCGCTCATGGAAGGCTCGCGGACACGAGATCGGCTTCGGCGTCGGGATCGCCCAGGGCTTTGCCACATTGGGGCCGATCGGCTTCGAGGGCCGCTTCGATTACACCGCGATCGGCACTGTAACCAATGTCGCTGCCCGGCTCTGCGCCGAAGCCAAAGACGGCCAAATTCTGGTGACCCAGCGGGTGGCAGCGGCGATCGACCAATTGGCCGAGCTGCAGCACCTTGGCGACGTTGCGTTGAGAGGCCTCAGCCGCCCGATCGCAGTGCTGAATGTCATCGGGCTCGTGTCGAGCCAGTAAGCTCTGCTTCAGCTCTTGCGTTGCCGCTCGACCTGCATGTTGGCGAGAAATGCGACCAGCGGATGGACGCCCATCTTCACCAGCGCCTGCGTGTCGAGCCCGAGCAAAGCAGTGCGCTGTACCGGCGTCAGCCGAAAACGGCCGGCATAGGCTGCGGGGTCGGCGAGATATTCGCCGCGCCTATCTTCGTCGTGCGCCAACCCGTGCAGAGCGGTCGTCAGCTCGACCAGCTCCGGCCTGATCGCAGGATAATGTGGATCGGAGGGTTCAATCGGTGGCGTGAAAAATCCGAGCGAAGCGTAGTTGTGATGCCAGCTCGGTTCCAGCGCCGCGATGTCGGGCTTGCGTTCGCCCAGCGCGCCGGCCGCCGCCGCCCAGCAGCGCAACTCGACATTGCCGGCCGCGTCGAGCGCGGCTTCGTCCCAGCCGATCAGCGATTTCAGATTGCCGGTGCCGAGCTGAGCCATTACCGCTTTGTCCCAGGCGAGTTCCGGGTGAGGATAGCGCTCGGTGCCGGGGAAATGCGACATGCCGCCGCTCGCTACGATCGCGGTCCTCAAGCCCATCGCGGTAACGATCCGCGCCACCACCTGGCCAAAGGCATAACAGCGCTCCATTGTCGGCTGCGGCGGCAGGTAGGCATTGATATAGATCGGCAGCACCGGGTCCCCGACGCCGAGATGCGTGAGCGGGATGCCCATCGCGTAATCGATCTTGGCGACGCGGGTGAAGGCCGGGTCGAAGCCCTGCCGATAAAGTTGCCGGACGAGCTCCAAACCGATCTCGCTTGGAACCTCCCAGCGGAAATTCCGGCCCGCGAATCTACCCTCTGCCGCTTCCCCGACGTGGATCGTGAAAGGCGGCGCTGTCTGATGAAAGAATTGCTCGGCATGGTCATTCGAAAAAATAAGCCAGAGATCGGGCGCCAAGGCCTTCAGCCTGGCGCCGATTTCGGCCGCCGTGGCCCGCACCCGCTCGACCGTATCGCGGTCCTCGGTTTCGGGCATCGTGAAGAATTGCGGGGCGTGAGGCAGCATCGCCCCACCGATCACGGTCGAATTAACTGCATGGCCTTGCATCACTAGCTCCAGTACCGTTACCTGAAACCATAACGCCGCTCGAGGAAACGCCGCGATGCCGCAGTCTTCCGACGATCCGCCCAGCGCTCCCGCGGTAAGTGTAGAGAGCGAAACGCCGAACACAACCGCCGCCGACGCCCCGGACGGTGCCAATCGCTCCGGCGCCCCGTCGCCGGACAGCGAATCTTTCCGGCCGCGCCGCCGGCGGCGGCGTCGCCGACCCCCGCCGGCGGCAGCTGCGCAAGGCACGGCGACAGCGAATGAAACCGCACCGGAGGAGACGCCGCCGGCAGGCGATAAGGTTCAAGACACGCTGCTCGATAGCCAGGGAAATACCCAGGCAGACGCTCAGGCGCCAAAACCCCGGCGTCATCGCCGCCGCCGTCGCGGGCCGCCGCGCGACGTGTCGCAACAATCGCCGCTGAGCGCCGATGTTCCGGTCGACGAAAGCGGTCAGCCAGACCCGAGGGCGGTGACACCCGGCGAAGACGCGACGCAGGCTCAGCCTGCGCCCGGGGTGACCGGTGAGCCAACCCGCCCCCGCCGTCGGCGTCGCCGGCCGGCACGTAGACCAGGTCCGATGGAACAGACGGATTCCGGTGGCCAAACCCAGAGCGGGTCCGTCGCGATTACCGACGGCACGTTTCAATCCCAGCCTGGGACGGTCGGGAGGCCTTGGCCCGGTCGTCCGCGAAACCGGCGTCCACGCGACCCCGCGGCACGAGCAGGCGGCAATGGTCCGCGCCAGCCGCGTGAACGCGCTGCGGGGCCGCCTGACGCCGTCGTGCGAGGCCCGGATCGACGGGGTCAGGGTTCGGACACCCGGGGGCGGCGGGACAGGCGATCGGGTGGGCGACCGCCGGGAAGAGGTCGGGATGCTCCACCTAGAAAGCCGGAGCAGAAGCTCTATGCACTCGAGTCGGTAGTCGACCGGGGTTTCGAGGACGTCGCCGACGATTCAAACGAAGGTAGCACCCGTCGCGTCCACTGGACGATTCTCAAGCGCACGGTCGCCGACCAGAAAAGCGGCAAGGCCATGTCTGCGTCCTATGTGCTGCAGCGGGAAGGCGTCGAGGCCGAATTCCCCAATCTAGGCGCAGCGCGTGCGGCGGTGAACAAGACGATCGTTCACCCCGAGAAGCTGACCCTTTCAAAGGCCGAGCACGTCGCTGCGAAGGGCAGCCGCTGATCCTAGATAGATAGGATTGCTCTGCAACACGGGTTCACCCGTCGAGTCTGGATACCGGGGGGAACGGCGCCGCCCCATAGGCGCCTGGCAAGCCCGGCCCGAATTTGCGGACCTCGCGGGATTTCGGCAGGTTTTGATGTACCCAAAGAAATATCGCACCTACAACTGTGCCGGCGACCAATGGGCCGAGCAGCCCCGAACCAAAGAATATCACCGAGGTCCAAGACACGACCGGCACACAAATCACCGCGATAGAAGTGGCAACCCAGAAAGCGTGAAGGCGCCGACCAATCCGCGCCCCGCTATACGACCGATCGGCCCATGCAGTACTGAGGGCGCCAAGGCCCGCAGCCAGCAGCTGTATGAGAAAAATCTCCATCATGTCGGTTTCTCCGCGGTCAACAGGCCGGGCCAGTGTTGCGCGTAACGGGAGATGCGCCGCAGATGTACCAGAGTCTTATTGCAAATTTGTTGACATGTAAAGCAGCCGTTAACGGTTTGGTTGAGGACTGCTTTTTATGTCGGAAAAATTTACAGCTTGCCATGTAAAGGAAACGGACCATACCGGTTTCAATCTGCTAGAAGGGGGGGCACAATGCTTGCTGGTGAATATCGAGCGCGGGAATTTCGCAGTGCGAGACTCAAGTGGAGGAGCCCGATGACGCAAGCGGCAACAACACGGTTGCGACAGCCATTGCCCCTCGGCACGGCGATGCTCTCACACATCGCGCTGTCACTCCTTCTGTGGAATCTCACCTTCCGCATTGTTGTTTGGCTGCTGGCAGCCTGACACCTGGTCACCTGGCCTGCGCCGCACGGTGCAAAGCCAACTGGAGCGCCTGGTCGAGTTTTCGGGAAAATCGAGTCGATCCGCCTGCAAAACCGGACGCGCCGGCCCAAGCGTCGGGTCCGGAACATCCTGCATAGACAAGGGAGTCCGGCGCCACCGATCCGGGCTCCCTGGCGTCTTCGCTTGGTTGCCGGCGCCGACTAGGTTCGGCACCGTCGCATAGGCCGCTTTCATGGAGCACGCGCCGCAAATAGACAGCGACGCCGACAAGAAATTGGTCCGCAGGTCGTCGGGCTTTGACCCAGGCGTCCATCTTGCCAATGCCCCAATTGTAGGCGGCGATTGCGTCGGGCCAGTTCCCGTATCGCCCGTACAGCTGCAACAGATACGCTCTTCCTATTGCGCGGTTCTGCAATGCATCAAACCGATCCCCGCCGCCGACATCCGTGGCAGCCGCCTCGCTGACCTGCATTGGCCCTTGCGGTCCGGAGGGATCCGGGCGCCACATCGCCATGTCGCTGCCGTGGCTCGACTCCGCTCCGTCCACCGCGCTCGCTACGCGGTCGAGCGGCGCCGTCGGATCCGCGGTGCTGGCCGCCAGACGGCCCGAATGGGCGAGCTTACCGGGCACGGCCGGAGCGTCACGCGACCCGGCCCGCTCACCCGCTACTACATCTGCAGTAAACGCCTGTATAGTAAACAAAGCAGTGATCAGCCATTTAGTATAGACCATAAGGGTATCGCCCTCACAGCTGATCGACGAAAATAGCAGCTTTTGGCTCATATTGAGCCTTTATTCGTGGTTAAATTTTCCATTTACCTTGGGACCGTCGTCGAACGGCAGTGTTCGTGCGGTAAAATGGTCTCACAATACCTCGAATAACCCGGCCGCGCCCATGCCGCCGCCGACGCACATCGTGACGACCACATAGCGAATCCCGCGTCGCTTGCCCTCGATCAGCGCGTGACCAACCATGCGCGCACCGGACATTCCGTAAGGGTGACCGATCGAAATGGCGCCGCCGTCGACATTGTACCGCTCGGGATCGATACCGAGCCGGTTGCGGCAGTAAAGAGCCTGCACGGCGAAGGCTTCATTGAGCTCCCAGAGCCCGACATCCTCGACCCTGAGCCCGTGCTGCCGTAACAGCTTTGGAACGGCGAAAACCGGGCCGATCCCCATCTCGTCCGGTGCGCAGCCGGCGACCGCAATACCCCGATAGGCGCCGAGCGGCTGCAGCCCGCGGCGTTCGGCCCCCTTTGCATCCATCAGCAGCGAAGCGGATGCGCCGTCCGACAGCTGTGAGGCATTTCCTGCCGTGATAAACCGGCCCTCTTTGACGGTCTGTCCATCGCGGAATACCGGTTTCAGCGAGGTCAAAGCTGCAAGCGTCGTCGATGGCCGGTTGCCTTCGTCCTTTTCCAGCGTCACTGGGACTTGGGAAATCTCGCCGGTCTCGCGGTTTTCGACCCGCATGATCGAGGGGAGCGGAGCGATCTCTTGATCGAAATGTCCCGCCGCCTGTCCCGCTGCAGTTCGTTGCTGGGACTGCAGGGCGTATTCGTCCTGCGCGTCGCGGGTAACCTGGTATCGCTCGGCGACGATCTCGGCCGTTTCGATCATCGTCATGTAGAGATCTGGGCGCTGCTCGACCAACCAGGGATCCTGCGCCCGATACTGGTTGCGACGCTCGTTTTGGACCAGCGAGATCGACTCTACCCCGCCGCCGACCGCGATTTCCATTCCGTCATCCGCGATCTGTTTCGCGGCGGTGGCAATCGCCATCAGGCCCGAAGCGCATTGGCGATCGATCGTCATCCCGGCGACCGAAACCGGCAGCCCACCGCGGACCGCCGCCTGTCGGGCCAAATTGAAGCCGCTCGACCCTTGCTGCAGCGCGGCGCCCAGTACGACATCCTCGACTTCGGCCGGATCGACCCCGGCGCGCCGCACTGCCTCGGCAACTACGTGGCCGGCGAGAGCCTGTGTCTGCGTGTCGTTGAAGGCCCCGCGGTATGCCCTGCCGATCGGCGTGCGGGCGGTTGATACGATAACGGCTTCGCGCATTTATTCCTCCCCAGGAAAGCAACTGCGGCGCGATCTTACGCCGAACCGCTCCTGCCGGCTATCCGGGAGCATGCATGCCCCTCTCACAAGCGCGCGCGGTCATGTAGCATTGGAGCAGGACCTTGTGAGGAGACCGCCATGCCCGACTACCCGTTGCCGTCTGCCGACCCGGCGAGCCTCGGCTTCGCCGCGACCCCGGTGCAGCATCTCGATCGGCTTATCCGCCAGCATATCGAGGAAGGCCGTTACCCCGGCGCGCAGATAGCACTGGCGCGTCATGGCAAGCTGGCGCTGTTCCGCACTTATGGCAATGCCAAGACCGAGGGCCGGAACCTGCCGGCATCGGATGACACACTTTTCCTGCTTTTTAGCCAGACCAAGGTCCTGACGAGCTGCGCGGTCTGGACATTGATCGAGGAAGGCAAACTCTCCTTCATGGACCGGATCGCCGATCACCTGCCGGAGTTCGCCAGGCGCGGCAAGGGCGATATCACTTTGCACCAGGTCATGACCCACCAGGGCGGCTTTCCAAGCGGCGACGTGACCAAAGCGACGTGGACCGATCACACAAGAATGCTTGCCGAAGTCTGCGACTTCTCACTCGATTGGACCCCCGGCACGCGGCTGCAATACCACCCGCGCGCCGCGCATCTAACCCAGGCGATGGTCATCGAGGCGGTTACCGGACAGGACTATCGCGACGTGATCCGGGAAAATGTGCTGGCACCGCTCGGGCTCGCAAAGGACATCTTTGTCGGCGTTCCACCGAGCGAGCAGGAGCGTTGCGCCGACACCTATGCGCCGGAGGCGCGAGACAACTCGGCCGAGTTCAAGGCAGCCGGAATGCCGAGCGGCGGCGGATATGCGACCGCACGCGGAATGGCGGCGTTTTACCAGATGCTGCTAGGGCACGGCCGGCTCGGGGATGTGCGGCTGCTGTCGCCGCGCCTTGTCAGCTATGTGACGCGCAACCATACCGGCGACCGTAGCGACGACGCGATGGGCGGCATTCCGATGCATCGCGGCCTTGGCCCGCATGTCCGCGGCGACAGCGACCGCATCCGCGGCCTCGGCACGATCGGCGCGCCGGAAACCTTCGGCCATGGCGGCGCCGGCACTTCATATTCGTGGGCCGACCCGACGAGCGGCGTCTCGTTCACCTACATCACGAACTTCATGTCGCCCGATCCATGGCACACCGCCCGCCTCGACCGCGTCGCCAACCTCGTGCACGCCGCGATCGATTGAAAGGAGACGAAGTCAGAATGTTACCCCATTTAATTCGTCTTTCCCGCGAAAGCGGGAACCCAGTGTGGCAGGTCTCGGCCGCTCCCCCTGGCCCCCCGCTTTCGCGGGGGCGACGATAAAGAATGCGGTCCAGGGCTAGATAAGCCATGGCGCCGCGGGTAGATCCTGTACGGTCCGATGAGGCGCTGCCGTCGCGCGCCGATGTCGTGATCATTGGGGGTGGGATCATCGGTACCAGCACGGCGCTGTTCCTGGCCCAGAAGGGCGCCCGCGCGGTGTTGTGCGAGAAGGGGCACATTGCCGGCGAGCAGTCGAGCCGCAATTGGGGCTGGTGCCGCAAGATGGGACGCGATCCGCGCGAATTGCCGCTGATCATCGAGAGCCTGCGACTCTGGCAGGGCATGAACGAATTGGTCGAGGCCGAGACCGGTTTTCGCCAAGCCGGGATCATGTATCTGGCCGAGACCCAGGGCGAGCTCGGGCAGCTCGAAGCCTGGCTCGAGCACGCCCGCCAGTATCAGCTCGATACCCGCATACTCACCCGTGCGGAAGCGGCGGAGCTGATGCCCGGT
>Ga0210403_10004929_pt1 | contig 11414 bp, 9 predicted proteins | sample IncBWC19MmetaG_FD_150863 | JGI IMG/M metagenome (GOLD analysis project Ga0210403, IMG submission 150863) | Forest soil microbial communities from Barre Woods Harvard Forest LTER site, Petersham, Massachusetts, United States - Inc-BW-C-19-M | ecosystem: Environmental > Terrestrial > Soil >... | reverse complement strand
GGCGGCGGCGCCCTGTTCGATTTCGGATGCTACGGCGCCGACCTGATGACCTTCCTGATGGACGGCCAGCGGCCGCAAACCGTCACGGCCGTCACCCAGCAAATCAAGCCCGAAATTTATTCGCACGTCGACGACGAGGCCACGATCGTTCTGACCTACCCGAAAGCGCAAGCCATCGTGCAAGCCTCGTGGAACTGGCCCTTCAGCCGGAAAGATATGGAAGTCTACGGCCAGACGGGATACGCGATCACCGTTCAAGCCAATGACATTCGCGTGCGCCGGGGGGGCAACGACACGCACGAAGAACAACTCGCCGCCAAGCCCGTCCCGGCCCCCTACGACAATTCCCTGGCATATTTCAGAGCGGTGATTCTCGACGGAGCAAAGGAAGACGGATTCTCATCGCTTGAAACAAATGTAACGGTGACGGAAATCCTCGACGCAGGTCGCCGTTCCGCGGCTACGGGAAAAACCGTCGTGCTATCACCTGCGAGGTAGTCGCGCGGACAATCCTGGTTTCGGAATTCTTTGAGCGATCGTGACCTGTTCATCCAGACCTGTTCATCCAGACTTGTTCATCCAGACTTGTTCATCCAGACGCGCCACGTGATCGGTCCGGCTTCGGCATCGGTCATGGGGCGGCCTGTCAGCTTGAGTGCCAGCTTGATCTGACCGTGATGGTAGCCCTCATGCCAGATCATGTGCTGAAGCAGGAGGATCGGGTGGTCGTAGTGAAGGTCCATGTTGCGCCCGGCCTCGAGCCTGCCCTTAACCGCCTCGCGCACTGCCTTGGCGCTCTCGCTCAGCATGTGCGCGATGCGACTGCGGTCACGCTCGGACACCCACTCCTTCTTGGGCAACTCTCCGGCGAACTCGGATGCGTCCTCGGAAACAAACACCAGCCGGACATAATGGATGTGCATGAACAGCTCCGCGATGGATGGACTGCCCTCCATCGCCCTGACTTCCAGCGAGCCATCCGGAAGGGCGCGGAGCAGGTTGAGCAGGATGGTGTTGTTGCGGTCCCAGGAGTCGAGCACAGCTTCAAGCAGGCTTTGGTCTAGCGAGTTCATGCAGTTGACTGTGACAGACCAGATTGACCTTGTCTAGCAGACCGAAGCAGACCAACTCGCCGCTTACACCTGCACGACAACGGCAACATCGAACTTTGAATAATATTTCCTCACATCGCCGGCTCCATACTTGGCGCGGAATTTCTCGACCACCACCGAAACCCGCTTGTGATCGGTAATCGGAACGGCCTGAAATTTTGCGTCGGCGCCGCGCGCGTCGATCCGAATCGACGGGTCCTTCAGCACGTTCTTATACCACTGAGTGTCCGAACCATAAACCGGCAGGAGGTAAACCTTATCTTCCTCCAATACGAACCAGACTGGCCGCGAGATGGTCCGGCCTGATTTTCTGCCGGTCACGCTGAGGTTAATTTCACGATACCGGGAGAGGCGGTCTTTCAGACCATCGTTCGAAACATGCTTCCGATCTGGCATAGGCTACCTGGTTCCCGGATGCCCGGCAAACGCCGAATTTTCTTAACCGTCCCAGCCCACGGATTTGTCTTGCGCGGATCGTTGGGCGCGTCGGAAGGCCTCGGGCAACCCCCGCAGCAGGTCAGTCGCCACCAGCGAATGCTCACCCAACGTCTCGCGCATCAGATCCCCTGCCAGCCCATGCAGATAGACCGCCGCACACACCGCCAGCAGCGCGGAGTTCGGATTCTGCGCGAGCATCGCCGCGACCATCCCAGTAAGAATGTCCCCCGTCCCTCCGGTCGACATGCCAGGATTCCCCGTTGTATTTACCCAGGCCTCACCATCCGCTTGAACCACCAGCGTGCGATGCCCCTTGAGTACCACGATCACATCATGCTCGCGAGCAAAGCGGCGCGCCACGCTCAGCCGATCTTTTTGAACCTCGGCGATAGAACAACCCGCCAGCCGCGCCATTTCCCCGGGATGCGGGGTGATCACCAGCACTCGCCCCGGGCCGCTCAATTCATCCGTGCACCCCTCGAATGCGTTCAGCCCGTCCGCGTCGAGCACGATCGGGACTTCGCACTTGCCCACCAGAGTCCGAACCAGTTCAGCCGTCTCAGGGAACCGTGAAATCCCCGGGCCTATTGCAACCACGCTCTTCCCTTTCACCAGCGCGTCCAGCCGCGTTTCTGCATGCGCCGAAATCGTGCCCTCGCGGGTTTCCGCCAGAGCCTCGGTCATCAGCTCCGGATAAAATCCGGCGACGGTCGACAACCCAGACTTCGCCGTCGCGACCGTCGCTAAGCCCGCGCCAGCACGGAGCGCGGCCATCCCCGCCATCGCAACCGAGCCGGCTTTGCCGACCGATCCTCCAACCACGAGCACATGCCCGTAATTCCCTTTATTCGATTCCGCCGCACGCCGCCCGATCATCGCCGCAAAATCTTGCGCAGTAGTCACGTTGAGTTTCAGCGATGAAATGATGGCCTCGCTGGGCGAACCAATCTGCGCGACGTACGTCGGACCCGCGGTGAGCGAGCTGAATACATGGGCCGGACGCGCCGCAGTAAACGTCACAATCGCGTCTGCCCGCGCAATGATTCCCTTCTGCGCGTGCGGTTGAGACCCCATCGCATCCGCGTCAGCCCCCGAAGGAATATCAACTGCAACGACCGGCACCTGACTCGCGTTCAGCATCGCGATGGCCTCGGCATAAAGCCCGCTCATCGGCGGCTTGAAACCAGTCCCCAGAATCGCGTCCAGATACAGATCCGCCACCAGCGCCAGCCGCACTCGTTCACTCTTCAACTCTTCGCTGGAATGGACAACCACCGCGGCCTCCGACAGTTTGCCAAACATCACCGCCGCGTCGCCCCGCAGGTCGGCCGGATCGGCCAGCAAAATCACTTGAACCGTCTTCCCCCGCTGATGCAAGCACTGCGCAGCCACGAACCCGTCGCCGCCGTTGTTACCCTTGCCGCAGAACACTACAATCCTCTGCGCCGCGGCAAAATGCGTCAGCGCATGCTCCGCCACAGCCGCCCCGGCGTTTTCCATCAAAGTTAAAGGCGGCACACCGAAACGCTCACTGGTGGCGCAGTCGATGGCGCGCATTTCTTCGGCAGAAACAATTTTCATATCGACCACGACTATAAAACAAAAAGGCCCTCCGCGCCGTGCGGAGGGCCGGAAGCGAACGCCGAACTTAGTCCGCCATCGACGGTGCAGGCTTCCCCGGCGCGCCATTCTCAAGCGGATCCTGCAGCTTGCTGTGCCTGCGGCTGTAGCTGAAGTAAATCGTCAACCCGATCGCCAGCCAGACGATGAGCCGCATCCAGTTCGTCCAACCCAGGCCGTAGATCATGGAACCGCAAACCAGAATTCCCAGGATCGAAACGACGGGCACGGCCGGAACTTTGAACGCCCGCTCCAGGTCGGGCCGCTTCCTGCGCAGAATCCAGACTCCGGCGCAGACCAGAATAAACGCAAACAACGTTCCGATACTGGTCATTTCGCCGACGACGTCCTCTGGAATGAAGCCGCCGAAAATTGCGGTCAGGAAGAAAAACAGAATGTTTGATTTCCACGGCGTCTTGAAGCGGGGGTGAACCTCGGAAAAGATCTTCGGCACCAGCCCGTCTTCGCTCATCGAATAGAACACGCGAGACTGCCCCAACAACATCACTAGAATCACCGACGAAAAGCCCGCCAAAATCGCGACCGTCACGAAGTTGGCCATCCATGTGTAACCTGTCATGTACTTCGAAATTGCGAAGGCGACGGAAGCTTCCTTGCCCGCCGTGCGGAAGTCCTGCACCGTCGCGACTCCGCTGAGTACGTGCGAAAACAAAACGTACAAAATGGTGCAGACTATCAGCGAGCCAAGAATTCCGATGGGCATATCGCGCTTTGGATTCTTGGCTTCCTGCGCGGCAGTGGAAACCGCGTCGAATCCAATGAAGGCAAAAAACACGACGCCGGCGGCCCCCAGAATCCCCATGATGCCGCCGTAAGGATGAGTAATCCCCTGCGGCGTCGTGTAGGTCGAGGGCGCTGGAATGTAAGGCGTGTGGTTCGCCGGATTAATGAACTTCCAGCCTACAACGATCACCATGATGACGATCGTGACCTTGGTGATGACGATCAGACCGTTCACGAAGGCCGACTCCTGCGTGCCCCGAATCAGCAATGCGGAAATGATGGCCAGAATGAATAAAGCCGGAATGTTCATGATGCCATGTACACCGGTGCCCGCCATCGATTCAAACGGTGAGTGGCACCACTGATATGGCACGTGCAGATGGAAGAATTGCAGAACCTTGTTGAAGTATTCGCTCCACCCAATGGCGACCGTGGCTGCGCCCACCGCGTATTCCAGTATGAGATCCCACCCGATGATCCAGGCCACCAGCTCGCCCATGGTCGTGTAGGAATAGGTGTAGGCGCTGCCGGCGATCGGTATCATCGAGGCAAATTCGGCGTAGCACAGTCCGGCGAAAGCGCAGCCGACGCTGGCCAGAATGAACGAGAGCGTAACCGAGGGGCCAGACCGTTCCGCGATGGCTGCGGCGGTGCGAACGAACAGACCTGCGCCAATGATGGCTCCGATCCCCAGCGCGGTGAGCGAGAATGGGCCCAGGGTCTTCTTGAGGCCGGCTTCCGCGCCTTGCGCCCGCAAACGTTCAATCGACTTGGTTCGGAACAATGAACTCGCCACTGGTTTTATCTCCGTTGATGAAAGTTTGACGCCTCAGTTTGAAGAGACGGTCTCCGCACAACTTCACGGAGCGTCTCCTAGCTCGCGGCGCGCTTGCCCGCCGAGCTCCGCGACCACGCATAGTACACCGGGATCCCCATCAGCACCACAATCAGCCCCGGCCACGTGAACTGCGGTTTGTAGCGCAATAGTACGACATCAATGAATAAAGCCATCACAATATAAATGATGGGCAGCACCGGATATCCCACCGCCCGGTACGGCCGGTTCGCCTCCGGACGAGTCCGCCGCAAGACGAACAATCCCACAATCGTCAGAATGTAAAACACGAGCACAGCAAAAATGATGTAGTCCAGTAGCTGCCCGTAGCTGCCCGAAACGCACAGCAGACAGGCCCACACCATCTGCACCATCAGCGAAACGACGGGCGTCTTGTACTTAGGATGCAGTTTGGCGACCTTGCGGAAGAACAGCCCGTCTTTCGCCATGGCGTAGTAGACGCGAGCGCCGGACAGAATAAGCCCATTGGCACAGCCGAAGCCGGAAATCATGATCGCGGCCGCCATCAGCAGGCCGCCGGCCGCGCCGAACATCTGGGTCATCACCGCCGTGCCCACGCGTTCTTCGGAGGCGTATTTAATGCCACGCCCCAGAATCGTGGCCGCTCCCGCCGATCCGTCCAGCGGCAGCGCACTCAGATAAATAAAGTTGCAGGCGATGTAGAGCGCGATGACGATGCCCGTTCCCAGCGCCAGCGACAGAGGAAGGTTGCGGCTGGGGTTCTTCACTTCCCCAGCCGTGAAGGTCACGTTATTCCACGCGTCTGCCGAGAACAGCGACCCGACTTGAGCCACGGCCAGAATCGTCAGGGTGCTTACCAAGACGATCGGCCCGCCCACGCCGACCTGCACTGCGTGCTGCGCGCCCAATCCCGCGTTATGCCAGAAGTTCGCTCCAAAGTTCGCGGCCAGAGCCTGCGCGCTGCGCCCCAACGCCAGGCCGAATAGCACGAGCCCCAGCAGCGCCGCAACTTTCGCGGCGGTGAAGACGTTCTGGATCGCCGCGCCGGTTTTCACTCCAAAGATGTTCACCACCGAAAGGAAAATCACCAGCAGGATCGCCATCAGATTCTGCGTGTTGATGCCCACATCCATGTTGCCGAGCACCATGGGGCCAACATGAATCGGCGGAACTTTCCAGATGTGCCATATCCAATTGGACGAAGAAATCGACGGGACGAACACTCCGAGAAATTTGCCGAAGGCTACGCCGACGGCGGCGATGGTCCCGGTCTGAATTACCAGGAATAGAGTCCAGCCGTAGAGAAATCCCCACAGCGGCCCCAGCGCCTCGCGGAGATATACATACTGCCCACCCGCTCGCGGCATCATGGCAGCCAGTTCGCCATAACTGAGCGCCGCCACAATCGTCATGAATCCGGCGACCGCCCAGGCTGCGATCAGCAATGCCGGCGAATCCACTTCGCGCCCAATCTCCGCCGACACAATAAAGATGCCCGAGCCGATCATCGACCCCATGACCAGCATGGTAGCGCTGGTCAGGCCGAGGCCCTGGACCAGTTCTTTGTCCTGATGACTGTGAATGTCCCAGTCGCTGCCTGTAGACGGCTGCGTAGAAGTTGTACTCAGGAAGCCTCCTGCGGTCGTTAGTCGTTAGTCGCTAGTCGTTGGTCGTTCGTCGTCGGTTCTGGTCGTTCGCTACTCGGTTTGTCATCCTGAGGAGGGCGCCTTTTGCCCGACGAAGGACCTATGCAACTTGCGGGCGGTGAGATGGTGCCGGCAAATTACATAGGTCCTTCGCTTCGCTCAGGATGACAAAGCGAAAAACGAATATCGCGATGCTTGAGAACTTTACCTCAGAATGCGGAAAAATTCCTCTGCTGATTTGCGAGGCTCCCGCAGCAGATCGGAGATCACGGCAACCGAATCCGCTCCCGCCTCGATCACCGAGGCCGCATTCGCCCGCGTAATCCCCCCAATCGCGACCAGCGGCTTGCGGGTCAAAGTCCGCGCCCGCCGCACGCCTTCGAGGCCCACCATAGGATCGGGCTTATCCTTGCTCGACGTCGCGAACACGGGACCGATGGCCAAGTAGTCGGCGGACGTGAGATCGGCCTCCCGCAGTTGCTCGGGATTGTGGGTCGAAACTCCCAACCAGCGATCGGGACCAATAATCCCCCGCACCGCGTCCGGAGACAAATCCTCCTGCCCCACATGCACACCGTCAAACTCGGCCGCCAGGCACAAGTCGGCACGGTCGTTCATAATCAGCCGCAAAGAATGGGTGGCCCATTCTAACGGCCTGCCCTGAGCCTGTCGGAGGGCAACGTTCTCTTCGGCGTTAGAGTGGGATACTGCGTCGGCAGAGGCAGGAAAGAGCCGGCGCCATTGGCGCGCCTGCTCCAGCATTACCCGCGCATTCCCCGATTTGTTGCGGTATTGCAGCAGCGTGCAGCCGCCAGCGACAAGCTCCTCTGCGTAGGCGACGAGATCCTGAGTCGACGCTTGAGCGGACGGATCCACAATGGCGTAAAGCCGCGGAAGGGAAATCATTCCATGTCAACCAGAAAATCACGTAGCCTCGGACGCATTCGTCCGGGCTCTTTCAAGAAAATGCTCGCGAGGAAAATGCGGCCAACGATCCAGCGCCCTGCGCGTCGCCAGGGCGGACGAAGGCGTCCGCCGCTACGTGTGTCCGTTTTTCTTCAGGAAGCGCTCGATGAACCCCGTATCAATCTTCCCCGCCCGGAAATCTTCATCCGCCAGAATCTTCCGGTGCAACGGAATCGTGGTGTACACGCCCTCGACGATAAACATTTCCAGCGCCCGCGCCATGCGCGAAACCGCCTCGCTGCGGTCTTTGCCGCGCACGATCAGCTTGGCGATCAGCGAGTCGTAGTACGGCGGGATTACTCCCTCCGCATACGCCGCCGTGTCAACCCGCACTCCGGTCCCTCCGGGAGGGTTAAACGCGGTGATCTTTCCCGCCGACGGCGTAAATTTCTCCGGATGCTCCGCATTAATGCGGCATTCGATGGCGTGCCCGCGGTGCACGATCGGCCCCAGCAACACGTCACTCATTTTCGCGCCCGCGGCGATCATGATCTGACTTTTCACCAAGTCGACGTCGGTCACCATCTCCGTCACCGGATGCTCCACCTGGATGCGCGTGTTCATCTCGATGAAATGCAGCTTCCGGTCCTGGTCCATAAGGAATTCGATCGTGCCGGCATTGCTGTATCCGATCGCCGCCAGAGACTTGCACAACACCGCGCCAATCTGATCGCGCAGTTCGGGAGTGACGACCGTGGACGGCGATTCCTCCAGCAACTTCTGGTGCCGGCGTTGGATGGAACATTCGCGCTCGCCCAGGCTCACCACATTGCCGTGCTCGTCCGCCAACACCTGAAACTCGATGTGCCGGGGATGCTCGACATACTTCTCCATGTAGAGGTCGCCGTTGCCGAAGGCGCCCGCCGCTTCCGCCTGCGCCGCCCTGAACAGCGCGGGCAACTCCTCCTCGGTGCGGACGATCCGCATCCCACGTCCGCCTCCCCCTGCCGAGGCTTTCACAATTACCGGGAAACCGACTTGCCGGGCCCACTCGACCGCCTCGCCGTCGGACGCGATAATTCCATCCGACCCCGGTAGAATCGGCACGCCGGCACGCTTCATGGCGGCGCGAGCTTTTTCCTTCTCGCCCATGAGCCGCGTCACTTCCGGTCGCGGGCCAATGAACTTAATGCCGCTGGTTTCGCACACCTCGGCAAAGTTGGCGTTTTCTGCCAGCAGTCCGTAGCCGGGATGCACCGCCTCCACGTTGGCAATCTCCGCCGCACTGATGACCGCAGGAATGTTCAAATAGCTGAGCGCGAGTTGCGGTGGCCCGATGCAGATGGCCTCATCGGCAAAACGTACAGGCAGTGAGTTGCGGTCGGCCTCACTGTAAATGGCGACCGTGCGGATGCCGAGTTCCTTGCACGCGCAAATCACGCGCAGTGCAATCTCTCCGCGGTTGGCTATTAGAATCTTCTTGAACATGAGTGAGACTTGAGCTACGAGTCATGAGCTACGAGTACTTGATTCAAGCTCACGGCTCGAAGCTCGTAGCTCGCAACTGGCAGACACAAAAAGGCGAGGCTTGGCGCGCCCCAGCGGGTTATTCCGAATTTCACTTCTTCGGCCGGATTACAAACAAATCCTGCCCATACTCAATCGGCTGCCCGTTCACCGCCAGCTTCTTGATGATCTCCCCGGCAAAGTCCGACTCAATCTCGTTGAGCAGTTTCATGGCCTCGACGATGCAAAGCACTTGCCCAACCTCGACCATATCTCCTGCCTTCACGAACGGAGGAGCCCCCGGCGACGGCGCTTCGTAGAACGTCCCAACAATCGGAGACTTCACCGTGTGAAGCCCCTCTTCAGGAGCGGGCGCGGCCGGAGGCGCCGCAACCTGCGGGGCCAGTGCGGGCGCGGCGCCCAATTCCGGCGCGAGCCCCGGAGCCGGAGGCACCGCATAAAACCGCGGCTCCCCATGACTGTGGACGATCGTATGCTCCCCGGCACGCTTGATCCGGACTTTGACATCGCCGCGCTCCAACTCAAACTCGGCGATATCCTTTTCGATGAGGAACTCGATTAGCTCTTTCAGCTCTTTTTGATTCATTCGTGTAGGGTGGGACCCTTCGCCACTTTGCCGCGCGTACCAAACCTGCGAACCGAATCAGTCCATCCAACATCAGCCCATCAAACAATGGAACCGCGGGACAGTCAGGGCAACGGAACGCGCGAAGAAGCCGGGGCCGTATCCTTGCCCGGCTGAGAGTTCAATCGCTAAAGTTCAATCCAACGCTGAAGAAGAAGACTAAACTGCCAGTAAATCCTTGCTGGTCGGCGTCATCACTTCACAGCCGCCGGCCGTGACCGCCACCATATCCTCGATCCTCACGCCCCACTTGCCGGGGAAGTATACTCCCGGCTCGATGGTGATGACCATCCCAGGCTGCAGAATCTCCCGCTGGCCTTCCGCCACGCGGGGCATTTCGTGAATCTCGAGCCCTACGCCGTGCCCGGTCGAGTGCGTAAAATAACGCCCTAACCCGGCCTTACGCAACACCTTACGGGCGGCCGCATCCACCTCGCCGACGGCAACCCCCGGCCGCACGGCGTCGATCGCGGCCTGCTGGGCTTCTTTCACAGCCTCGTACGCATGGCGGGCGTCCTCAGGAACTGCGCCCACCCACACAGTGCGAGTCTGGTCGGAACAATAACCTGAAAGTATAACACCGAAGTCGCAGACCACGAACCCACCCACCGCAATCGCCTGCCCGGACGCCCGCCCATGCGGCAGCGCGGATCGTGCTCCCGAAGCAATGATGGTGGGGAACGACATCTCGTCCGCCCCACCCCGGCGCGCCGCCAACTCCATCTCCGCCGCAACCTCGACTTCTTTCACTCCTGGACGGATCACCTCAAGCGCCCGCTCGAACAATTTCGCTCCCAGGCCAACCGCGGTGCGGATCAATTCCAACTCGTCGCTATCCTTGACCATGCGCGCGCGTTCCACGACGGCTGGAGCATCCTTCAAAGTTACGCCCGAAGGCCGAAGCCTGGTCAGGCGCTTCTTCTCGGCAATCGTGAAATGCTCAGCCTCGATCCCAATCGTCCACCCGTTAGTCCGCCGGCGACGCGTGCCCAGAAAATCGCCCAAAGCCGCCGGGACCGACTTGTTCGCAATCACCACCTTCGCCGCCTTCACCTCTTCATGAGCTTGGGTATCGTAGCGGACGTCGGTAAAGAAAACGCTTCTGGCCTCCTCCACCAGCAATAATCCGGCACTGCCAGTAAAGCCGCAAAGGTACCGGATGTTGGGCAGATGGCTGATCAGCAGCCCATCGAATCGCGTGGTCGCGAGATGTTCCCGCAATTTCTGCTGGCGCGCCTGGAAGTCCATCCAGGTGAGTTTAGCAAGAAGTCCCGAGTACCTGGTACCAAGTCCCTGACAAAATCCGCGAGGCACTCACTCGCTACTCGGTACTCCCGACTCGGTACTCGTAAACGCGAAACCGCCGTCCTGACAGGTTCTTCAGGACGGCGGCTTCAATCTTCGAACTCGCTGCAATGTCGGACGTTATGTCTGAATGATTCGCGGCGTGATGAAGAAAATCAGCTCCTGGTTGGAGGTGGTGACTGTCGTGTGCTTGAACAGGTTGCCCAAGTAGGGCAGGTTGCCGAGCACGGGCACCTGCGAGATGTTGATCGAGTTCTGCGTCTGAATCACGCCGCCGATCACCACCGTCCCGCCATCGGTCACCAGCACCTGCGTGGTGGCCTGCTGCGTGATGAGTTCTGGGTTGCCGTTCACTTCCTGACCGAAGTTGGGCGTGGTGTTTTCCACGTCCACGTTCAGGAAGATGGTGTTCTCCGACGTGATCTGCGGAGTAACTGTGAGCCGCAGGAACGCATCAACGTAGGTCACAGTCGGAGGACCACCCAACTGCGCCTGGGTCACGATCGGAACACGCACGCCCTGTTTGACCAGAGCTTGAATGTTGTTCTGAGTTACGACTCGCGGACGGGAAAGCACTTTCAGCAAGCCGCGCGACTCAGCCAGCGAGAGCACCGCGTCGATTCGTACCGTGTTGCTGGCGTTGACGAAGCTCAAGCCGCTGGTAGGCGCCGCCG
>Ga0210403_10004928_pt1 | contig 11414 bp, 15 predicted proteins | sample IncBWC19MmetaG_FD_150863 | JGI IMG/M metagenome (GOLD analysis project Ga0210403, IMG submission 150863) | Forest soil microbial communities from Barre Woods Harvard Forest LTER site, Petersham, Massachusetts, United States - Inc-BW-C-19-M | ecosystem: Environmental > Terrestrial > Soil >... | reverse complement strand
CTGTGCAATAAAAGTTAACGGTAAAATACTTCGCGAGTCCTCAGATCGCGTTGAACTGCCATTCGGCTCAGAATATACAGTTCTTTTGAAGAATTTAGATTCTGTTCGTATGCAGGCCCGTATCTCAATCGACGGAAAAGACGCCGCAGGCTGGCTCGTTATCGAACCAGGGCGGGATGTAGAGGTCGAGAGATTTGTTGAGGACCTGAACCGTGGTAACCGTTTCAAGTTTATCGAACGTACAGCGCGTATCGAAGAACACCGAGGCATCACCGCAGAAGATGGCCTCGTTCGTATTGAGTTCAAGCGCGAAAAAGTATATGAAGCGCCCAAGGTTGTTGAGCACCATACTTACCATTATCATTATCCTGGTGGTTGCTATCCTAGGTATCCCATATATTATAGTACGTACGGTAATCCGAGCGCTTCGGGATCGTTGGGGTCATTGACCCGATCTTCGGGAACAGCATCTTTAAATAATAGTAATTTTATGTTGTCGGCTCAGAATGTATCTCTATGCGCAGCTAACTTGCAGTCAGCAGAGCAGGAGAATGATGCGGGGATTACAGTTCCGGGGTCCATTAGCAATCAGCAGTTTTGTCGAGTTTCGGGTTTCGAAACAGATTCATCAGAGGTTTTGGTCTTACACCTGGTCGGCAAGAAGGCGGGGTCAGATATTAGGGTCGCGAAGACCGTTCAAACTAAGGTCAAGTGCGATACATGCGGCAAGAAAAATAAATCATCAGCGAAATTTTGCATAGAGTGTGGAACGTCGCTAGAAAAAGTTTAGCTTTCGGGTAGCTCCCGAGAGTTAGGTGTTGGGCATGCCTAGTACATGCCCTTCACCGTCTTACTAGGAGAAATAAAATGGCAAACGGAAAGTGCAGTACGTGTTTAGTTGTTCTTACAATAGAAAACTCTACTCCCTCTACTCTACGAGCCGGATACGGATATTGTAATGCGTGTAGTCGTAATCGCAATATTTGCAACGGCGTTTATGATAGGTCTAAAGAACGCACTGCTGTTCTAAGAGAACGAGTTTTTAATAAATTAGGGGCTAGGTGCTCCCACTGCGGATTCGGAGACAGAAGAGCCCTTCAAATAGACCACATAAACGGTGGTGGTAGTAAAAATCGTAAGAATTTTTCTCAGACTACTTTTTTGAAATACGTATTAGACAACTTAGGTTTATTTCAGATTCTCTGTGCTAATTGCAATTGGATTAAGAGACGAGAAAATAAAGAAGATTTAATTGTTAGAAAGAGATTTCCGCTTTTGCGGAAACATACGAATGAAAATTGAAAGTGTCATTCGATGATAGGGATAGTACGACTATTCCTAATAAAGCGCAGCGTTTGCGTGTTAGAACAAAATCGAAGCGTAGCGTTTGCGTTCATAGAGGCAAGTCATGGCAACAGTACTTCAGTATCAAATCAGTGAAGCATTCCCCAGCACAGTCGGGGGAACTTCCGGAGTTCTTCAGTATTTCTTTAGTAATCCGCCACAGTCATTGTGGAACGCCGGACAGCCGGGGGTTAATACTCCGCAGCAGTCATCACAGCTAGGTCAGGTGCCATCAGCAACCAGTTCGATTGGTATGTTGGCATTTGATGCAAGTGCGTTTAAGTTGCAGGGTGCAAGATTCCGTTTGTACGCATCCGGTTATGCGTCAACCACAACTGGAACTCCAACAATAACTCCAGTAGTTCAGATTGTTACACCTAACGCTTCAACAGGTTCGATCTATGTAAGCCCAGTTTATACCGCCCTTCTATGTAACGTTGCTTCTAACGCTACAGTGGCTGGTGATGGCGTTGCATTTACCATCATGGGTGATATGTATTTTGATCCTAACTCTGGAACGCTATCCGGTTATCAGACATATGCTATCGTACAGAAGACAGGCGGTGGCGCAGCAGTGACTCAGGTTCCTGCGTACTTTACCGCAGTTCAGGGATTGTTAACAGGTACTCCGGCAGCAACATCGTTTGGAAATGCTTTGTCAAACCCCGGATTTGGATTCGTAGCTGGAGTTACATTCAGCGCAGGATCAACCGGAAACAGTGCGAGCTTAACGGAATTTAAGATTGTGCAAGATTGAAGATAATTTAAATTAACCCTTCGGGTTGCTCCGAAGGCTAGGACGGGGAGGAGCCTCATACTCCTCCCTTTCCGTTCTTATGAGGAGAATAAAATAAATGAAAGATGGATTTTGTGGCGCATGCGATAAAGTTTTAACAAAAGAAAATTGTGCCGCTAGGGTGTTTAAAAAGAATCGTGGTCGCTGTAGAGAGTGCCTTGCCGCGTATCAGTCAAAATGGGATAAAAATAATCCTGATAAGAAAAAGGCATATAAAGATATAAGACGTAAAGAAAGGCCTGAAGAAATTCGTGCGTATGATAACGAATACTATCGTAGTGCTCTTAGAAATAACCCAGAGTATAAAAAGAGGATGCAGCACCTTCATCGAAAGCTCAAATTTGGAATGGCTAAAGATGTTTTTGAATTATTGTTAAAATCGCAAAATAATAAGTGTGCCATTTGCCATAAAGAATTTGAGAAAACGCCGTGCGTAGATCACTGCCATACTACGAATCGAAACCGTGGTCTTCTTTGTGGAAATTGTAATAAGGGTTTAGGACATTTCTTTGAGAAACCTGAAGTTATGATGTCTGCTATAGCATACATCGAAAAGTATAAACTTATTCTAGGATAGTGATGGATGCGCAAGCATGTTGTGATCCTCCTTCCAGAACAGTGTGTAAACCAAGCCTGCCAGGACGTAATAGCCGTTGGCAATTTTTATGATATATCTCCCCTTGGGTAGTATTCTGCCTAGCGATAACCCGCATAGTTCGGCAAGGCGACAAGGCTAAGAAGGATTACTATGCAAGACAGCGATATAACAACGATTCTTACGGCACTTAGTGACTCTCGCAATGAGCTTACAAAAGCTATTGGAGAGCTACATTCGGAGTTTTCCGAATTCAAAGGTAACGTGGGCGCTCGTGTAGAAGCAGTAGAAGAAGATCAAAAGAAAGCCGAGAAGCGCCAGTGGATACACTCTGTGTTAGTTTCTGCAGGCACTATCCTACACCACGATCTTGGCGCGTGGCTTCATTGGAAATTGTAAGAGGCCGTTATGCCAGCAGTAAGTAAGAAACAACAGATCGCAATGGCTATTGCTGAACATCACCCAGAGAAGCTACATGCTGAAAACAAGGCACTGTTAGATATGTCCCATAAGCAGTTGCATGATTTCGCTTCTACTCCACGCAAGAATCTTCCTACATACGCGCACGCTAGAAAGGTTAGAAAAGAGTCTTGACTATGAACGAATATTCTAACGCTTCTTATAAGCTAGTTAAGCAGAGCAAGCCAAAGTCTTCTCCGTTTGTTATTTTGAATAATCGTCCTGTTCAAGATCGTAAAATTGTAAACCCAACAAAGGGTGAGGATGGATTATTTAAAGATACCGGAGAATACGATGAGGTTCAGGAGTCGCACCTAAGAGATACATTTGCAAAGATGTTTCAGTATGCGGACCCCTGGTCTGGTGACTCTAGAAGCTTTGATTATGAAGGCAATTATCTTTGTCAAACTTGTAATAAGTACGAACCAGGTGGGGCTTGTTTAGCTGTTGAAGGAAAGATAAGCGGAGATCACGGTAGCTGTCGTCACTGGGAAGACTTAGATGCCGGTGATCCGGAGTTGGAGTTTGCTGACAAGATAAGTAAAGATTTGGCTGATTACGGTGAGACCCCAAGAGAGGGATTTAGTTGTAAGCGCTGTGAATATATGGCCGACGCAAAGTCCCCGGATAGTCACGGTAGAGACGGTTTTTGTAAGCAAGGTGCATTTAGAGTCTATAGAGATGGATGTTGTGCTCTAAATGATACAAAGGGTATGAAGTCATTCACTAAGTAAAAGATGTTTTAATTTTAGGAGCTTCAAATGGCAGCTAAGAAACATAAGTATACTCACACTCATATCGAGCACCATTCTGACGGAAGTCATACTACGCACCACGTCCACGAAGATGGTCCGAAACATGATAAGAAGTATGCATCTGCGGATCATGATTCCATGCTTGACGGACTTTTAGATCACACGGGAAGCCCCAACCCGGGTGAGGCAGAGGCCCAAGCCGGACCGATGTCAGCAGCAGGTCCTGCAGGGGCGGTTGCTCCTCCAGCGGCGGTGTAAAAGTTTTGTAGCTACAAGGTTGGGCGGTGCTCTTATCACCGCCCTTACTCTATAAGAGGGAGTAAAATATGCCAAGAAAGGGTCAGATTAATCCTGCGATTCGAGATAAATCCGGGAATATAGTTCCGTGGAGAAAGAGAAACGAACAAAATAGACTTAGGAATAACGCGGCAGCCAGAGCACTACGTAAGCGTGATCCCGAGAAAGGTAAGTCAGCTACATCTAGATATGCCTTAAAGTCTAAGTATGGAATTACTCCGGAACTTAAACAGGTGCTTGTAGAAAATCAAGACGGGCTATGTTTGATATGTAATCATACTATCAACTCTACGACTTGTGCAACGGATCATTGTCATAAATATAATTTTGTCAGAGGTATGCTTTGCAGAACTTGTAATTCTGCATTGGGGTTATTTAAAGATAGTCCTGAGATTCTTAGAAGAGCGGCTGATTATTTAGAAAAATCTAAAGAGATTTTGGAGGAACCAACCGTTGAAGATTTTGAAATAGCGACAACGTTGGTTGATAGAGCTAATGAAAGAAGGACATAAGGCCTCACTTTATAGGGCCATGCATCAACTCAGAAAAGGAAATTTACATCGTGCCTTGGGTGTGCCCGAAGGCGAATCTATTCCAGAAGAAAAGCTGGCCGTTCATGAAAATGATTCGGAGCACATGAAGCACATGAAGAACTTCGCTCGCACATTAAAAGGTTTTCATAAGAAGTAATTTAGAGTATTCCTCGACTTGCTATCGAGGCGTAGATTGTGGGCGTGCCTAAACCACGCCCCAATCGCATTCTGTTTAGGAGAATGTATGAAAAGAAAGAGTCAAGTTTTTAAGACAATTAGATTTTGTCTTCACTGTAAATTAGAATTTAAAATTTCTCATCCTCGACAACTTTATTGTCACACTCATAAGAATCAGAAACGTATTCGTTTTCGTAGAAACTTGAAAACTAGAGTTTATGATTTGTTAGGTAACAGATGCTCGAACCGACAGTGTGCTTGGATTAATTCAGACGGTAGTCGAGGATGTTCCGATAGGAGATGTTTACAAGTAGATCACATAATGGGCGGCGGGATTCAGGAAAGAAAGAAAAAGTTTTTAACTACATTTTCTATGTATTTTGATGTTATCAAAAACCCACATAGGTATCAGCTTCTTTGTGCTAATTGTAATTGGATAAAACGTTTCATAAATTCTGAAGTCCCCAATCGCATCGATGAGGTGGCGGTATGAATTTTCCAGCAGTAGATAAGATTTTATCCGCCGCAAAAGATTGGCATTTACCAGTAGCGATGATTATATTTTTTACCGGATCAGTAATGCAAGTTTTTCATCATCTCGATCCGACATATGTTGCGTTCACCGCGACCATATTGGGCGCTATTACTGGACACGCATTTTCACCGGCGCAGAGAGATCACGACCAACAATAGGGGCTCCTGATGTTTGATGAACAGACTCTTCTTCGCGTTATTGCGAAGTTAATGATGCAAATAGAGGAAGAGAAGCGTCGTCGTGTTGAACTTATTCAAGTCTATGCAAGTTTGAAGACGTTTTCAATTAAAGAACCAACGGATGAAGAAATCCAACGGAGAATACGAGAGCTATCGTAGGTGATACATGGCAGAAAATAACGACCAGGTAGTCGCCTACGTTGGCAGACACGGTACGACGGAGCTTAATAAAGAAGACAGATACCGTGGTCAGGAAAATGTTCCTTTAGATCAGCAGGGTCGTCAAGACGCAAAAGAACAGGCAGAGTTTATGGCCGATAAGCGAATCGGACAAGCCTGGACCAGCCCTTTAAGTAGGTCTAGAGATACCGCAAAAGCAGTATTAGAAGGCCGTGGAATTAAGGCTACCCCTCTTCAGTCTCTTTTACCTTTAGACGCCGGAAAGTATACCGGAGAAAAGAAGAGCGATCATAAAGAGCAGATGAAGTATTATCACGAGCATACTGATGTTCCGATCCCCGGCGGGGAGTCGATTGATAATATAAATTCTCGATCTCGAAGACCGCTTCTTAGAGCATTTAGAGTCGGATATAGAACAGGTAAGCCAAGTTATTTAGCCGTACATTCTAGCATAATCCATTCTTTAGGTAATTTGTTGCACGGAAACCACAAGGCTGCTTTAGTAGAGCCGGGTGGGGTGGTAGAGGTCTCATTCGACGGTAAAAGGTTTAATGTTAAGCCTGTATTTAAGCCGAAGAAGAGACAGCCTATGCTTCATAATCAATAGTCGGAGATCAATTCATGCCATTAACGGGGCAACCTAAAAGAGACTGGGAGTTTGTTAGTCATCGTGCGAAGAAACAAACTGCATTCTGGTCGAAACTGGTTAAGGGCGAGGTCGAAGGCTTAGATTTATCCAAGGTAGACCCAGAAATTCTTGAGTGCTGTCTAGAAGGTAAGTACTTTCGCGGAGAAGGACACACTAGTCCGGCTGACGGCGCTGGTCGTCAGAGAACTCCGATGGAAGAGATGTGGCTTCTTTATATCGGTGTAGAACATTTAACCGAGGAAGAAGAACAACGTGGAAAGAAAAAGAAAAAAGAATCGGCTGTAGAGCCAATTAAAGCTAGAAGAATAGCCGGATACCCTATTCTTGATAAAAAAGGAATAGCTACCGGTGAATACTCTTATGGTGTCCATTTTCACGATGATGGATATTTAGACTTTCAAAATTGGCTGTACGCCAGAGATCAAGCTCGCAAAGACCTGCTGTGGCTAGCCCGAGAAGTGCTGGGCGAGACCTTAGTAGTGGAGCGAGTTCATCAGGTTGTTTGCAATCAGTTTGTCTCTAAGAACTTTGATGGTGTGTATCGTTCCGGTTATGGAATTATGGAACTAACCACGGCCATCAAGAGACAGAATCGTGTTCCCACTGTATGGAATCCAGAAACTAAAAATTATGTTTTTAGACCTGAAGAGGTAGACTCTCCAAGTAATTATGAAAAGATATCTCTGACAGAAGACGCTAGAGATTTTTTCAAGTCAACCATAGGCAGAGCAGACGCAGTTCAGTGGATGCTTTCGGTTCCAGATATCAGTATGATTATTCTTTGCGCGGATAATAATCTCGCAGAGATTTTCGTTAATCAGATTAAGAAGAAGTTTTTCCTTGCTGCCGGAGCGGAACCGAGCGCCCTTCACTTACTTTTTCCAGAGTATATTTTACGAGGTGTAAAGGGAACATCTAATGAGCCTGTGAAGTGTCCGGCTCGTAGACTGGATCGCACATATCCTACTCTTTGGGCAGACTCTATTGATTCCACATTGTCTGGTTTGCATTGCGACATATTGAAGTTTGATGACGTGGTATCAAACACCAACTGTCAAACTACAGTTACCAGAGAAAAATTAAAGAACCACATAGACACCACCATGTCTGTATGTGACACATGGGGTTGGGTGGATATGATTGGTACTCGATACTTCCCGGATGATTATTACGGGTATATTGAGGATGCAGCCATCGAGAAGCCTGAAGTTCATGGTATCAAGCTGTTCAAGCGAGCGGCCTGGTACGTTAAGCCAGCTTTTTCGCATATAGGAAATAAAAAAGTTAAAGAGCTTGAAGAGCACATGGTCACATTGACCTTTCCAGAGCACGCAGACTGGAAGTTTCTTCAGGGAAAACTAAAGAACGAGTCTACATTCCGATGTCAGTATCTTAATGAGCCTGTCTGGGGCGCTGATGCTATTGATATGCCTTTAGAGTTATTGAAGGCCCATCAAATGCTTCCCACAGAAGCCCAGGCCCTTAAAGGTGAGATATACATTGTAGGCGATATGGCTAAAGAAGCAAAGAAGAATTCAGATTTTTCTACCTTTGCAGCCATGAAAATTTATAAAAAGAAAGACCCGCAAACTGGTCTACAAGATGGCATTGTTTCGGTTGTTGTTTTAGAAGTGGTGTTCGGCAGGTGGACTCAAACACAAACAGCCCAAGAATTGGCTCAACTTAATCAGCGCTGGTTACCAAAACGAATACACGTTGAGGATACCGGAGGTCTGGAGTCATTCTGGATGTATGCCATTCCGGAGCACTTTAAGAAAACCGGGTTACCGTGGTACCACATATTTAGAGCGCCAGTTGAACAGGGATACGACGCAAAACGTAATCGAGTTAAAGGCCTTGAGGTCTTACTTAAGTCTGATCGATTATATTTTGCTATGGGACCGTGGAACGACGAAACTTTTACTCAGTTAAGTCAATACACTGGGGCTAAAAGTACACGTTCTAGAAAAGACGACATCCCAGATGCGCTATCTTTTATTAGCCGATATCTTCCTAGCAGTACTCCAAAATCTCCTGAGCAGCAACAGCAAGAGGTGGAGCAGCTAGAAAGAGAGATGGGCGCAAAGATTTTAAGAGCGCAGCACGACGCAATGTTTGGTAGATATAACATAAATCCTCCGGCATTGGAACCAATATATACCCCCTCCGAAGACGTTGGAAACAGTTCAATAGCCCAACGAATTTTTGGGGGAAATGGGCTACGAGCATAAAATATGACAGAACCGTTGAATCCGCATGCGGCTGAAACCTTGGAGAGCAAGGCAGTTGATGCGGTAGGCAACATTACGTCAAAGGACATGCACAAGGACCAGGATACTGGTACTTACATGTTTGATGACGGCGCAGCGCTAAAACTAGTTATAGATGATGCTGCACTGGCTGACAATTACATTAATGTTAATCAGTGGGCGTCCGGATGGATTGATTCTGGAATTATCTTTCAGAGCCCGAGACAGTCTAGCGCCTTTGATGGCGGAAATGTAGCTCAAGCGAACGTTCCGAAGTTTACTGTATCAAATCACATAAGTTCTATAGTTCCTAAAATCATAGAGGGTTTGTTTTATGAAGACCCTCCGTTCTTGCTACGCCCCCGACCGGGAACAAAGCAGGAAGTGACCCGCGCTAAGACCGCTCTATTCTCCGCCCAACTGTGGGACATGAAGTTTAAGACCCAGGTTGAGCGTGGGGTAGATCAGATGGCTCTCTATGGCACCACTATATTCAAGTGGGGTTATCTAGAGAAGACAGAAAATGTAAAGAGATATCGTAGGAAGCAGGCTCCTGCGTCTCTCGATACAACGGTGCCGACATCTCCTATAGATACTCCGGAATCTGATGACTTCGAAGTGTTCGTTGAGTCCATGCAGATTTCTCGTCCCTGGATTAAGTTTTGTGACATACGAACAGTTTTGGTGGACCCAGGTACTCGTGTCGGAGATATTCGAGAAGCGAAGTGGGTCATCTATCGAGACTATGTTACATTTGATGATTTGAACTCGCTGCGAGATACTCCGGGATACGATATTCCGAGTGAGGAAGACCTTAAGTCATTTTTCTTATCCGGTCCTACGGCTAAGCCGGATAATCTGACATTGACTATTCCAGAAGGCATGCGTGGATACCTACAGCACGCACTACCGAGAACCTTTAAGAGTAGTTCTGACCCTCAAGATGCTCCTATGGAAATTCTTGAGCGCTGGGACAAACAAAAGGTCATTGTAGTTTTGTCTTTTAGCGGCCAGAACATATTGCTTCGAAACGAGCCAAATCCTTACGGAGCGCTTCCGTTTTTCAGTGCAAACTGGAGAAATATACCGGACGCTTTCTATGGTCAGGGACTCGGCTTACTAATAGGAAGCGAACAGATAGTCGAACAGGGAATTACAAACCTGGCTCTTGACCTGCTTGCATACGGACTACAACCAACCGCCGTACGTAAGAAAGGTTTTAATGTTCCTACTCAGATGACCCGCTGGAAGCAGGGCGGAATCATAGACGTGGACGATGATGTTGACAAGGCATTTAAGTTTATGACAATGCCTCCTGTTCCTTCGGAAGCGTGGCAGTTCTTGAATGTTACTCGCGCAGCCGCGCAGGAAACATCAGGGGCCAATGAACAGGTAATGATGGGCGCTGGCGCAGCCGGTGTTAAGACCACCGGAATGCGATCAGGGACAGGAGCGGCAGCCGTTGTTCAGGCTAACGCATCACGTCTAGACGGCCCGAGTAGCCGTTTGGTAGAGCAGGTATTCGTACCGTGGCTCTATCAGATGGACCAACTTAATAATGAGTTGCTTCCTACTTCAGTTCTTCGTCGTGTATTAGGCGAAGAAATGGGAACAACCTATATGGGAGATCACATAGAATTTCGTGAAGCTAAGTTTGAATACGAAGTTCTTGCTGGGGCTCATCTTGGAGCCAAGAAAGAGATGGCTCAGGCTTTGCCAGTAATCATTCAACTTTTGAACAGTCCCGTATTTGTAAAGAATATTAATGATTCGGGTTATCAATTTGATGGTGTTGCAATTTTTAAGGCGTTTACTGATGCAGCCGGATGGAAGTTTTCTCAGGATTTTATGACTCCAATGACTTCGGAACAGAAGCAACGTTACGACGAAAATCAACCGGCGGCTATGCAGCAAAAGCAATTACAAGCACAGCAAGCAGCGCAACAACAGAAATTCCAACAAGATCAGCAGTTGGAAGATCAAAGACAACTCGGAAAAGCAGGAGCCGAAGTACTTCGTTCGGCAACCGAACACTCGCTTAATATGGAAGCGACTGGCCAACCGTCAGATAACCCCGAATCGTTCGGTTCGACTACAGCACTATAATCTCCCTCAGCTTGATCCGCTGAGGTTTACTGATACAGGGGCGTGCCAGTACACGCCCCAGATCAATCTTACTGGAGATAGCTATGACGGAAAAAGAAAAGAAGCATCAGTATTATTTAATTCATGCAGAGAAGATTAAGAAAAGATCGGCGCAATGGGCTAAAGATAACCCTGAACGCTCTAAACAACTTAATCTAAAAAAGAGCAGAAGATACGAAGAAAAGCACAGAGAAAAAAGACGAAATAGACCTGGCCGCTCTAGGGCATGGCTTAAGGCTCATCCTGAAAGAGCGATGGAGATTATGCGAAAGCATAATTATGGAATCACTCCAGAGCAGTATAGGACTAAAAAGCGGGAGCAGAAAAACTGTTGTGCTATATGCGGCAAGAAAGAAACGCATCGAGATCACAGGTCAAACAAAATTAGAGCGTTATCTGTAGATCATGATCACAGCACAAATACTATTCGTGATCTCTTATGCGGGAATTGTAACCGTGGATTAGGGATGTTTCTTGATAGTTCAGAGCTATTATTATTAAAAGCATCACAATATTTGGAA
>Ga0210403_10004927_pt1 | contig 11419 bp, 8 predicted proteins | sample IncBWC19MmetaG_FD_150863 | JGI IMG/M metagenome (GOLD analysis project Ga0210403, IMG submission 150863) | Forest soil microbial communities from Barre Woods Harvard Forest LTER site, Petersham, Massachusetts, United States - Inc-BW-C-19-M | ecosystem: Environmental > Terrestrial > Soil >... | reverse complement strand
ACTCGCCATCTTCGAGAATGAGCCGGAATCCGCGCGCGCCCGGTTCTACGCACACAATCTTCCGCCGGTCGAGATCCGGAACGGAATGTTGCTGATGCCACAGTCCGTAATTCACGAATCGGTCGAGCGGCACCGGGCTTGAAAAGTGGTTGCGGCTTTCCTTTCGAAATATGTCCAACGTCAGCGACTGGTTCGGGTCGGCAATGTGGCTGGCCTCCCAACCCGAACGCAGTAGCATGCCCTTTGGCATATTGCGTTGCCAGAAAACCATGGGTTCGCCGAACGTGTGCACGTCCAGGCCTTTGATCGCGTGCAAGTGAGCCGAGGCCGAAATGCCGTATGGCCCCGCACCGATAATCGCAATGTCACAACCTGTCATTGTTCGCTCCTGTTAAAAATGAAGTTTGGAAATTCCTGCAACGATCTTTGTGGTCTTGAGGAAACTTTTCAAAAAATCCGTAATTGGCCGAAAAAAAATCGCTAGGGATTTGCAAGCTGTTGCAGCTGCTGCCCGAATTTCTGCCGGACACCTTCCAGGTCGCCCGGGTCGTGGCTCCACTTGGTCCAGCTCGCGGCAATCGGCTTAAGAACGAATTCCACGTAGGAGGCTTGCCCCTCATTCTTGAGCATCTGCGCGTATTCGTAGTCTTGAATGCCATCGCGGATGGCCTTCAGCCTTATCCCGGGGGCCGGTTCGCTGGACGCAATCGGACCCGGAGGGTAAAGGAAAATCCCATCGCCCGGCCTGCTGATGCCTGGACCACAAGCGGTCGTGTCCACATTGTTCCAACTGTCGATGGCGTTCCCGGCGGTCCAGCCGTCGGCGCGATAATAAAGAATCCCGGTGGCGCCTTGCGTCCAGTTCAGAAATCCCGCCTGGATGCGCTCATTGATCGGAGGGTAATCCACCAGCCACTCCGGCGTATTGCCGCGCCCGGTATTGCAACTCGTGTAGCTCCAGAGGTCACCTCTGCCGGTAAAGGGCAACATGGGCCACTTTTCTATTGAATCGAGCAATACCCAGTGGTCAATGACGCTGCGCCCGTGGCCATCATCAAATAGGTTCGCGTCGGGCGCGTTGACCGTCAGTATGGTCTTCACAGTGCGGTTGGCTGCATGCACATGGGAAGCAATGGTTTTCAGAGCTGCATAGCCCTCGGGACAGTCGTTCAGTTCATCTCCGACATAAAGATCAAGCGGCAAGGTTTCTGGAAACTTTGCGGCCACGGAATCGATCTCAATGGCGGATGGAAAGTTGCTGTGCGAGCCGTTGCACTTCACCTGGAAATGGAAATAGCCGTCCAGGCCAGAGCGGTTCAACCCGGAACTGGATTTGTCGGACGATGCGTTCGCGGCTTCGTCGTACCAGCTCATCACTTTGTTGCGCATCAGCGCTCGAGCGACACTGGAAGTCGTATTCCCCGCTGAAGGCGGCCAGAGCGTCCAGAGAGAAAGTTCCAAAGGCTGCGTGGGAAGTTCGAAATTCCAGACCGTAAGCGCGACCGGAATTGTTACCGTGCCCTGAGTGGAAGCGATGAAGATATTGCCGGTATAGGTTCCCGAAGGACTGGTCGCGGTTCCGTGCGGTATTGCGAGATCGATCCAGTAAGGCTGATTTTCGCCCGCAGTTATACTCGCGTTGCAGGCCTTGAGCGTGGCTGAAGTTCCGCACAAGGACGCGCCGGTCTCCGGATCACTGAAGGGGATCAGCGGCTCAGCATAAGTTCCCGAACCAAGCGGTGGATTGCTGCCGCCGCCGTAATTGGCCGAGCCCGTGACAGTCACATAGTATTCGCGGTACAGCGTAATGTTTGACGCCGGAATCGTCTCGCCGCCGGGAGCGGTGAGATCCGAAGCGCTCACGTTCACGTTCTTCAACCCGCTGGCCGGCGCATGCACGATGATCTGAGCATCCACGGTCTCTCCGCGCGCTCCGGAGAGGTCAATAACAGATACCATCCCCGGCGCTTCTGCCTTTCCTACTCGGACCAGACCTGACGCTACCCAAACAGGAAAGGCCGCGGCGGATGACTTATTGGCTTTTACGAAAACCACAACGACCACTAACGCTACTGCCACCAACAGCGGCACCTTTCCGCTTTGAAAAATCCACTGTACATAACCCCTTCCCCGTTGGAAAAAGTAAGAGTTGGTGTTCATGAGCATCATTTTCCGGCGGCTAATTTTCGTGCTGGGGAAGAACAGAGGACTGCGGCATCTCTGCACCTTGCAAAACTTTGAGATATTCCCGGTGCAGCGCCGCCCAGATCAACTCTTGTCGAAATTTGCGTTTCACTTGTTCCTGGCCCGCGAGCGCGAGTTTGCTCGCCAACTCTTTGTCTTCGATCATCCTGCCAATCGCATTAGCGAGCGCGGAGACGTCACCCACTGGAAAAAGCAAACCGGTCTCACCATCCACCAGCAGGTCCACAATTCCGGTCGCCGACGCACCGATCACCGGCTTTCCCGCCGCGTGTCCTTCCAGAATCACCGTGGGCAGTCCTTCGCGGTGGCTCGGCAGGATCAGAACGTCAGCCATCGCGTAGTAAGGCGCAGGGTCGTTTACAGGTCCTGCGAAAATCACCCGCTCATGTGTTTCGAGACGTTTGCGGACGCCCTCTGGGAGAGGGTCGCCGTCCTCAAAACTCCCGACCAGAAGGAGGCGAAGCCGTGGCACTCGATTCTCAAGTTGCAAAAAGGCTTCCAGCAGTTCGCAAATGCCTTTGTCGCCGGTCAGCCGCCCAACGAACAACGCCACTGGCGCAGCCGCGGGAATGCCGAACTCGCGTCTCAACTCGGACGCGCGCCTGGTCCTTTCCGGCGTGGGCGCGAACCGCGAGACATCCACGCCATTGCAGCTTCCAGAGCCAAATACCACAGATCTCTCTCGATCAAAGAGACCGCACGCAATCGCCTTTTCTCGAACGCTGTGGCTGACGCACACGACGCGATGGGCAAAACGGCATGCAAGGCGCTCGGCAAGTATCAACAATTTGCGCTTCAATCCCGTTGTGGTCTCGAATCGCAACCCGTGCAGGGTATAGAAGCGGCAAGGCACGCGAGTCAACCACGCCGCAAATCCGCAGAGAAGTCCTGCCTTGGGTGTGCCCACATTGGTGACCGTGGGACGTAGCGTACGCAGGATGCCCCACAAATGCCAGGCCGAATGAATGTCCCGGACAGGAGAAATTTCGCGCTCCATAGGAACTTCCAGGACGCGGACATTGTCGGGCCGCCCCACTTCCCATTCGCCTGAACGCTTTTCGGGACAGAGGACGGTCACGTCAAACCCCGAATTCTGGAAATATTCCGGCTGCCCCTGCAGGAATCCGACGGCGATGGAAGAATTCACAGCAATGACCAGCCGTGGCCGATTTGAATTTGTTTTCATGATTTTACTGCGAGCGCAGAATTTACCGTGCAAATTGCGAAAGGCCGGACGAAGGCGCTTCACGCTGTGTACCAGCTACGGCTTTGACGTAAATTTTCTGATAACTTTCCACGATTGTAGGCAACGCGAAATGCCGTTGCACCCGGTCCCTGGCCGCGATTCCGAGGCGCCGCCGAACGGCAGGCCCCGCGTCAATCAGCGCCCGCCATGCCTCGGCCAGTGCGCGCGGGTCCTCGGGGGCAACGACGCTACCCGTGTTTTCCACAATGAATGCCGAGTCTCCTACATCGGTAACGACGCAAGGCGTTCCGCAGGCCATGGCCTCGCCGACTACAATCGGAAACGCTTCGCCGCGCGACGCCGTGGTGGCGATGTCCATTCCAGAAAAGAGACGGGCAATGTCCTGGCGCAATCCCAACAGACGACAACGCTCTCGAATTCCTGCAGAATCGATCCATCCCGCCAACTGCCTATTCCCCCAGGTAATTCCCATTCCGAAGAGTAGGAAGTGCACCTCTGGCATCAGTTTGTGCAAACGCTCGGCGGCTTGAACAAAATTGCGGTGATCTTTGTGCGGATGAAAGCGAGCCGCGATCCCAATCACGATCGCTTCCGCAGGGATTCCGAGCTCCTCGCGCAACGATTCACGCGCCGTGGGGTCTGGCTTCACTTGTTCCAGATCGAAACCGTTGGGAATTACTTCCAATTTTTCGGCCGCGTAACTGAGCTTCTTGTGGGTACGCAGCGACGCTTCCGAGCAAAACACGATTCGGGCGGCGAGTTTTCGCGACAAAAGTGCGCAAGCGCGATTGACCAGCATGGTGCGGCGCTTATCCACACGAGGGTCATACGCATTGTGGTGAATGGCCCAGACTACCGGCACATTCCCCGCCAGGCGTGCCGCGAGAGCGCCAATCAGGTTTGCGTGATACATCCATGTATGAATAACGTCGGGCTTCGATTCGCGAATCCAACGCGCCAGGCGCCACACCAGCAGCGGATTGGGAATGGCCTTCTTCATGCCAAGTGTCCGCACGCGCACCCCGATGGAATCCATTCGCTCCGCCAGGTCCAGGATTCCCGTCAACGAAACGATTTCATTTTCAAACCGCGTCCTGTCCATTCCGGCCGCGATCCGGCATAACATGTTTTCAGCCCCTGCCGGACCCAGCGTCGTAATGATGTGCATCACCTTGATCATGTTCGTTTCCATGCTTCTCTCGGAAAACTCAGCGCTGGTGGCTTCTCAATCCTTCTTTGGCTGGAATCGCAGCTCCTCGGAACATGCTCCGTCCATGCCGGAGCTGTGACTCAGCCAACAGGTCTTCGTACACTTCCTCATAGGCCCGGACCATATTCGACAGGTCGAAGTTTTTTCTGGCACGGCTTGCGGCGGCTGCTCCCATCGACTCCCGCGCCGCTTGATGCATGAGGAGAGAGTTCATCGACTTGGCGAGCCCGTGAAGATCTCCTCGCGCCACCAGGAATCCTTCTTTCCCCGCTTCAAACAGATTCGGTACACCGCCAACTGCGGTGCTGACGATCGGCAGCCCGGAGGCCATAGCTTCCAGGACCGAGAGCGGGTTGCCTTCGTAGTCTGAACTCAGCACAAACACATCCGTCGCGCTTAGGACGTCAGGGATATCGCTTCGCAATCCGAGAAAATGAACTTTTCCTGCCAGCTTGAGACTCCTCGCCTGCTCCTCCAGATCCGCCCGCAACTCTCCCTCTCCCACCAGCACCAGATGCGCGCGCGGATCGGACGCCAGGCCCGCGGCGAACGCTTTCAGCAGTAACGCATGGTTTTTCTGCGGAGCGAATCGCGCCACACAGACAAAAAGAATATCGCTGTCTTTGAATCCCTCTTTTGCCCGCCACTGCTTCCGCGGAGTCCGGGGATTCGCATAAATGTCCGTTGGAATGCAATTCGAAATCACACCGCACGCTCGGATTGCATACAGGCTTTCCACGCTGGCCGCGACTTCTTCCGCTACAGCGATCGGCTTGACTCCGTGGGTGAGGGCGTAACGCTGAATAGGGCGTGCGCGCGGTTCAATCTCGCGTTCCGCGAGATTGTGGACCGTGTGCACCATGGCTACGCGTTTCCTCAGCAACATGGAAGGCAACGCATAGCGAAGCACGTGCAGGTGTGTGTGGATTACATCCGGATCGTACTCCTTAAGAACGCCGTTCAGCCGGCAATAGACGCGGTAATCGAATCCCGGATGCTTGCCAAGATAACGCGCCTCGATTCCCGCTTTTTCCAGCATGTAGTCGAGGTCGCATCCCACGCGACGCGAGAACGAAATCACCAGCGTTTCATACCGCTGGCGGTTCAATCCCCTTGCGAGATGAACCGCAACCCGCTCGGCGCCGCCGGGGCTCAGCAGCGGAACGATCTGGACTACTTTGATTTTGTTCATGATTTCAGTTCGCCAGTCTGGACCAGCACAATGTTCAGGACAAAAGCGACCATCCCTGTTTCTGTGCGGAAATTCCAAGCCCCATAATGCGGGCGGAATTGCGAGGCGTACCCTGGTGCGGGCGAGCGAATGCTTTCACGTCGCGCTGCATCTGACAAATACTTCCGCATTGCGCCATCAAAAGTCCGAAGAAAAACCAGGTGGGTTTGCGCATTTCCCAGGTCAAGCTGGAGACGCCGACGACCCAAACCGCGAGAGACACAATCCAGAGCCGCTGCGGAAAAGGTGGCATGCCTCTCAGCGATACCGCCATGGCGCCCAGCATGCCGCAAAACACCGCGAAGCCAAGCACACCTTGCTCGACAAGCACCGATAAAAATGTGTTGTGAGCGGGTGGCGCCGGATCTGCTTCACCCATGCGAATCGGTTCGGCTAGTTCGCGGCTGACAATGACGCGAAACGCGTTCGCTCCAATGCCCACGAAAGGATGCGCGCGAAAAATCTCCCAGCCCGCTTTCCAGATGATCGTCCGGCCGGTGAACGTCCCCTGCTCGAATTCCGTTGGCACAGTTGCCAGTCGTTCCCAGGAAGTTTCGGGAACGAAGAACAGAACACCCCCGATGAGGAGTATGACAGTGAGGACCAGCGCAACTCTTTGCCGACCACCCAGGCGCGCTTGAGTTAGCGGAACAATTGCGAGCGCCACGACAGTAGCCAGCGTGGCTCCTCTTGATGCCGTGAGCAGAATCGTCGTTCCCGCCAAAATCAAATGCACTCTGTAAACCCAGACCATCCGTCCCTGATTCTGGATCAACAGGTAATAAGACATCGGGATGCTCAATGCCATGATCAGGCCCAAGTCATTGGCATCTAATTTGGCACCGGCATAACGCTGATAGACCGACTCCTGGTGAGAAAGAAAAAGGTAGAACGTGTCCATTCCGGAGACGAAAGTTCCGAAAACATACGCGCGCATCAGATGCATCTGCTCTTGCACTCCAGGAGCCAGTTCCCATATTAGCCACACCATTGTAAAAAGCTGGAGGTAGGAGAATGCTTCGATCAATGTTCCTTCAGGAAAAAGGCTCCACATGTAACTCAGCACCGCCAGCAAAACAAACAGTGCCATCACGATGTGCCCAACCGCTGGCCGCCGGACCTTTCCCCGCTCAAGGACTGCCAGCGCCCCCAGCCCCACTGTGACCATCCCGATCAGCCGCACGCTGGTGCCAATCCCGGGGATCGTTATTGCGTCTTCCCACGGCATCGCGAACACCAATAGGCACAGTGAGCCGAATGCAATTTTGCCAACCATTGAACGTCCCTCGGCCCCTGCAAACAGGCGGGTAAATCTGTCGCCGATGGAACGTCGCTGCTTTGAAGGCATGCGAGCACTTCGCCCTACTGGTCGTCCAAGCTCCCCCCCGAGCCGTGGAAGTGCTTCTGGAACGATTACACCTTGATCTCCCGGAAATGCGCCGAACTGTTCCTGCTCTATCAAGATTCACTCTCTTCGAATTTCGAACTGTCTTGCATCGATTGCTTCATGCTGGTTCAAAAGATTCCGTCTGCACGTTGGCCTTCGTTCGCATGGCGGCGGCGAGAATCACGGCACTCGCCACACACTGCACGATTGCCGCAATTAGCATCGCAAGGATCGCGCCGAGCAAACCCTTGCTGGCCACAAGCCAGTAGCACGCGGCCACCAAGGTGACGTTGGCCAAAATGTTCAGATACACTTGCGAGTGATAAAAACCCGCCGCGGTCATCCCAAATCCCAAAAATTGCGCTATAAAAAGAACCGCGCCCGCCGCCATGATCCACGGGAGAAGGTCCGCCCGCTCGACATATTCGGGCCGAAAGAGGAGAGTGAGAATCTCGCGTCCCGCGAACTTCGAAATGAGAATGCCGCAAACGCCGATGCCTGCACCACAAGCGAGGAGCACAACGAGCAGCGAACTGAAGACCGTGATGTTTCTGCTTGCGTATGCCCTTGACAAGCGGGTGAACGCAGACTGCCCGAGCGACACGACGGCCATGTTGCCTACGGAGATCGTCAATCCAAGCGCGGAAAAGATTCCCAGGTCGCGTTCACCAATCCCATGCTTGATAAAAAAGCTGGGTATGCTGGAATTCAACGTGGTCAAGAGCACGACGATTCCCAGCGGAAGGCTCCGCCACAGCAACCCGCGCTGTTCGCTGGCATCAAATCGCGGCGCCAACTCTCCGTTTAACAAATACCATTTGGTTCGCGACCGCAGAATGTGCGTCCGCTCACGGCTGTCATACGCAAAGAGCACGATGGCACGCGCCACAGCGACGCCTGCGATTCCCCAGACCACACTCCTGGTTACATAAGTAGCCGCCGCAAGCGCAAGCACGGACAGTACCGCTCTGACCATCAACGACTTGGAAATCTCGACCATCCGGTCGTGCAGTTGCAGCCTGGCATAGTACACGTCGCTGATGGTTTCGATTCCGTATGCGACTCCCACCATCAAGACCACTTCCGTCAGCTCCCAGTCATATTGCAGGAGCCGCGTGATGCCGAAGATAACCGCGAATGCTACGAGAGTCGTGAGCAGGCGAAGGCTCAGGTAGTGGCCAAATTGCGCGCGGTCGCGCGCACTCGAATTCATCACCGACCGCAACTGCATATTCGCCAGCATCATCACGGGATAAACCAGGGCCAGCCCAAGTGCATACTGCCCGACGAGTTCTGGCCGCACCAGTTTCGTTAGAAGTATCAGAATCGCGAATTGGCCGGCGGCATAGATGGCGTTCCCCACGAATGTCCAGCTGAAATCCGAGCACAGCGAGGAACGCTCGCCCTGCTCCAGTGCGAACACGTTGTGAGCTTCAGTGCTCACGGGCCAGACTCGTTATTCTTTTTGTGCTTGCCACCGAATTCATCTTCGCCCTCTGCGCAAATTTACCTGTTTTGACAAGCCCTACCTTTGTGCCGCCACTGTTTCGCGCGCCCTCACCTTTTCAGGAAGATCCTCGGCCAGAGCCGTTGTAAAAATCACGGCCCCATCGCGATTGAGGTGCATTCCATCCGGCTGGTAGAACTTCGCTGAAAGTGTCATAGGATCGATGGGAACCGAAACATCCACGCCCGCGGCCTGTGAAGCAGCGGCCATCTGGTTGACTGCGTTTTCGGAATCCAGAGTCGGCGGCACAAGCAGAACCAACCTTGCTCCGTTCGCTTCGCACAATTCCCGCAGCCTCTGGAGGCGCGGAATTGAGATCTCCGCGAATTCCTTTCCCTCTGGAATAACGGGCTTCTGATTCACCAGCGAAAAAAGATTTTCCAGATGCGGAACCAGGTGATTCAGGACCTGCATTCGAATCGCGCTTCGCGTATCCCAGAAAGTGCTCGAGTGCGCCAGCAGCAGATTGCTGGTCGCCGTGCGATCAAGTTTCAAGTCGGAGGTCACCGCGAACGTATCCCGCGCGTTGAAAAACACCATTGGCACATAATCCTGGCGCACGCCGTTCGCTAGAAAATAATTAACGCCGATGCCGAGGACCACCGCCTGCGGCCTGGCTCCGCGCAGAAACAGCCCGTGCAGCCCATACAGCCAGTCGTAGTAGCCCGTCGCTTCCAGAAAAATGGGGTAGAGCCGCATCCTGGAGGAGGTCATATCCTGCAGGCGGTCCACTTGCACTCCGTGCAGAAGCAGCGAATTGCCGACCATCAGCACGCTCGGGGGTTCACCAGCCCCGGCGGGGCGCATCTTCAGCGCCTCGTCGTACTGGCGTGAAATCCGCGCATAAGTCGCCGACTGATGGTCTAGCAAATAATCCGAACCAATTTCGAATATGAGCATGAGGAGCACGCAGATCACCGCGAGTGCCTTCGCATACGCAATAGCCTGGGACTTAGAATCGGAAATAGACAAAGGCATTCAGATTGCTCCCTGAAAAAAGTGCCAACACAACGAACGCGGTACTGGCTAGCGCCGTTCGAAATGCGTAAGAAGTATTTGCGAATGGGTATTCCTGATTTCCGGCTTCCATCAATAGGTCCACGATGAACAAGGGTATGGAGAAGAAACTCAGCATCAGGAACGCCGTTGTGTATTCGCTCCGCCACGCAAGATCAGAAATTCCCCGCAAAAACTGCGCGGCTGCCACGAGCGACGGCGCGCGGAAAAATGCCAGGCTCAGGCAAAACACGTTAAAGGTCAAAATGCGTTGCCCCCAGGTGGACAGGAATTTGCCAAATCCGCGCGATTGGATCGTATCGGAGGACCCCTTTGCGACCGGAAAAATTAGCCGCTCAACGGATAGAACGACACCGTGAATCGCGCCAAAAATGACGAAGGTCCAGTTCGCGCCGTGCCAGAGCCCGGCCAGGACCATCGTCGTCATCAAGTTCATGGAAGTTTTCCACTTGTCGCCGGTGCTTCCGCCCAACGGAATGTAGAGATAATCGCGCAGCCATGTGCTCAAGCTGATGTGCCAGCGCCGCCAGAACTCTTGCAGCCGCTGCGAGAGATAAGGCTGGCGGAAGTTGACCATGAAATGGAAGCCCATCAATTGGGCGCTGCCTCGCGCGATATCGCTGTAGCCGCTGAAATCTCCATACACCTGCCATGCGAACGCGTACGTCCCCAGCAGAACAACCCACAACGTCGGTTTCCCCAATTGGCCGCCAAACGCCGCGTTCGCCAGCACCGCGCAATTGTCGGCAACCACACACTTGCGGATGAGGCCCGAGAAAATCAGCATGATGCCGTCAAAAATGCGGTCCGCGTCGAACGAACGCTCTCGCTGCACTTGCGGCAGCAAGTGCCCCGGCCTTTGGATCGGCCCGGCGATCAAGTGGGGAAATAAACTGACGAAGAGTCCGTACTCGACAAACGACTTCGCCGGTCGCAGCCGCCCCTTATAGACATCCACGATGTATGCCACTTCCTGGAACGTGTAGAAGGAAATCCCCGGCGGAAGCAGGATGCGGATCAGCGGCATCGGAATATTGTGGAATCCCAGTGTTTCCAGCGTCGTTGAGAACGAATCCACGAAGAAATTGAAATACTTGAAAGTGCCCAGAATGGCAAAATTCAACACCAGCGAAAAAATAAACCATTTTCGGCGGTTCGTGTCGCCGCGTTCGGGATCGATCTTCTGGGCGATCAGGAAATCCGCGGTCGTGCTGCAGATCATAAGCGCAAGAAATCGCCAGTCCCACCAGCCGTAAAAAAAATAACTCGCCAGCAGCAGGAAAATATTCTGCTCGCGGTGATTCAGGCGCCAATAAATCAGCGCAACAGGGATCAGGAAAGCAAAATAAGCTGGAGAGTCAAAGAGCATGCTGAAAAACGCGTCTTCCTATTTGCGGGATTCTTTGCTGGGCAACTTCAACGAGGTTTTTCTGCCGCGTACTGGCCGACAATTTTTGAGAGAGATTCTCAATTCTTTTTGTTGAACTAGTCTTTCGCAGTCGCGTGATAATCGGCGTACCCGCCATAGCCGTACCCGTTAGTCGTTTTGGGATCCCAACTGTTCAGAATGGTGCCGAGCACCCGCGTGCCGTCTTCCGCGAATCGCTGGCACGCGGAAAGCGCGCTCTCCGTCGTTGTTTGTCCCGCGCGGATCA
>Ga0210403_10004925_pt1 | contig 11423 bp, 6 predicted proteins | sample IncBWC19MmetaG_FD_150863 | JGI IMG/M metagenome (GOLD analysis project Ga0210403, IMG submission 150863) | Forest soil microbial communities from Barre Woods Harvard Forest LTER site, Petersham, Massachusetts, United States - Inc-BW-C-19-M | ecosystem: Environmental > Terrestrial > Soil >... | reverse complement strand
CTCGCGCGACGCTGGGATGCTGGCTTACATCGGCATCGATGGTGGTAATACCCCAACACATGTTCCTGCACTGGCGCCCCCGACAGCCAACAACGATACGTACAATGTGGTCCACGGAAACACGCTCACCGTGTCGGATCCGTCCAGGGGTGTGATTGCGAACGACGTCAATGTCTACGGCGTGCAGGTCACCGCCACCGTGCCAGCTCACGGCACGCTAACTCTTAACGCGAACGGCACCTTCACCTACGTACCCGACGCCTCTTGGACCGCCACGACCTCGCCCACGACCTCGGACTCCTTCGTTTACATGGCAAATGGGAACTCGGCCATTACGGCCACGGTCGCGTTGAACGCCTGTACGACCGCGGTAGGCAGCTGCCTGGAGGCTTCCACCGGCATCACCGTCAACGACATTTCATACACCTCGAACGTGGCAACATCTCTGAGCATCAAGTCTCCTGGCATCCTGTCGGTTGACAAAGATGCGGCGGGCTATCCTCTTTCGGTGGCCGCGTCAAGTGTTACGCTCTCCGGATCAGGTTGGACGCTTTCTGTGGATAAAAGTGGCGCGTTCAACGCGATCGTCCCGGCACCTGGCACGTACACCTTTACCTACCAGGCGCAGAACTCGCAGGGAACGCTCAGTGCCTCAGGCGGATCGGGAGGAACGTCGCCCGGGACCGGGACCGCGACCGTGACGCTGATTTTCCCGGCGGGAAGCGGGCTTGCGGTCAAGGTTTTGGACGGTGCCGACAAAAAGTCTACTATCTCGGACTATCGCTGGATCATTGAAGAAGACCGCACCTTCTACATCGACCCCAACTGCACAACCAATCCTCCGGCGAGTGGCTGCCCGACCTTTGGTTCCGGGATCGTTCCCACGTTTGGCACCAATTTCCACACCAGCTACATGCCGGTCGTGGCGGCTGGCTGCACGGGTACAGTGTCCTGCGAATCGGGCCAGACTCTCCTCGGCGCGCCGGCCGTGTGCGATATCAGCAACGGCGGTTGCAGAACCGATGCCACTCAAGAGACGGCCGTAGATCCCAGTCAAGTGGTTCTCGATCCGCAAAAGCGCTACTACATTTCTGTCCTGCCGGGCGATGCGGCCAACCCGTTTGCTGCAGCGTATGCATCGGCGCCAACCTGCGTCGCAGATGCTTCGAACAATTCGGTGCCATCTTCGACCTGCGGCCATGGTATGGGCGGCGCTCCCATCACCTTCGGGCAGAAGGCTGTCACGGTGCTCACGCAACCCACTCCATTTCCGCCGGCGAAACTCTCGGTGTTCGTGTTCGAGGACGACTTCCCGCTCAACGGCGAGCACGATGCCGGTGGCGGAATCGACGTCCTGGCATCCAACGAGCCCGGCCTCGGCGGTTTTCAAATCACCTTGTTTGACGACGCGGGCGGCCCGGGTGATGCAACTGGTCAGCCCACTTATGACATGTTCAATATGCCGCTCTCGAATAGCTTGTCGGGAACAATCGATCCAGCGAATGGGAATGATGCCTGCCCGATTTCCTCAAATGCGCGGACAGGATTTGATGGCACCGTAGGTCAATTGGGAATTACAAGCATGATCGTCACTTGTCCGAAGTATGAATCAGACGGCACAACCCTATCCCCGTTGGCTGGCCAAGCCGTCATTGCCAATCTGTACCCCGGCCGATATGGAGTTGTGGCGACGCCAGGGGCCGACCGGATTGCACGCGGTGAAGAGTGGCTCCAGACCAATACCTTAGACGGGCAGAAGGCCCACGATTCTTTCCTGCGGATTGGCGAGCCGAGCTTCTTCCAGGAGTTTGGGCCGGCGGGCTACCATGTGACCATCGGCTTTGCCAACCCAAAGACCATCAATGACCGCTTGCCGGGAGTCTGCAATGGCAGCGATCCTACCCTCACTGGCAATGGCGGTACCTGTGGCAATACCGTAACGGGTCTGGTCACAACCGAGCGCATGAGCCGCACCCCCGATCAGCGACTCTACAGCAGTGGCGATAACCGTAGCTTCGCTTTCACACAATGCTATGTGAGCATTGGAGATCCGGACGGCGAGGATTTTGCATTCACCAAGTGCGATGCCAATGGCAATTTCACCCTTGCGGGTCTTCCCGATGGTGATTGGAGAGTCACGGTCTTCGACCAATGGAATGACATGCTGGTGGACGGTCTTTCGACGCCCGTTAGACTTGGCGCCACCGTTGGCGGGGTCAAACAAACCAACGTCAATATGGGACAGATTGCCATGAACCAGTGGCAGGCGAACATCTACACTTCGACCTTCTTCGACCAGGACGGCAATGGTGTACGAGGGCCCAACGAACCCGGACTCACGCTGGTGCCAACCAACATTCGGTTCCGCGACGGCAGCTTTTCCAACTTTAACAACACGGATCTGAACGGCAATGCTGGCTTCAACGAGATATTCCCTCTGTTCAGTTGGTACGTGGTAGAAACGGATACCACCCGTTACAAGAGCACCGGGACCCACGTCGTTTACGACGCGGGCGGGCCCGCCGACGGCACTTGCACCTCTGCCACTGCTCCTTGCGGAAGCTCCAACATTGGCCAGGACATGGCGAACACCGCGGAGCAGATACCTGTACCCCTCGCCCTGCGGGTACCTGGCGGGGTGTATTGCGACAATGCGGACTGCACTGGCCTCTCCATTACGACTGGACCCATTACAGGCGGGTCCAGCGGTCCTGGTGGTTCGACGGGTAGAATCGATCCTCCTTGGGTAGAAACCGAAGGCTGGCAGGGTTTTTCCGGACAGAACTCGTTCCTTGAATTCGGCAAGAAGCCCTACGCCGCCGGAGAGAACGGCGGGATCCATGGCCATGTCGTTTATGCTTCGACTCGTCCATTTGATGATCCGCAACTGCTCGTGCAGCTCCAATGGGAGCCGCAGGTTCCGAATGTCACCATGAACCTTTACCAAGAGGGAACAGCGGCGGATGGGAGCCAATCTCTCAAATTGATCGACACCACACTGACCAGTAGTTTTGACGCTTGGGCGCAGGGTTTCCGGTCCGATGGCTATCCCAATATGAACTGCCCGGGACAAGGACGCGACACTGGAACGAACGCGGATATTTTCTTCTTTTCCCTGTATAACCAGCCGTACACCCTTAACCCCGGCACTGCGCTGCCGAACAATTCTCAGTTCAAGTGCTATGACGGCATGCACAACTGGAACCAGCTCCAGCCCGCGCCTTACGACGGAGCGTACCAATTCCCCAGCGTCACGTCGATTAATCCGGCCAACGGAAAGCCGGCGGGCTCAAATTGCCATCTCTCAACAAAGGCTGAACCCTGGGGCTGCGTGCCAAATCCCGACAGCAGCGATCCCTACAGGTTTGGCGCACCCATGCTCCCCATGGGCAAGTACGTCGTTGAAGTGGTTGTCCCCCCGGGTTATGAGCTAGAAAAAGAAGAAGACAAAAACATTCTAATCGGCGACAACTACATCGCGCCGGTCACCCAACAGTTCGCCGGCTTGGGCAACATTTTCATCATTCCGGACCAAGCTGCCGTTGGCGCCGCCTACAACACGTACAATCCGCAGAATCCGACGCAGAATCTGGGCACTGCATCAGTAGGAGGGATTGACGCCGCACCTACCCAGGAGCAAGCCTGGCCTTGCGTGGGCGCGTCGCGCATCGTTCCCGACTTCATCAGCCTGTTCCCACAATCCCAGGAAGTATCGCCCTTCGCTGGCGCGACTCGCAATCTCTGCGATCGCAAGGAAGTTACGGTTCAGGACCAGGCCTCCTCGCTCGCGAGGTTTTACGTCTTCACCTCGACTCATGTTGCCGCGCACTTCACAGGTGTTATTACTGACGACTTCACGTCGGAATTCGATCCCTTCTCGCCGCAATTCGGTGAGAAATTCTCTCCTGCCAATCTGCCGATCGCTATTAAAGATTGGACCGGAAGCGAAATCGCGCGCGTCTACTCCGATCACTGGGGTTCCTATAATGGCCTGACCTACTCAACATGGGAAGTCAATCCGCCCAATCCGACGGGGTATGCGCCCACAATGATGGTCACGTGCATGAACGACCCGGGCACTGGTACGGTGCCGGATCCCCTGTACAACCCGGCCTACAGCCAGTTCTGCTACGAGATCCCGTTCATGCCTGGAGCGACCCAGTACATGGATACGCCGGTGGTGCCCACGTCCGCATTTGCGGGCGCGGGATACAACAACCCGGATTGTGCCTATCCTGATGCCACGCCGGCGATTAGCGAAGTGGATGGAGATGGAATCGGACCATGGGTGAGCGCAGCCGGAAACACCCTAAAGATTAAAGCGCTAGGCAACGTGCTTGTGAACAACAATGCCTATTCCGGACCCTCGGCCACAACCGCTCCGTATAATGCCAAGACTGTCAACCGCCACTACGGTTTTGGAACTCAATGTATAAGTGTCTCTGCGGGCAGCGCATCATGCAATACTCTGTCCAGTGTGAGGATCGGAGGGAAAACTGCGACCATTCAGCCCGGAGGTTGGACTGATTCCCTCATAACTGTCACTGTGCCCTCGGGCGTGGCGAACTGCGCCTTACAGCAACAAGCTCAATACACCCCCCCAGGAACGACAAGCACGCAATGCGGTGAAGTTGTGATTACCGCAGGAAACGGCAAGCAGTCGGTCGACACCGTGACGGTCACGATCGGGGGCAAAGCTCCGACGCACGTCCCTACGGACAAGCCCACGATCCAGGCAGCGATTGATGCTGCGCATCCCGGCGATTTGATTATCGTCAATCCCGGCGCGTACAACGAGCTGGTGCTCATGTGGAAGCCGGTTCGGCTGCAGGGTGTAGGTGCCGCCTCTAGCGTCATCAATGCCAACACTCACCCAGCGGGAAAGCTCGATCCCTGGCGCCGAGCCGTAGGTTGTTTGTTCGGCCTGGCGATCAATGGACAACCCTATACTGCCGGTGATGGCACGAATCCGTATGATTCAAGCGGAACATTCACTTGTCCGGGAGCTGGTTGGACTGATTTTGCTGGTCTCCCCAACAACCCCCAGGTAGACCGGTTGCCCCGAGAAGGCGTTGTCGGATGGGACACGACAGTTAACGGTAACCTGGCAGAAATGTTGCAAGAACCATCCTTGATGGGAGCCTATGAAGGCGCGGGCATTACTGTCCTCTCGAAGGGCGTGAAGATTCCTGCCGGTGCCACTGACGTCTTCGGAAGCGGCGCCGAAGCTGAATTCCCAGCCGGTTCCACGCTTCTGGTCACGATCCCTGGAGTCTCGAGCGATCATTGTGAGGACAATCCGAACCCGTACCCTAGCAATTTCCAGTGCAATCCATCGAGAATCGATGGCTTGAGCATTACCAACAGTTCCCAAGGCGGTGGAGGGATCTTCGTGCACGGTTGGGGACACAACCTGGAGATCGCCAACAACCGCGTTACAAACAATGCCGGCACATTGACGGGCGGAATCAGCATCGGTCAAGGTGAATTCACGGATGCATATCTCGCGCCGAATTCTGGAACCATAGCTCCAGGTTCCTGCCAGGACAGCCTGATTCCGAACACTCAGCTGCCGTACTGCTTCTACACGCATGTGAACGTTCACAACAACTCCATCACGAGCAATTCTTCTACAGGCGACGAATTGTTCTCGGCCACACCCGGTGGGGCAGGCGGAGTGAGCTTCTGCACGGGAGCCGACTACTACAAGTTCAACCACAACTGGGTATGCGGAAACCTGAGCACCGGTGACGGCGGCGGCTTCGCTCATCTCGGGTTCAGCTGGAACGGTGACATCGAGAACAACACGTTCCTGTTCAATCAAAGCACTAACCCGACCATTCCTACTAATGGTGGTGGGTTGATCGTCCAGGGCGCACCTCCCGACGGATTTACGCCGACGGGCCTCGAGTGCGGCAGCGTAACCGACGTCGATTGCGTGCCTGGGCTCGGCGACGGCGCTGGTCCCGGCTTGGTCATCAACGCAAACCTCATCATGGGCAATGCGGCGGAAAGCGGCAGCGGTGGCGGACTTCGCTTCCAGGCCGTGAACGGCACGGAAGTGCCCCGCTTCCCGTTGATTCCGGAGCTTTGGTATTCTGTCAGCGTCACCAACAACATCATCGCAAATAACGTTGCCGGTTGGGATGGCGGTGGTGTGTCGTTGGAAGATTCGCTGGCCGTAAACTTCATCAACAACACCGTGATTTCCAACGATACCACGGCCTCCTCGGGCGTGCTCTTCAACACGCTCGGGGCGCCTCTGGCTAGCAGCCAGTCGCCGCCGCCGCCCCCGGGACAAACAACGTCAACCACTACGTCGGCACCTCAGCCTGCCGGATTGGTGGTTTTGGGGAACAGCCCACAATTGACGGGAGCTTTGCCCGCGAGGATTATCTGCCCCGTCGGCCATGGAAACACCCTACTGAACATGTTCGCCATCAATGGGCCTTGCAAGAAGTACTCTGTCCCGCTTCTGTATAACGATGTGCTATGGCAGAACCGTTCGTTCTACATCGGCGTGGGCACTCTCGGTTCAGGAAGCCTGAACCAGCAGAACGTGGTCGCCCTGTACGATGCGTTCACTACGACCCGAGCGCCTAGCCAGCCGCAAGCGGAGGCCACATCGGCCAACGGCAGCGGCATCATCGTTACCGGTGGTACCGGCGCCTGCGTCTCCCCTGCGAGCTATTGGGACATCGGTGTGCGTGGAGATTCAGGACCGTCCAACCATAGCTCAGGGTTGACGCTCGCCCCGAACTACTCGCTACTGACGGACGCTGGAGATTATCCCGCTGCCCATAACACGCTATCCAACCCGACCGTTGTGAGCCAGTACTGCAACGGCTCGCGAGTCCCCCCGGAATTGGGGTCGATGGGATACCAGGTGCCTCCGGGCATCTCCGACGCGACCGTGCCCAACCCAATCTTCAACCTGACGCCGGCCGCGACGGTGGACGAAGGCAACAACTGGATCAACATCAGTTGGGGCCCGCTAGATATGACGAACCCCCTCAACGGCTCAACGCTCGGCAACTATTCGCTTGCATCTGGTTCGGCGGCCATCAATTACATCCCTTCGTCCGCACTTTTCGCCTATATGTTGGCGCCGAGCACTGACTTCTTCGGCAATCCAAGGAAGGGGAACAATGCGGTTGACGCCGGCGCGGTCGAGTTCGTGCCACCCAATTTCGCGATTGCTAGCGTGACGGGCGAGCCGTTGGCGTTCGGGAACGTGCTGGTCGGTACGACCAGCGCGTCCCAAACTCTGACGGTGCACAACACCGGTGGCGCAACCCTGACCGGTATCACGGTCGCCGTCACTGCGCCGTTCTCGAGAACCGGAGCAGGCTGCGGCACAACATTGGCCGCAGGATCTACCTGCACGATCAACATCGTATTCTCGCCAGCGCTAGCAGGTGCAGCGACTGGCACAGCTACCATAACGGCCAGCGTTTCTGTAGCTGGCTCTCCTGCTTCGCTTAGCGGAACTGGTATAGCTGCGATCAGAAGCGCGACCGTATCCCCCAGCCCGTTGGCGTTCGGCAATTGGGCGACCGGTACGACCAGCAACGCACGAACCCTTACGGTGATGAACAGCGGCAACGTTGGTCTAACGGGTGGTACCTTCACCTTCGCTGGCGGTCCACCTCAGCCCTTCTCGCGGCCTGGAGGTAGCGCGGGCGGAAACTGCGGCGCAACCTTGGCGGTGGGCGCTTCGTGCACCATCAACGTGGTGTTCGCGCCGCCGACGGCAACGGCCTTTAGCAGAACCTTGACCGTCGCCTATACCGGCGCCACGGTCACGCCTACACCAGTCTCACTCACTGGAACAGGTGTCGCGGCGCGGGCAGCCGTGTCGATCACGCCGAATCCGCTGACGATCACGCTGCCCACGGGAGCCCTTACCGGGACTGGAATCGTCACGCTGGCCAACACCGCACCTGCGACTGGGGCACAGATGACGGTTTCCAATGTCGGGGTCTCGGGCGGGTCGGCGCTGACCTACTTCTTCAATGTGGGCGCGCTCGCTGGGCCGGATAATTGCACGGGAACAACCCTGGCGCCAGGTGCGAGCTGCACCGTGACGGTCAGGTTCACCAACGTTACCTCGCCGAGAGGGGTGAATCGTGCCGGGACGATTACCTTCACCGACAATGGCGCGGGAAGCCCGCAATCAGGTGCGCTAATCGGCCACGCAAATCCGTAAGGGAGAGAGAACAAACCTGGGGTCGGCGCGCAAGCTGGCCCCAAGATCCTTTCGACAACCAGGACGAGAATGGGTTCCAGATGATCAACCAATATGGATTCACCGGCACTAAACTGATGCTGCTGGCAGGGGTCCTCGCCAGCAGCTTTTTGGTCTCAACGGCGCGGGCGCAAACTACCGCTGCCCCCGGTCAAGCTCCGGCGGCTGCGGCGCGACCCCGCTATCAGCCCAACCGGTTCGCGGGAAGAGCAGGGAAGTACTACGGGCTTGTTTGGGGAGTGGACTCTCTCGGGTTAAAGGCTGTGGAGTCGGGAGAGGTCATTCGATTTACATACCGCGTGTTAGACCCAGACAAAGCGAAGATCCTCAACGATAAGAAGACCGAACCTTTCTTGATGGACCCGAAGGCGCGGGTCAAACTCGTGGTTCCTTCAATGGAAAAGGTCGGGCAATTGCGTCAGAGTAGCACCCCCGAAGCGGGCAAGTCCTACTGGATGGCATTCTCGAACAAAGGCAGATTGGTGAAACGCGGAGACCAAGTCAGTGTGGTAATCGGGAAATTTCGAGCTGACGGACTCGTCGTGGATTAGAGTTGCCTAGAACAGGTCCGATTTGTCTTTTTTCAGGTTCGTTCAAATTTTGTTACGAGGACATATGGCGCTCAGAAAGTTAATAACGGTATTTCTCTTCATGCCATTTGCCTTCGCGCTCGCAGCGGCACCAGATGCCGAGATAAGGTAACCCAGTCTGCCGCACCGTAATTGCTAGCAGACGATTCTATCGGAGGTTTTGAAAATGTCGGGACAAATGTTACAGATACCTGCGGAGCAGGTCATGACTATTCTCAATCCAGAGGATGGAGGAAGGTGTGTTCCGCCCGATTCGGCTGCGACATTTGAAAAGGTTGCACACCGATATATAGCCGTCAAGGAACTGAGATGGGGAGCTCACGCGGGGGCTACGGCAAAGAGTATTATTGGGAAGCAACTGATTGGCAATCTCGGTCATCGGCGCGTGGACGAACTGACCGCCGCGGAGATCCAGATATTCATAAACGGGATGGTTAGGAACAACGCGAGCCACTCTCTTCTAAATAAGGTTGTTACGCATTTGCGCGCGATTCTTGACCTAGCGCAGGAATTGAACCTCATCATGAGCAATCCTATGCGGAGCTACACTTTCAAGTTGGAACACAAGTCCCGAAAGCAGAAATCGGAGCGCTACCTGAGCCTCGATGAATGTCGAGCACTTCTGTCTGAGCTGTCCGGCCGGGACCACCTCATAGTCCGCTTGTTCATTCAGCTTGGAGTGCGCCCGGAGGAGCTGTTCGCACTTCGGCGTAATGACGTCCATGATGAATTCATCCGAATTGATGAAGTCTTCACTATGGGGCAGGTCAGAGAAGCGCATCCAGCGGAACACGGTGTCAATATATACGTGCCCCCAGGTCTGCGGCAAGAACTCCGTGCCTGGGTGGCATCCACTCGCGGCAGCGATGAAGACTGGCTGTTTCCCGCCGCGCACCCGCGAGGGTCCAACAATCTGCCTCCGATCCTCCAAGCCAGTTTTCGAAACGGAGTCCTCAAGCCAGCGGCGAAAAGGGCCGGCATCTCTAACTTGGATATGCTCACGCTGCGACGGACGTGCGCCGCACACTTCGGGAACAAGGCGAGTGCCGAGGACGCGCAGGCGCAGATGCGCCTGTCCAGCCGGTTCACTATCATTAAGTATTCCCAGCAGCGCCTGTCAGATTCATTGAAGAGTGTGGCCATGGCACTCGAAGCGGAGATGTTTACGAAGGCCGAGCCGCACTGTCCGCGCGGAGAAACCCCAAACCAGGTCGTCCCGACGATCTTACGCACACTTTTCCGAAGACTCACGGAAGCGTTAGCTTCCCATGAGTGAACATGAAGTTGCCGAACAGCCACACGGCGGCACTTTGAAACCATTCCCTGGGAACACCACGTTCTGCTCTAGAATAAGCTACTATAAATTAACGCGGTACATGGTGGAGGCGGGGGGAGTCGGAATAAATAGTGGTACTGAAAACGCGCAACCTATTGATTTCTCGAGACGCACAAAACGCCAAAAACTCGACAAACGCGGCCAACTGGAACGTATCTGGAACACCGCCTAGGGCTGACAGAACGAGTCGCTGGTCGAGCTGCCCTATCTCTGCTTCGTACCGGACTGGCGTGCCGCTGCCAGATAGTGCTGATCAAGCGCTTGCCGGATCAGGGTCTTGATTACGGCTTGGCGGCTAATGTTTAGTTCCTTCGCCGCATTATCCAATTCGTCCAGCATCGGCGACGCGAAGTCTACATTTACACGCTGGATTGGGCTCATCATTTGACCCTCGTTCGTGAAAAAGCGCGAGACATCCTTTCCCTTGTCGGCCAGACGGGCAATGTTCTCGGCGGACATACCTCTCTTCTTTTTACGAGTGCTCCTCATAAAGTTGTTGCTCCTCGGTTGCCGCTTTCCAAAGTGTCACGAGATGATAGTATTCGCCGTCTTCGTCTTCCCTTATTTCAAAAATGAGAGCGTACAGCTTTTGTCTCACCCAGCCAATCGCCCGATACTGCTCTGGCATGTCGGAGCGCTGGTCAAGGTAGTAGGGCTGCTCAAAGATCTCCTGCGCCTCCTCAAAGCCGATCCCGCGTTTGGGATTCGCCCTTAAGCGTTTGCTCTTCTGTGCGTCAAAGTCAAAGCGCATTCTGGTATAACAGTTATACCAGAATTATCCATCTCTTTCCATTCGCTTCCTATGCCTGGTTCCGGACGAAGTGAACGTGATACCATTTCCCCCGCCTCCAGAACGCCCATGGAACTCATCTGGAACACGGGTACACCCGCAACACTGTAACTTATTGATTACAGAGGCGTTAATATGGTGGAGGCGGGGGGAGTCGAACCCCCGTCCGAAAAGCGCTACGACACGAAGCCTACATGCTTATCTCAATTCGGTGTGCGACCCAGCCCTCGCGAGCGTTATCGCGCGTTCGCCCGCCACGCTCAGAATGAGCAAGAAACGCAGCCGGCTAGTCCGATGGTTCTCGCCCGAGCCTTACGGACCGAAAGGCTCAGGCCAGCTCACTGTGTGACGCCTCTGACCGGGCCCATGAGCGAAGCCCGGGGAAGCGGCAACTTAATTAATTAAGCTGCAAGTGCCAAGTTGTTGTTGGCATTTCTAGTTTCCACCAAGTTACGGGCA
>Ga0210403_10004922_pt1 | contig 11425 bp, 5 predicted proteins | sample IncBWC19MmetaG_FD_150863 | JGI IMG/M metagenome (GOLD analysis project Ga0210403, IMG submission 150863) | Forest soil microbial communities from Barre Woods Harvard Forest LTER site, Petersham, Massachusetts, United States - Inc-BW-C-19-M | ecosystem: Environmental > Terrestrial > Soil >... | reverse complement strand
GCCCAGCCGCCAATCCTTCGCTGCACGTCTCGGCGCTGCGCAAGCCAGGAGCTGTCTCCGCCATGAATCTCCCAATTGCAAAACTGCGCCACGCATTCATTCTCGCCGCTACTGTGCTACTGCTCGGCCTTCCGTTGAACGCCGACAACGCCTCTCCGACGCGCCCCGGCTATTACCGCTTCCCCGCCATACACGGCGACATAGTCATCTTCACCGCCGAAGGCGATCTCTGGTCCGTCAGCGTCAAAGGCGGCCCCGCGCGCCGCCTCACTTCCAGCCCTGGGCAAGAGATCAACGCAGCCATTTCTCCCGACGGAAAAACCGTCGCCTTCAGCGCGGACTATGAAGGCCCTCTGGATGTCTACACCATGCCCGTGGACGGCGGCCTCCCCCAGCGCCGCACCTGGGACGCTGGAGCCATAGTCGCCGGCTGGACTCCCGACGGCCGCGTCCTTTTCCGCACCCGCCGATATTCCACCCTTCCCGATCCCAAACTGGTCGCCGTTGATGCAAACGGCCAACGCGAAGTTTTCCCGCTCTCCCAATCCTCGGAAGGCGCATTCACTCCCGACGGAAAATCTCTCTTCTTCACCCGCTTGTCCTGGCAAGGAAGCTCCACCAAGCGCTACCAGGGCGGCACCGCTGAAAACATCTGGCGCTACGATTCCGGCGCCGAAGCCGTTCTCCTCACTCCCGATTACGTCGGCACTTCGCACAACCCGATGTTCTGGAACAGCCGCGTATATTTCCTCTCCGACCGCGACGGCACCATGAACGTCTTCTCCATGGACGCGCAAGGCCACGACGTGAAACAGCTCACTCACCACCGCGGCTTCGACGTTCAGTCCGCTTCGCTATTTGAAGGCCGCATCGTCTACCAATGCGGCGCCGATCTCTGGCTGCTCGATCTCAACACCAATCAAGACGCCATCATCCCCATAACGCTCGTCTCCGATTTCGACCAACTCCGCGATCATTGGGTCAAGAAACCGCTCGATTACCTGACCATGGCACAAATCTCGCCCGATGGCGCCTCTGCGGTCTTCACCGCACGCGGCGAAGTCTTCGTCCTGCCGGCCGCTCCCAGCGGCCGCATCGTAAAAGTTGCGGGCGATTCCGCAATCCGTTTCCGCGAAGCTCGTTACACCGCCGACGGAAAATCCATCATCGCCCTTTCCACGGCGAGCGGCGAAACCGAATTCTGGAAATATCCCGCCAACGGCATTGGCAAGCCGGAGCAGCTCACCAAAGACGCGAAAGTCCTGCGCTGGGACGGTGTCCCTTCGCCCGATGGCCACTGGTTCGCGCATCGCAACAAGGATCAGCAGCTCTGGCTGCTTGACCTTAAGACAAAAGCAGACAAAATGATCGCGCAGTCCATGAACGGGGATTTTTCCGACCTCGCATGGTCGCCGGACAGCCAGTGGCTTGGATACGCCGAGACATCCGACAACACGTTTGACCAGATCAAAGTGCTCAACGCGAACACCGGCGCAGTCCAGGTCCTTACTTCCGACCGCTACAACAGCGGCAGTCCCGCCTGGAGCTCCGACGGCAAGTGGCTCTATTTCCTTTCCGACCGCATGTTGAAAACCACCGTTCGCGCCCCCTGGGGCTCCCGCCAGCCGGATCCATACTTCGATCGCTCCATGAAAGTCTACGAACTCGCGCTGACACCCGGCCTCCGGTCTCCCTTCGCGCCTATCGATGAACTCCATCCCGACAAACCAGAAAAGTCCGAGGAAAAGAAAACCGATAAGCCCGATGACAAGAAAGACGAGAAAAATGACACCAAGGGCAAGAAAGCAGGCGACGACAAAAAATCCGCTGAAGAGAAAAAGGCTCCACCCGTCGTAAATATCGATTTCACGGACATCGCCGCCCGCCTGAACGACGTCCCCGTTCCCGCCGGAAATTATTCCGCGCTCGAAGCCACGGAGAAGCGCCTCTGCTGGCTCGATCGCAACGAAGCTCTTCCCCCGAAGCGTGCTTTGCAGTGCGTGGACATCGCCAACAAAGGCGACGCCCCTGAAACCATTCTCGGCGACGTCAAGGCCTACGAACTCTCCGCCGACCGCAAGAAAATCCTGCTCTGGAAAGACAGCGACTTCCTGATCTTCGACTCCGATGTCAAGCCCTCCGCACTTTCCGACTCAAAAGCCTACGGCAAGGCCAAAATCGACATGTCCCGCTGGACGATTCTCACCAATCCACGCGCCGAATTCCGCGGCATGTTCCTCGATGCCTGGCGCCTCGAACGCGACTATTTCTACGACCGCAACATGCACGGCGTTAACTGGCCCGAAGTGCGCGACCGCTATCTCCCATTGGTGGATCGCGTCGCCGACCGCGAAGAACTGAACGATGTGCTCGCCCAGATGGTCGGTGAACTCTCCGCTCTGCACATCTTCGTTGTCGGCGGTGACGCCCGCGAACCCGGCGACCACGTGGATATCGCCACGCTCGGCGCCTCCCTGCGGCGCGACGAAAAAGCCGGTGGCGATGTCGTCGAACACATCTACCTGCACGACCCCGATCTCCCCGACCAGGCCCCGCCCTTCGCACGCCCCGATTCCCTCGTTCACGAAGGCGAAATCATCCAGAGCATCGACGGCGCCGACGTCCTCTCCGTCTCCGATGAACGCGTCCTGCTCCGCGGCAAAGCTGGCCGCAAAGTCCTTCTCCAGGTGAAATCACAAGCTGGTCAAACGCGCGAAGTCCTCGTCACTCCCATCTCCGAGCGCGACGAACGAAACTTTCGCTACGCCGAGTGGGAATATTCCCGCCGCCGCAAAGTCGAAACCGATTCCCAAAACCACATCGGTTACGTCCATCTTCGCGCCATGGGCTCCGAGGACATCGCGGAATGGGCTCGCGGCTACTATCCCGTTTTCGACCGCGAGGGCCTCATCATCGACGTCCGCCACAACAACGGCGGCAACATCGACTCCTGGATTCTCGCCAAACTTCTTCGCCAAGCCTGGTTCTTTTGGCAACCGCGCATCGGCCATCCCTTTGCGAACATGCAGTACGCCTTCCGCGGCCATATCGTCGTTCTCTGCGATCAGGACACGGCCTCCGACGGCGAAGCCTTCAGCGAAGGCATCCGCCGCCTGAATCTCGGCAAAATCATCGGTATGCGCACCTGGGGCGGTGAAGTCTGGCTCTCCTTCAGCAATTTTCTCGCCGACCAGGGCATCGCCTCCGCCGCCGAAATCGGAGTCTACGGCCCCGAAGGCAAGTGGTTAATCGAGGGCCACGGCGTAGATCCCGACGTAATCGTCGACAACCTGCCGCACGCCACATTCGCCGGCAGCGACGCCCAGTTGGAAGCCGCCATCAAATATCTTCAAGACGAAATCAAAAAGGATCCGCGGCCGGTGCCGCCGGCTCCTCCCTACCCGGTGAAAGCCTTCAAATACGACCAGTAGCAAGAATCAATTCTCCGCGCACACTCCAACCACAACGCAGGGCCCGCCTTCTGAGGTGGGCCGCCACTACCACCCCTGTACCTCACCACTGCAAGAGTGAGGTCTCTCCCAACACAGCAAAATCTCTTTGTGGAAATAAAAGACCATCATGCCCTGCTTGCCTGCGGCAAGAAGGGCAAGCAGGCAGGTGCAGGCAAGCTCGAATGCCTGCGCTGCAAAACTATTTCTTCTTCTGCAATTCCGCGACGGACTCGAGGATGGTGTGCCCCACCATCGCGAGTGTCTTCGCGCTAATCTTATCCATCGTATCTTCCGCCGTATGCCAGTAAGGCACATCGTTCTGCGCATCCAGATCCATAATATCCACCGATGGCACATGCCGCGCGGTGAACGAATAATGATCGTCTCCGCCAAAATTCGTCGGCTCTTTCACAAACACTTTGCCGTACCCCAGCCGCTCAGCCACGCTCCACACCAGATCCTTCAACCACTTCGTAGACTCGCCGTCGCGTTTGAAACGCGGGTTCCGTCCGCCCACAATATCCGCCAGAATAAACGCCTTGATCTTGGCCAGGTCGCCATCCACCGCCAATTTCGCCGCCATCTGCCGGCTGCCGTAGCGGTTGTCCGGGTCGGCCCACTCCCGATTCACCGCCTCTTCCCCGTCAAAAAACGCGATCCACACCGCATACTTTCCCGCTTGCTTCTGCGCGCAAAGCAATCGCGCAATCTCCAGCATCACGCCCGTAGACGACCCGGCATCATCGGCCCCAACAAAATTATCCAGCCGCTTCGTGTCGTAATGCGTCCCCAGCAAGATAATTCCCGGCTTCTGCCCCGGAATTTTCGCCAGCAAATTCTTCATCGGCAGGCGCCCCGCCGGCGTGTCCGCCGAAAACGAGTCCGTCTCCACCGCGCAACCATACGACCGTAATTCCGCTTCCAGATAATCCTGCAGCTTCGCCAACGCCGGCGATCCAGCCGGACGCGGCCCGTAACTCAATTGCTTCGCCACTTGCTCGTAAGCGCGCTCTCCATCAAAGCCCCCGGTCTTATCCGGCGGCGGAGCCTGATCAGAAGGATTCGGAGGCGCGCCAGCCACAGCGCTCATAAACGGAGGCTGCCCGGCATTTGCAGTACTCGCTCCATTTGTAGAAGCAGTCTGCCCCGACTTGCACCCAAGCACCAAACACGAAAAAAACACTACGCAGAGCAGCACCACCCGCGACCCATCTCGACAAACGCTCATCCAGCGGTCCCTTCGCTTTCCGCCTCCAGGCGCTTCCTCTTTCTCCGCACCACCATCGCCGACACGCCTATGCCCACAAAGTACAAAGCCACCATCGGCATCATGAACACCAGCATCGTCATGGCATCCGGTGTCGGCGTAACAATCGCTGCCACCACCGCAATAACCAGAATCGCATACCGGAAATTTCGCCACAGAAAGCCCGGGGTGACAATTCCAAACAATGTCAGGAAGAAAATCAGAATCGGCAATTCGAACACAATTCCGAGGCTTAAGAGAATCAGCAGGACCAGATCAAAGTACTCGTTCACCGTGATCATCGGATGAATCGGCCCCGCGTTCCCCTGAAAGCTCACCAGGAATCGCAGGACATACGGAAGCGTGATGAAGTACCCGAACGCGATGCCCGTCAAAAACAGCAGCACCGTGAAAAACAGAAAGCCGGTCACCGCGCTGCGTTCGTGCTTGTAAAGCGCCGGCGCAACAAACAGCCATATCTGGTAGAGCACCACGGGCGAGGCCAGCACAATCCCCAGATACACGCCCAAAGTGATGTACGTATTCAAATATCCGGCGGGATGTGTGTAGATCAGGTGGGGGTCGAGCTTTGCATCACCAAGCGCCTTGATAATCGGGTCCGTAATCCACTTGATGAAATATTTCGAAAGATAGACGCCGACAAACGCCCCAATCCCTATCGCGTAGAGCGAGTTAATAATCCTCTTCCGCAGCTCGGACAGATGCTCAAAAAACGTCATCTGGCCGCCGCTCTCTTCCAGTCTTGCCGCGATGGAATTGTCAGGCTGGCTGCTGTTGGTCATGGGCAGGTGGAGGTTCGCTCGGGCTGCTTTCCGTCTTCAATTCTGTGGGTTGGCCTGTGGATGGAGCCACGCTTTCTCCGTTCGACGCGTCTAATCGGGGTATAGCTTCGGCTTCCGGCTTCAACACAGGTCTGTCCCCAGCCGGGTAATCCGCAGCCGCTTCCGGGAGGGTTTCCGTGCCAGAGGTCGCGCTCGCCGCCGCCGGCGATTCCAGGCCCTTGGCCTTGGCTTCCGCCGCCTCGGCCTCCGCGGTCTTCTTCCGTAGCTCCGCAATCCGCGCCTGGCGCTCCAAATCCCGCATTTCCTCTTCAAACGCGCTCTTGAAGTCCGTCGAAGCCTTGCGGAACTCCGCCATCAATTTTCCCAGCGTCCGTGCCAAATCCGGCAGCTTTTGCGGGCCAAATACCACCAGCACCACCAGAAACACCACAATCATGTGCGGTACGCTGAGCATAGGTAAAAAGCGCCGTAAAACGCCCTGTCTGCATCATAGAAAGGGCAGCCAATCGTGTCAAACGAGAGTTCCGCTTTGCATGTTATACTGGCTTATCCACTAAGGGCGAGGTGCCCATGAATCCTGAACGTCGTGGCCTGATCCTGGTAGTTGTAGTCCTACTTATCTCCGGAGTCCTCGGTGGCCTCTACGGACCCTCCGTCCGCGCCACCACGGCCAACACGGACGATTATCAAACCGCTGTCCGAGACTTCACCAGCGTCCTCTCCGTCGTCCAGGCCAACTACGCCGAGCCTGTTGACGCCGACAAGGTTGTCTACCAGGGCGCCATCCCGGGCATGCTACGGATGCTCGACCCCCACTCGAATTTCTTTGACGCCCGCCAGTTCGCCCTCCTGCGCGAAGATCAGCGCGGCAAATATTACGGCGTCGGCATGGTCGTCGCTCCCCGCGAGAACCACACCGTCGTCATGTCTCCCTACGTCGGCGCGCCTGCCTATAACGCCGGCCTCCGCCCTGGCGACGTCATCTCGAAAGTTGACGCCAAGTCCACGGACGGTCTGACCACCAGCGAAGTTGCTGACCTCCTCAAAGGCCCAAAGGGTACGATCGTCAAAATCACCGTAACGCGCGAAGGTTTCACTGAACCGCTGGTCTTCACCGTCACACGCGACGAAATCCCCCGCCACTCGGTTGACATCGTCACCATGCTCAAGCCAGGCATCGGCTACATGCGCCTCAACCAGTTCAACGAAACCACCGACCACGAAATTGCCGACGCCCTCCGACAACTTGGAGCCAACTCTCTCGACGGTTTGGTCCTCGATCTCCGCGGCAATCCCGGCGGCCTCCTTAACGAAGCTGTCGCCGTCGGCGACATGTTCCTCGAAAAAGGCCAGCTCATCGTTTCCTATCACGGCCGCAGCGCCCCGGAGCGCCGGTTTTTCGCCGTGCGCGGCAATCAGGGCATGAACGTTCCTCTCGTCGTCTTGGTGAACAACAACTCCGCCTCCGCCGCTGAAATCGTCTCCGGCGCCATTCAGGACCACGATCGCGGCCTCGTAGTCGGCGAAACCACCTTCGGCAAGGGCCTCGTGCAAACCGTGCAGCCACTTTCTGAAAACACCGGCCTAGCTCTCACCACCGCTCGTTACTACACCCCCAGCGGCCGCCTCATCCAGCGCGACTACAAGTCCATCTCCTTGTACGAATATCACTACGAGCGCAAAGTCCCCGATCACCCGACGGAGATCCGCCAGACCGACAGCGGCCGCCAGGTGACCGGTGGCGGCGGCATCACGCCGGACATCATCGTTCCTTCACCCAAGTACGACAAGTTCCAGGAAACGTTGTTCCGCGCCGATGTGCTCTACCCTGCCGAGCAGGGCGTCGCCGGATTCACGCGCTATTACCTCGGCACCAAGCCCACCATCACCCACAGCTTCGAAGTGGACGACAACGTTGTCCGCGAATTCCGCAACTATCTTACGAAGCACAACGTGAAGTACACCGAAGTCGAGTTCGCCGACAACATCGACTGGATCAAACGCAAGATCAAGCAGGAAGTCTTCATGTCCGCCTACGGCACCCAGGAAGGCGACAAAGTCCTCCTCGCCGCCGACCCCCAAGTCCAAAAAGCCGTCGAATCCATCCCCCAAGCCCGCGCCCTCTACGAAAACGCCCGCAAAGTAGTCGCCCAGCGCAACGGTTCAGGCCACGACCAGCCGTAATATTTCGTTGCCAGCAATTCAGCCTTCAAACGGGTGCCCCAGCGGCACCCGTTTTCTTTTCCGACCGCTGCAAGTTCCTCCTCCGTCATCGTTCTAAGGACAGACGCTGCCCCAACAGCGCCAGGAGGCCATAGTGCTTCTCCGACTGGCTCTGCCGCCATTCCTCTTCCTCGGCCTCATGGCCGCACACCCTCTTGCCGCACAAGCCGTCTTTCAACCTGCCGACAAACCACTCTTCGTCCCCAGCCTCATCCAGACCGCGGATGCCGCCCTCGCCGGCATCAATGTCGCTTCCCTGCCAGGGATTCCATTTACGGCAACCGTAGACCCTAGAAAACCGCACCCTTTCACTTAAAGGAGCGGTCATCATCCATCGCCTCACGGGAAAACTTTCTCGAGATTCACGCGGAAGCCTGCGCACTGTTGTGGATCTGAATACAATCGGTCGACCTTACGATCAAACTCAAGTCACTATCCACATCTACGACGCGCAAAGAAAAACCGTTCTCACTCTCTTCCCTGCAGCCAGGTTCGCCTATCACTGGTCTGAAGAAGCAGAGCCGCAATTAGCCCGTCATCCGTCCAGAGTCGATGCCAAACGCGGAGATCACTTCCTGAAAAGTTACTACCTACGCGCCGCCGCAGGCGACCGTTTACGTAATTCGTCGAAGAACTTTTGCAGTAGCATGACTCGCTCGCGGGCACGCTTTTGCAAGAGCTAGATGCGGAATGGCAGCTCAAGCGAACACAGCACCTTGGAGGCCGTCAGCGGTCCCATGGCACGCCAGGTAGGGTCAAAGGACTCGAACGGTAAGATTGACGGACTGTTGAACGCCGCCGGGCGCGGTCGCGACGACTGGAAGTTGGTAGGTGCCCGGAGGTGTGGAAGGCGCGTTGGAGTTGGCCGAGTACGAATTGCCCCCGCAGCCAGCGAGCCACAGCGCTAACACCAACAGGAATGCAGAATAAGCCAGGGCTGATTTGCCAGCCCAGTGGACGGCGAACCGGCGCCGTCGACTCCCCTTCCGCAACACCTTGCTACCCCATAAGGCGAGCGGCACGATTCCCCTGATCACCGCAAAGAGAGGAAGCGATCTGCTCGTTGAAGGCGGCTGGCGTTCCGCAGCGGAATGCGCCACGGTGTTGGTTTGCAGCGTGATCGTGAGCGCGGTCGGCTGGCTTGGAGTCGTGTTTAGGTTTACCGATGCGGGCTGCACTGAGCAGACAGTCGATGGGATAGCCGACGGGCAAGTCACCAAGATGGTCCCGATGAAGCCCGGATTCGGCTGAAGAATCACTGTGAAGGTGGCCGCTTTCCCCGGCAGAACGGAAGCGGTTGCGCCGCTGCCTCCATTCGAATTTGGCGGCACAGTAAGCGTGAACCCCGCGCTGGTGGATGTGCCGGTGCCGGTCAGCGAAGCAATGTGTGGGCTTCCCTGTGCATCGTCATTGATTTGAAGAACGGCCGACTCGCCGCCGGGCCCGGCGGGTGAAAAGCTCAGCGTGAGCACACAGGATGCGCCGGGAGGGAACGAAGAGGGCGACACGGGGCAGTTATTCGACTGGTTGAAATCGGATGCGTTGGGTCCAATCACGGCAATGCCGCCGATGAGCATTGCGCCGTCGCCCGCGTTTGTCAGGGTGGTTGATTGCGTTGCGCTCGTTTGCCCCACTTGCGTTGCAGGGAATGCGAGATTGTTAACCGAAAGGTTTGCTTGGGGAGTGAGAAGAATCTCGCGAACCCGGTTGAAATCCGGGTCGGATAGGAAGAGATGCCCATTCGCATCGGCGGCTAGGGCAAAAGTGCTGCCGATGCCTGCCAACAGCGCGCTGCCCCCATCACCGCCAAAAATCGAAGTCCCATTCCCGGCCACAGTGGAAATGCGCCCGGTCAGCCCCGAAACGCGACGGATGCGTTTGTTGCGTCCCTCGCCGATGAAAAGATTGCCGAAGGGGTCTAAAACCACCGCAAACGGAAGAGAGAGTTGTGCGCTCGCTGCTGGCCCGCCGTCCCCGCTGTAGCCCGCGCCGCCCGTGCCCGCAATGGTTGTTATGACCCCGGTGTCGTTGTCCACGCGCCGCACGACGTTGGCGATCTGGTCTACGATAAACAGGTTGTCGGCGCTATCAAACGCAAGTCCTGCGGGGGCATCCAAAGTCGCGTTGGTGGCCGGGCCTCCATCACCGGTGTAGCCGGAGACGCTGGGTGTGCCTGCGGCCACGGTAAGGGCGCCCGTTCCGGGGTCCACGCGGTCCACCACGTTTTTGTTTGGATCGGAAAGATAGAGCACTCCCGAACTGTCTGTCGCAATCCCATTCGGCAGGCCCGACAAAACGCCGGAGGGGACCACTGTCGCGATATTCTGGGTAGCCGCGTCAATGCGGCGCACCGTGTTGTTGTCCACCAGGAATACATTCCCGGTGTGATCCATGGCGAAGAAGAGGAGGAAGCCTATCTCTGCCCTGGTTGCGGGGCCGCCATCGCCCGCAGTGTCGCGGATGCCGTTGCCGGCAGCCGGCGAAATTTCTCCAGTGGATGCATCCACTTTGCGAATGCGGCCAGCCGAGACGTCTCCAATCAACAAATCGCCGGAAGGAGTGATGGCCACACCCGCGGAACCCGCAAACACTGCGCTGGTCGCTGGGCCGCCGTCACCCCCGGAACCGCCTCCGGCAATGGTTTGGATGATGCCCTGCGCGTTCACGGCCCGGATGCGGTTGTTACGTCCATCGGAGAAATACAAGTTTCCCAAGCCGTCGGAGGCGATCCCAACTGGACCGTCCAGCTCAGCGTTAGTGGCGAGTCCACCGTCGCCGTTGAACCCCCTATGGGCGGAGCCCGCCACCGTGGTGATGATCTGCGTGGCGCTGTCCACGCCGCGAATACGCGGCTGATCGGAAATGAACAGTTTGCCCGAGCCGTCTAAGAAAACTGCCTCAGGTGCCGTGAGTGTGGCCGATGTCGCGGGGCCGCCATCGCCAGTGTCGCCCGCGACCTGGCCCTGGCCGGCCACGGTGGTTATGGTTTGCGTGGTTGCGTCCACACGCCGGACACAAAAGTTGCCGGTGTCCGTAAGGAAGAGGTTTCCGCTGTTGTCCACTGCGATGCCATGTGGACCGTTGAGAGAGGCGGCCGTAGCCGGGCCCCCGTCTCCTGCAAAAGCACCACCACCAGCAAAGTCTCCGGCGATCGTGGTGATGATGCCGGTGACGGCATCCACGCGGCGGATGACACTGTTCTGCGTGTCCGCAATGAAAAGATTGCCGAGTGCGTCAACAGCCACACCGGAAGGCGAGTTCAGCGAGGCGTTGGTAGCCGGGCCGTTGTCTCCGGCGTAGCCTAGAGTGCCAATCCCGGCCACCGTGGTGATGATCCCGCTCTGGGCTTCTACGCGGCGAATGATGTTGTACACGCTGTCGGCAATGAACAGGTTTCCAAGATGATCTAAAGCGAGGCCCAGAGGGATGGCGAGTTGCGCGCTGCTAGCCAGGCCGCCGTCCCCGGCGTATCCTCCAATGCCCGTCCCCGCGTATGTGCTGAGTTGCCTGTTCGCATCGATCTTGAGAACGACGTTGCCGCGCACCGTGGCGACGTAGAGATTGCCGGCGGCATCGCGGGCCAATCCGGAAGGATCGGCCACCAACGACGATAGCGCCGGGCCCGCGATCTGGCCACCTCCGGCGTAATTCGTAATGATGTCCTGGCCGAAGGTTGGTGAAATGACAGAATGAAAAAGCCA
>Ga0210403_10004921_pt1 | contig 11427 bp, 10 predicted proteins | sample IncBWC19MmetaG_FD_150863 | JGI IMG/M metagenome (GOLD analysis project Ga0210403, IMG submission 150863) | Forest soil microbial communities from Barre Woods Harvard Forest LTER site, Petersham, Massachusetts, United States - Inc-BW-C-19-M | ecosystem: Environmental > Terrestrial > Soil >... | reverse complement strand
CATCCTGTAGGGCCGATTAACCGGTCAGCCCCTGTATATTGGGCAAATGATTTGTTTTTGCGCCGAGCGCTTTCACTGGCGGCGGATATGGCAGAATCCGGGCGGACTTCTGATCCCCGGAATCGCAGACATGGCCACTCGCGCCCTCCTTTATCGGCGGCCTTACGAACCTTCTCGTCTTTTGGTGAAGCACGGCTCGCAAATCTACTCGGTCCGGCTTCGCCGGCACCGCCGCGCGCGCCGCTATACCTTGCGCATTCATCCGAGCGACCGCGAAGCGATCCTGACCATGCCGCCGCGCGGCACGATCGCCGATGCCAAGGACTTCGCGCAGCGTCACGGTGGCTGGATCGCCGCGCGTCTCGGCCGCTTGCCGAAAGCGGCGCCGTTTCTTCCGGGCACGGTGGTGCCGCTGCGCGGCGTGGCGCACAGGATCGTACATCGCGTCGGCCAGCGCGGCACGGTGTGGACGGAAACGCGCGACAGCGGCGAACGGATTCTGTGCGTGGCGGGCGGGCCCGAGCATATCGAGCGGCGGGTGCATGATTACCTGAAGCGCGAAGTCCGTCGCGACCTGCACAAGGCGGCGCAATACTACGCCGAGGCGCTCAACGTCAGGGTAAGGCGGCTGTCGATCCGCGACCAGTCGAGCCGCTGGGGTTCGTGCACGTCGGCCGGTTCGCTGTCGTTTTCGTGGCGGCTGATCCTGGCGCCGCCTTATGTGCTCGACTATCTCGCCGCGCATGAAGTGGCGCATCTGGTCGAGATGAACCATTCGCCGCGGTTCTGGAAGGTGGTCGCCCGGGTCTGCGGTCATGTCGAGCGCGCCAAGAGCTGGCTCGATAATTCCGGCAACGACCTGCATCGCTACGGCGTCCAGGACTGAGCTTGCGCGTCGCTCCGGACGCGCACTCTGGATCTCCAAAATATATCAGGATATTAACCCGGCGGGACCAGCGCCGAATCATGCGCCGTCGATGGCCGTTCCGCACGTGGACCAAAACCGGGCCGCTGCAGTGACGCCGCGGCGATCCGCCTGCCGCTCGCCTTCTGGCCGAACTTCCATTCAGCTGACTCGTCGCGAACGTCAGGCAAAACCTGCTGCACGATCGCGCCGCCGGATTTGGCGTGATGCCTGCTACCCTGACTGCTTCTGGTCCATGTGGTCGATGGCCATGGCCGCCGGGACACTATTTCCCATGTCCCACCCGGTCGCTTGAACGCGAGCGAGGAAAGTCCTGAGCAGCGGAGATTCCATGATCGAAGCGGCGAAGGACGCCGATGAACTGCCTGACGAGTACGCGGTCGACAGAAAAACACGGGTTTCAGATTGATTCGTAGTTGAGGCCTTAATGAGAGGTTAGCGCTTACCGTCTACCTTCCTGTTCAGATTGTGTCGTGGAGGGCCCCACAAGGCGGGGCTTCAGGTCCCAGGAATGTACCAAATGCAAACCCTAGGTTCCGCCCTGGACGAGCAAAAGGGCTTCGGCCAAGGCTTTGATTTCCTGCGGATATTTTTGGCAACCTCGATCATCGCTTGGCACACCGTGCAGTTGAGCGGGCATCTGGAAATGGCAAGGGCGTCCGCCTTTTGGTTTTCCGAATACATGCTGGTGCCGATGTTTTTCGCTTTAAGCGGGTTTCTCGTCGCAGGAAGCAGCATGCGCCTTTCTGCCAGGAACTTCTTGTTGAACCGCGCTGCGCGCATTGTACCGGCGCTCGTCGCTGACATCTTTTTTGCAGCGCTTCTGATCGGCCCGCTGGTAACGACGCTGCCTGCGAGCCTTTATTTTACTGACGCAGCTTTCTTTAGCTACTTCCTCAACATCGTGGGCTGGATCCATTACTCGCTTCCGGGCGTATTCGAGACCAATCCATCGCCCGAGGTGAATGGGGCGCTTTGGACGGTTCCCTTCGAAATCAGCTGTTACGTCATTCTCACCGGACTGATGATTACCGGAGCAATCAAACGACCCAGATTGGTGCCGCTGCTCACTTACGCCGTACTGATCGTTGGGATTCCCCTCAGGCTCATGACATCGCATCTCGCAAGCGATCATCCATCTTTTATTGAAAACCTGGTGATGGACCTGTTCCTTCACCGCGGATCTTTGCTTTGGCCCTCCTTTTTGATCGGAATCGTCCTGTATCAGCTGCGCTACTACGTGCCTTTCTCCAAAACGGCCGCGCTTGGCCTGGTGTGCGTGGCGATCCTCGTGAGCGCATTTGGAGATGTCGCGGTCCTGTTCAGCAATCCCAGCGTCCACGCCATCACGCTTCCGCTCCTCGCATATCTGACCGTGCTGATTGGGCTGTCGCCGATGCCTCGTCTTCCGGGATTCGGAACCGGTGACTATTCATATGGATTGTACCTCTACCATGTCCCCTTCCTCCAATTGCTGATCCACTATTTCCCGCAAGCCTGGACCGGCGACTGGTGGTGGACGTTGTTTTTCGCCGGGTTTCCACTTGCGCTGACGGCAGCCGTGGTTTCGTGGCACTTGTTTGAGTATCCGGTGCTGAAGCTCAGGAATTCCTTCGTGATCAAACACCGGCCGGAAGGCGGCTTCCCAACCACCGTCACTCCCTCTCGCCAATTCCTTCTGAAACAAAGCCCGCCATGATCTCAGGCCGAGAGGTCGCAATCACAACCATCGCCATGTGCTTTCTCTAACAGCACGAACCTCGACCGTTCAGGTCCAGGGTCGCCTTCGGGGCGGCGGCGGCGCCGATGCTGCGGCATCGTTTGCGATCAACGACGTGTCGGCGCGGGTCGGCCTTTGATCGCCGTCAGGTCAGCGCACTGGCGCTTTGCTACCGCCCGAACAGCCGGTCCATCAGCCAGCCATCCAGTCCCGCCGCCGCTTCCGGGCGTGCCGACGCGCGTGTCGGCGCGGGCCGGTTCGCGCTACCGAAAGCAGGCGGCGCGAGCGGACCCGCCGCAGACGCGGGCGCGGACGGCGGGCTGACTTGCGATGCGGCCTGCATCAGGTTCGAGAAGGCGATCCCTTGCGAATTCGGCAAGGCCGCGACCGGCACGCCCTGATGGGCGGCTTTCATGAAACGGGTCCAGACCTCGACCGGCAGGCCGCCGCCAGTGGCCTTTTTGGTCGGCGAATTGTCGTCATTGCCGAGCCAGACGCCGGTGACGAGATTGGCGGTGTAGCCGATGAACCAGGCGTCGCGGAAATCCTGACTGGTGCCGGTCTTGCCGGCGGCGATCCAGCCCGGAAGCTCCGCCTTATGCGCGGTGCCTGAGAGCAGCGTCTCCTGCATCATGGTGTTCATGGCGGCGACATGGCGCGGTTCGATCACCTGGCCGAGCTGGTCGGGCTGCCTCGCATACAGGACCTTGCCGCCGTCGGTGCGGATCCTGGTCACAACATGTGGCGAGACGCCCTGGCCGCCATTGGCGAACGGCGCATAGGCGCCGACCAGCTCCAGCAGCGAGACCTCCGAGGTGCCGAGCGCGATCGAGGCGTTGGCGTCAAGCCTCGACGAGATGCCGAGCCGGTGCGCGGTGCGCACCACGTTCTTCGGTCCGACTTCCAGCCCCAGCCGCACCGCGACCGTGTTGAGCGACATCGCCAGCGCCTGCGTCAGCGTCACCGCGCCGAAATATTCGCGGCTGTAATTTTCCGGCTTCCATCCCTTGACGTCGAGCGGCGCATCCTGCCGGACCGTCTCCGGCGTCAACCCGGCTTCGATCGCGGTGAGATAGACGAACGGCTTGAACGCCGAACCCGGCTGGCGTTTTGCCGTGACGGCGCGGTTGTACTGGCTCTCGGCATAGTTCCGGCCGCCGACCATGGCGCGCACCGCGCCATCAGGCGTCATCGCCACCAGCGCGCCCTGGCTGACATTGAATTTTACACTCTTGGCCGCGAGTTCGTCGATGACGGCGGCTTCGGCGACGCCCTGCAGTTTCGGATCGATGGTGGTCTCGACTACGATGTTCTGGTCGATTTGGCCGACGAGGTCGTCGAGCACTTCGCCGATCCAGTCCGCCACGTAGTTGATGGTGCCGGCGCCCGCCGCCTTCACATTATAGGAGGGATGCCCGATCGAGGCCTGCGCCTGCGCCTGGGTGATGAATTTGGCGTCCGCCATGGCCGCGAGCACGACCTGCGCGCGTTTCTCGGCGCCTTCCGGATTGCGGTTCGGCGCCAGCCGCGACGGCGACTTGACGAGCCCCGCGAGCATCGCGGCCTCCGCCACCGTCACATTCCTGGCCGACTTGCCGAAATAGCGCTGGGCGGCGGCCTCGACGCCGTAGGCGCCGGAGCCGAAATAGACCCGGTTGAGGTAGAGTTCGAGTATCTCCGATTTGGAATGTTTGCGCTCCAGCCAGAGCGCGAGTTCGACTTCCTGCAACTTGCGCTGCAGCGTGCGCTCCTGCGTCAGAAACAAATTCTTGGCGAGCTGCTGGGTCAGCGTCGAGCCGCCCTGCGAAACGCCGCGATGCAGCACATTCGCCACGGCTGCGCGCAGGATGCCCCAGGGATCGACGCCGTAATGCGAATAGAACCTTCGGTCTTCGATGGCGATGAAGGCCTTCGGCAGATAGGGCGGCAGGTCCTTCAGCGAAACATTGGCGCCGGCCATTTCGCCGCGCGTCGCCAGCACGCTGCCGTCGAGCCCGGCGATCTCAATGGTCGGCGGCCGCTTCGGAATTTCAAGCGCCTGGATCGGCGGCAGATGCGCGCCGGCCCAGACCACGGCGCCGACGATCGCGATCGCCGCCCACAGGCCGAGCACCGCGCCCCAATAGAACAGGCGGAACAGCCCGACGCGCGCGCGGCCCCGCGATTTGCGCCTGCGGCTCACGCGGGCGGCCTTCGGCTTGCGCTCGGGCGGAGCCTCGTCGTCGTCGTCCGGCTCGACCGGTTTGCGTCTGGCGGATGATTTCTTCGGCTTTTCATCGTCGGCGGCCGTGACCCGGTCCTGCGGGCCGAGGCGCAATTCCGCCAGCGATGCGCCGAGCCCGAATTGCGGCTCCTTGCGTCCGCCGCTCTTCCGTCGTCCCCACGCCATACGCAAACGCCCGCACCGGTCCCATCGCAGCCTAGCGTTTGCGGTTTAAGGGCCGGTTACCGAAAGGTTAACGCAGGATTAGGAGCTGCGGCGCCGCCGGGGTTCGGGCGGCCGGGCGGCGAGACTGACAGGCAAAAAAAATCGGCGGCCCCGAAAGGCCGCCGATCCCTGACTTTGCCGGTCGGTTCTAGCCGGCCGGGCCGGCGTCTTCCATGATCGGGCCGAACAGCTCCCAGCGCTCGCCGTTGAACTTCATCATCTGCAGCTGCTTGTTGACCCGGTAGTCCTCGGGCGTGGTGTTGGCCACGATGCCCGGCAGCGACAGGTCGAGCTGCACATTCTTCAGGCTGGTGGCCTGTTTCATGACGTTCTCGCGCGTCAGGTTGTCGCCGCACTGCTGGAGAACGTGAATCAGCAACTGCGTGGTCGAGTAGCCATAGGAATTGAAGCTCGAGTCCTTGTCGCCGTCGGGATAGTACTTCGCCATGAACTCGAAATACTTCTTCATGCCGGCATCATCCTTCCAGGTCGGATCGAGCGGATCCTTGCCGTAATTGACGCTGATGACGCCCTTGGAGGCCTCCAGCCCCGCCGGCTTCATCACCGCGCCGACCGAGGTGGCGTTGATGTCGAGGATGTGGACCGGATGCCAGTCGAGCTCGGCGATCTTCTTGATCGCCTGCGCCGCCTGTTTCGGCGTCGATGCGCTGAAGAACAGGTCCGCACCGGCGGACTTGATCTTGAGGATCTGCGAATCGATGGTCGGATCGGAGACCTCGTAGGAAGCCTCGGCTACCACCATGGTAGCGGCCTTGTCGCCGAGACCGGCCTTGATGCCGTTCAGATAGTCCTTACCGAGGTCGTCGTTCTGATAGAGGATTCCGACCTTGGCATTCGGATAATTCTTGATGATGTACTGACCGTAGATGCGGCCCTCGACGAAGTAGTTGGGGTTGAATCCCATCGTCCACGGGAAGTTCTTCGGATCGGTGAACTTCGACGCGCCGGTGGCGGCGAACAGCTGCGGTACCTTCTTGGCATTGAGATATTTCTGCACAGCCGCGTTCGAGGGCGTGCCGAGGATCTGGAAGGTGAGCAGCACTTCGTCGCTCTCGACCAGCTTGCGTACCTGCTCGACGGCCTTCGGCGGGCTGTAGGCGTCGTCATACTGGATCAGATTGATCTTGCGGCCGTTCACGCCGCCCTGGTCGTTGATCATCTTGATATAGGCCGCCTGGGTCTTGCCGATGGTGGCAAAGGCGGAGGCCGGTCCGCTGAACGGATTGGTCTGGCCGATCTTGATTTCGGTATCGGTCGCCCCGGTGTCGTATTTCTTCTGCGCGTAGGCCTGTGATGCCGACAGCGCGATGGTCAGCGCGGTCGCGGTGGCCAGACGTAAAAAACCATTCCTCATATCTCTGCGTTCCCTCATGTCGTGATTGTGCCGATGGTCTTGTCCGTCTGGTGTTTTTCAGGCCGGGCGGGACGCCATCGCTGGCCGGGATAGTGAGGGAAACGATGCCGCAATGCAAGATAATGCCGGACCAGAAGGTGAACGAAATCACGCCAGCCAGAGCAGAATCAGGGCAACCGCCGCGGGCGCGGCCTGCACGTAAAGAATCCGGCGACTGACGGTTAACGCTCCATAGACGCCGGCCACGATCACGCAGAGCAGAAAGAACGTCTTGATCTGAAAGGCGAAGGCGGGGACGCCCTGCAGCAGTCCCCAGACCAGACCGGCGGCGAGAAAGCCGTTGTAGAGTCCCTGATTGGCGGCCAGCACCGCCTGATCGGTCGCCTTCTCGATCGAATTGCGGAAGGTCTTCAGGCCCAGCGGCCTGGTCCAGAGAAACATCTCCAGCACCAGAAAATAGACATGCAGCGCGGCGACCAGCGCCACCAATGCATTGGCAATTGCGTTCACGATGCTCACCCCCTAAGACGCGGACAAAGAAATCTCCACAACCATGCTAGCACGCGGCAGCGCATGCCGTGATTGTATGCTGCGGGCAGCGAGGGAGAAAATCATGACAGGCCATATCGATCCGACCAGGGAAGTGTTCGCCCAGTTTCGCGACAACAATCGCGAAGGGCCGATTCACATGCTCAATCTGGTCAGGCTGCTCGACCGCGCCGCCTATCCCGATGGGCGGAACGCCACCGGCGCGGAAGCCTATGCGGCCTACGGCCGCGACAGCGGACCGGTATTCATGCGTCTCGGCGGCAAAGTCGTCTGGCAAGGCCGGTTCGAACTGATGCTGATCGGACCGGCCGACGAACGCTGGGATCATTGTTTCATCGCGGAATATCCCAGCGTCGCGGCGTTCGTTGAAATGATCCGGGATCCCGTCTATCGCGAAGCCGTGAAACATCGGCAGGCCGCGGTGAAGGACTCGCGATTGATCCGCCTGGCGCCGCTTGCCGTCGGCAAGACCTTCGGCGAGATTCCGGGATAGACGCAGGTGCAGGCTTCGATTCGCAGGCCGGAATCGCAATCCGGCCCCGCGATGTTCCGCGCGCCATCCCGGCAGGTGCTGCGAGCGTAGCGCGCGGCGGGCGGCCCAATGCCGATGACCCGTTAAATGTCGACGTCCGAAAATCGCGAGACAAGCATCCCCGGATGGCCGATGTTTCCAGGATGCAAATCGCCGGCAAGACATACGGGACCGTGAGCACGGACAGGCTGAAGGAGTTGACCGGCCTGGAATTCGTCCAGGGGCTGGTCGACGGCACGCTGCCCCTCAATACGATCGCCAGGACCCTGGGCTATGATGTGACGGAGGCGGTGAGCGGGGCGTCGTTGTCACCGCGGAACCGAGGGACATTCATCTCAATCCCGCCGGCACGGTGCACGGCGGCTTCGCGGCCACGCTGCTCGACAGTTGCATGGGCCTGGCGGTCCAGTCCACTCCGGAGAAGGGCGTCGGCCAGACCACGCTCGAGTTCAAGATTTCACTGCTGCGGCCGATCGTCCCCGAAACAGGAGTAATCAAGGCGGAAGGCGTTGTGTTGAGCCGGGGCCGGCGCATTGGCACCGCCGAAGGGCGGGTCACGGATGGCGGGGGGCGGCTGCTGGCTCATGGCACGACCACGTGTCTGATCTTCCAGAGTTGACGATGTCCGAAAACCGCGAGACAGGCGGCTGCCAAAGGTAGAAGCTTCCACGATGGATATGGACCGCATTGCCTGCTACCGCGCGATTTCGACCCGCGATGCCCGCTTCGACGGCCGGCTTTTTGTCGGCGTCAAAACCACCGGCATCTACTGCCGGCCGATTTGCCCGGCGCGCACGCCGAAATTCGAGAACACATCGTTCTTTGCCGCCGCCGCCGCGGCCCAGGAAGCCGGCTTCCGGCCATGTCTGCGCTGTCGCCCGGAGACCTCGCCCGATCTTGCGTTCTGGCGCGGCACCAGCAACACCGTGTCTCGCGCGCTCGCCCTGATCGAAGCCGGTGGTCTCGATGAGGCCGATGTCGAAGGGCTTGCCAACCGGCTCGGCGTCGGCGCGCGCCAGTTGCGGCGGCTGTTTCACCAGCATGTCGGGGCTTCGCCGATCGCGGTGGCGCAGACGCGGCGGATCCTGCTCGCCAAGCAATTGATCCACGAGACCTCGCTGCCGATGGCGCAGGTCGCGCTGGCTTCCGGCTTCAACAGCGTCCGTCGCTTCAACGAAACTTTCTCGAAGATGTTCGGACGTCCGCCGGCGACACTGCGGCGAGCCCGCGACCAGACCAGGCGCGAGGCCGGGGCATTGTCGATCCGTCTCGCTTATCGACCGCCCTATGACTGGGATGCGATGCTGTCGTTTCTGGGCCAGCGCGCCATTCCCGGCGTGGAAGCGATCTCGGGGACGACGTACCGGCGTACGATTGCGATCGGCGGCCACTCCGGCGTGATCGGCGTGGCACCTGCGGACAGGAACCGGGTCGATGTCTCCTTGCGGTTCCCCGATATGGCGGCGCTGCCCCAGATCATCGCGCGGGTGCGGCGGGTGTTCGATCTTGCCGCCGATCCCGACACCATCGGCGCGCATCTTGCGCTCGATCCGGTGCTGGCGCCGCTCGTCAGGGCGCGGCCGGGCTTGCGTGTTCCCGGTGCCTGGGACGGTTTTGAGCTCGCGGTGCGCGCGATCTTCGGCCAGCAAATCACCGTCCCGGCCGCAACCAGATTGCTCGGCAGGCTGGTCGAGGTCCACGGCACGCCGCTTCCCGCGAGAAGCGGGGACGGCGAGGGCCTCAGTCATTTGTTCCCGTCGCCCATGCGCCTGGCCAAGGCCAATCTGGCCACGCTCGGCATGCCGAGCGCGCGGGCGCTGGCGGTGACGTCGCTGGCACAGGCTATTTCCGCCGATCCCATGATCTTCAGTCGAAGCGCGAGCCTCGAAGAAACCATCGCGAGATTGCGGGCGCTGCCGGGGATCGGCGAATGGACCGCGCAATACATCGCGATGCGCGAGCTGCGCGAACCCGATGCATTCCCGGCCGCCGACATCGGCTTGATGCGCGCGATGGCGAACGGCGACGGCAGGCGCCCGTCACCTTCCGAATTGCAGGCGCGCGCCGAGCCATGGCGGCCATGGCGCGCCTACGCGGCGTTGCATCTGTGGGCCGCGGGGTCCCATCGCGCAGCTTCGACACGGAGGAGACATGAGCGCGAAGCCGCCTGAAACATTCGGTCTCGACCGGTTGCAAACGCCGATCGGCGCCGCCCTGCTCGTCGCCGACGTTGAAGGCGCGCTCTGCGCGCTGGACTGGGAAGACTATGAGCCGCGCATGCGGCAGTTGCTGCGGCAGCAGCACGGCAATGCGATGCTGCAAAACGCGCGGGCTCCGGAGTATCTCCGGACGGCGCTGTCAGCCTATTTCGCGGGCGAGTTCGCTTCCATCGATGCCATCAAATGGCGCGTCGCCGGCACCGCGTTCCAGCGCAAGGTCTGGGCCGCGCTGCGGACGATCCCGGTGGGCACCACGACGAGCTACGGCACGCTGGCGGCCCGGCTCGCCATGCCCCAGGCGGTGCGCGGGGTCGGCCACGCCAACGGCTCGAATCCCATCGGCATCGTCGTGCCCTGTCACCGTGTGATCGGCGCTAACGGCTCGCTGACCGGCTATGGCGGCGGGCTGCATCGCAAGCGATGGCTGCTCGAGCACGAGGGCGTGGTGCTGAAGACGGCAGGGCTTGCGGCCTGATCATCGCCTGATCTGGAAAAAACGCCGCGCAGCAAGCCATCGTCGTCCCGGCCAAGCGAGCATAGCGAGCGCGAGCCGGGACCCATAACCACCGATGTCCATATGGCGCGAGCTGGAGCGGCATCTGCTGTCACTACAAACATTCGTGGTTATGGGTCCCCGTTTTCGCAGGGACGACGATTTGTTGTTGTGTCAGGACTACGGCTTTCTCCAGCAACCCCAAAAACGTCAGGTCCGTAAACCGCCAGACCGACGCCGATGATGCCCTTAAGCGTCTCCATCACACCCAGCATGGAGACGATCAATGACCGACGCGGAAATCCAGGACTTTGTGACGCGGTTTGCGGCCGCGTGGGCGGCGCGGGATGGCAATGCCTTTCTCGATCTGTGGCACGGTGAAGGCTTGCTGCACACGCCGATGGTGGGCAGGGCGGTCAGGGGAGGCGAACTCGATCGCCTGCTGGAAGTGCAAACCGCCGCCGCGCCCGATTTCGTCTGGCAATTGCTGGACTGGACCTCGCGTGGCGACGTGGTGATCGTCGAGTGGCAGACCAGCCGCATCGTCAACGGCAAACGGTTCGACTGGCGCGGCGTCGACAAATTCCGCATCCGGGAAGGCAAGGTGATCGAGGAGCGGGTCTATTGCGACACCGCGCCCTTGCGCGCGCTGCGCAGCGGCGAGACGCTGGAGCCGATCACCAGATTCTGAGAGGCATGACCTGCCTGTCTTTCGACAGGCAGGTCACGCCGCCGGCTGCGCCTCCGCCGAATCGTTGGCGAGCAGATGGACCAGCGCGCTCTTGATCGCGGCCTGCCGCGTCGGCGCGTTGATCTGCGCGCCCAGCAGGTCGGTGACGTAGAACACGTCGCGGGCGCGCTCGCCGAAGGTCGCGACATGGGCCGACGCGATGTTGAGGTTGAGCTTCGAGATCGCGGTGGTCAGTTCGTACAACAGGCCGGGCCGGTCGAGGCCGGACACCTCGATCACCGTGTAGCGGTCCGACCACTGATTGTTGATGATGACTTCCGGCTCGACCACGAAGGGGCGCATTTTGCGTCCGGCGGCGCGCCGCGCCACCACTTCGGGCAGCCGCAGTTTGCCTTCTAGCACATCCTCGATCATCTCGCCGATCCGGGTAGCGCGCCTTCCCTCGTCCTCGTCGCGGTCGTATTCCCTCGAGATCGCGATGGTGTCGAGCGCGCG
>Ga0210403_10004919_pt1 | contig 11428 bp, 8 predicted proteins | sample IncBWC19MmetaG_FD_150863 | JGI IMG/M metagenome (GOLD analysis project Ga0210403, IMG submission 150863) | Forest soil microbial communities from Barre Woods Harvard Forest LTER site, Petersham, Massachusetts, United States - Inc-BW-C-19-M | ecosystem: Environmental > Terrestrial > Soil >... | reverse complement strand
TTCTTTCTTCTTTACCCGTTCATCAATTTCTTCCAGCAAATCATCGATTTGATTTTTGCTGGGGCGAACGTCGATTTCCGGATCAAGTAAACCCGTAGGTCGGATCAATTGTTCCACCACAACCCCGTCGGACTTTCTTAGCTCGTATTCCGAGGGTGTGGCGCTCACGTAAATGGTCTGGCCGAGTAAGGATTCAAATTCATTAAAGGTAAGTGGGCGATTATCCAAGGCGGAGGGCAGCCGGAACCCAAAATCCACCAGGTTCACTTTGCGGGATCTATCACCACCCCACATCGCGCGCACTTGTGGAACCGTCACGTGACTTTCATCAATGACCATCAAAAAATCATCCGGAAAATAATCGATCAGACAGAATGGACGTGCGCCTGCTGCTCTTCTATCGAAGTATCGTGAATAATTTTCAATACCACTGCAATAGCCAAGTTCACGCATCATTTCAAGATCAAATTCCGTGCGCTCCTTTAAGCGTTTGGCTTCGAGGTGTTTTCTTTCTTGTTCAAACATCTGGACTTGCAGCATCATGTCGTCCTGAATTTCGTGAATGGCCTGGTTCAACATGTCCTTGCCCGTAACAAACAGGTTCGCAGGAAAAATAGTGATTCTTTTTTCGTCTGATATTTTCTTTCCTGAAGTTGGCTCAATAGATTGGATGGCCTCAATTTCGTCGCCAAAAAAATAAATACGCACCGCATAATCGGCATAGGCCAGGAAGATATCCACAGTATCGCCTTTGACGCGAAAAGAACCTCGCTTAAATTCCACCTCTGTGCGGTGGTATAAAACATCCACCAGAGCAAAAAGTAATTTATTACGAGGAATGGTTTCCCCCACAGTTAATTCAATCCTGTTTTTGCCAAACTCTTCAGGATTACCTATGCCGTAGATGCAGCTTACGGAAGCAACTACCAATACGTCGCGCCTTCCGGTTAAGAGTGATGAAGTTGCACTCAAGCGCAACTTTTCAATCTCCTCATTAATCGATAAATCTTTCTCGATATATAGGTTGGAGGACGGGATGAATGCCTCAGGCTGATAATAATCGTAATAAGAAATAAAATATTCTACGGCGTTTTCAGGGAAGAATTGCTTGAACTCACCATATAATTGAGCCGCCAGTGTTTTGTTATGACTCAAAATCAAGGTAGGTCGATTAAGTTGCGACACCACGTTGGCAATGGTAAATGTTTTACCGGAACCGGTTACGCCTAATAAGGTTTGATCGTGGTCTCCGGCTTCAAGACCTTTTACCAGCTGACTAATGGCCTTTGGTTGATCGCCGGTAGGAATGTATTCACTCGTGAGCTTGAAATCCATGATAACTGATTCGATGATTCGTTAATTCGATGATGACTGAATGCATCATCCAAAAATAATCAAATCATCACATCACCGAATCAACTCATCACTTAATTAATTATTCCAAATCGCCCATGCCTTCTCGGCTTGTATCTGCAGCATTTCTAACCCATTCTTTACAGTGGCTCCACGCATTTCCGCTTTTTGAATAAACAACGTTCGTGCGGGATTGTAAATCAGGTCATAAACGTAATGATGGGACGTAATCAATTCGTAGTCAATAGGTGGGCACTCGTTGGTATTGGGGGTCATCCCCAGGGGGGTAGTGTTGATAATGAGGTGTGCTTCTGAAATGGGGGTGCCGTCTTTTTCCAGGCCTTCGTAGGTATACCGTCCTTTATTTTTTTCTCTCGACACGATTTCAAAGGGAATTGCCAGTTTTTTTAAGGCCTGCTGAACTGCCTTGGAAGACCCACCAGTGCCCAGGACGAGCGCTTTGGCACCTTCAATTTTCGGAAACCATTTTTCTAAAGTTTCATAAAAGGCGTCACTGTCTGTATTGAAACCTTTCAGTTTTCCATTTTGAATTTTAATGACGTTCACTGCGCCAATGTTTTTGGCAGTGGGGTCTATATCGCTTAAGAATTTTAAGACCTGCTCTTTGTAAGGAATGGTTACGTTCAATCCGTAGAGCTCAGGATTTTCATCCAGGAGTTTTTTTAATTCATCCACCGAGTTGAGCGGATATAAGTCATAATGGTAATCACGCAGCCCTTCGCGGAAAAATTTTTCATCGAAATACGATTTTGAAAATGAATGACTGACGGTGGAACCAATTAAGCCAAATTTTTTTTCCATGATTATTTTTTAAGTGCAACCAATCCTAAATTATTCACCCTGCTTCAACGAATTTTTGAACGGGATGCAAAGCTAACGTCTCTGCGATAATTAGTCGGGTGCGAGTAATGTTTATATTATAAAAATACTCAAAATACTAACAAACAGTTAGTTATAAAATGAGTTTGACCAATATCGGTCAGTCTGCATGAAAGGGTGGCGCTGATTTGTCCTTTTTTCGCTCGAGTCCAAGAAAATGCAAAAAAGTATCCCCTCGTAATCCGAGACGAATGGTCTCTAACGGAATCACTTCATTAGGTGCAATGTTGCCGAGGTTGACGTTGGCACCCAGCAGTTGGATGAACCAAACTTGTTGTGCCTTTTGCGGTGCTTCCCAAATAATTTTTTCGAATGGTATTTTTGTTAAAATCTCCTGCACTAGACCTGAACGCACTTCACCGGAAGAACGAAATAAGCCTACATTACCGCCTTCGCGTGCTTCGCCGATTACCTTCCATGCTCCCGCATCCAATTCTTTTTGCATCAAATCAATCCACATATAAGGTGGAATAATTTTGTCAGCATCTTTTGAGCCCACCTCACTGAGAACGGTCACTTGCTGTGAAAGTTTTGTGATATAATCCAGTTTTTTGTCGTGATCCAAATCGATCGATCCATCCGAAACTTCTGCAAAGGATAAATTATATTTGTCCAATACTTTGCGGTAGTCATCAAACTGATCGCGGATAATAAAGGCTTCGAACAGGGTGCCACCGAGATAGCAAGGCACCCCGGCATCGGTGTATACCTTTATTTTTTCCTTTAAATTGGGCGTGACATACGAGGTAGCCCAACCCAACTTTACAATGTCAACATGATCAGCAGCAATGCTCATGAAGTCTTCCGCCTCGCGTACACTCAGGCCCTTGTCCATGGCCATGGTAAAGCCTGTCTGCCGGGGCTTGGTTGTGCGCTCTGGTAAATTTTTTAAATGATAGTTCATCAGGTGATATTTATTTTTTTAAGGTCAGAAACCTGCATGCCGGCAGACAGTGCCTTGCGGATTGACATTTGTGCCGGCTTGCTGATGGAGCAATTCATCAAGGATTTCCTTTTCTGTACTGATCAATAATTTTATAAAGGGCTTTTTGTGTTTCTGGTTTTGGAAAGAAATCAAATAGTACTGAATGCCCTTCGAAATTTAGTATCAATGCATTTTCCAGGTATGTGAATGCTTCTTTGAATTTTCCAGACTCAATGAGGTAGGCGGCCATACGATAGAGAAAATCAGGTTCATTTGGAATCTCGTCAATGCCTTGTTGTAAAACTTCAACGGCTTTGCTATGTTCACCCTGTTCGAAATAAATGAAGGACCAGTTCAACCATATTTCCTTATCATCCGGATCCAAGTGACTGGCTTCCTCGTAAGCACTGATGCTCGAAATAATATTTCCAATTTTATATTCAGCGTGGGCAGCGGCCTTCCAATAATCAGCATTGTCGTTATTTAGTTTGATCGCCTTGTTAAAGAAATGAAGCGCTTGGTACCACTTCTCTTGTTTCTCGAGGCAATTACCTGCACCAAAAATGGCCTCATCATAAAGCGGGTCCAGCTTCGTTGATTTTTGAAAATATTTTAACCCTAAATCATAATGCCCCAGGCTTTCGTAAGCAGCACCAATGCAACAATACACCTCTGGGCTTGGGCCTTCGATCTCGATCGTCTTTTTAAATTCTTCCAGAGCTTCATCATACTTCTCGAGGTTCATTAACGAGTTGCCCATGTTGAACCGGGCTGATGCAAAATTCTCATCAATTGCCAGGGCAAATTCATAAGCTTCAACTGCTTCATCGAAACGTTCAAGTTTATTACAAACGATGCCTAAATTATACCACGCTGCCGTTGAATAGGGATCCTCATCAATAAACTTTTTATAGTATGCCAAACTGTTTTCCAACTGGCCAATGATGTCAAGGCAGAAGGCCAACTCGTATAAGGAACCCTCGTGCGATATATTCGCTTCAATTGATTTTTTGTAAGACGTAATTGCCTTATCATAGTCTTCCATACTCTGGTACGACAATCCAATATTATAATAAAGCTCATCCTGACTTTCATCAGCGAAGCCCAACGCTTCTTCGTAAATGGCAATAGCATCCTGATGACTACCTTTTAACGAATGAACCGATCCGATGGTCAAATAAACTTCAATGTCATTCGGGTGAAGGTTTTTTGCAGTCTCCAATAGTATGAGCGCTTCGTCATATTGTTTCAAGTGAGAAAGCACCTGGGCTTTGACGGAAAGAAGGTCTGTGGAAAATGGGAATTGATTAATAGCTGAGTTTACAGCGATCAATGCCTTCTTAAACTTGGACCGTGCCATGTAGTGATCAATAATGATCTCATAGCTATCGATGTCGTAAAAATCGGAGGTGTTTTTTCGGAGGCTTTCTTCGTATCGCTTGATCAATTCCTCCTCTTCTTCTTCGCGCTTTCTGAATTCGTGGGCCATCGGTCAAAAGGTTTGCCTAATTTAGGCAAAAAATTACTGTACCAAAAATTACTACTCGTATTCGTGCAAAAATCGGAGAATAAAAAATCAACAACAACTTGCTATTTGTATTTGTTTGTAGTAAAAGCCTTCTTATAATGTCCGCAACACCAATCCAATGTCTCTTCTAACGGCCTGTATGCCATGTTCAAACGATTGATGGATTTCTGGTTTTGATAAATGAACTTTTCACCTGGCATTTTTACAGACTGTCGGCTAATCAAAACTTCAGCGCCAGTAATCTTGCTTCTCAGCTCTTCCACCCAGGCAGCTGCTTGCAGCAAACGGAGATTGATTTTTATAGACGGTACTCTTTTTTCCAGCCTGATTGCAATTTTCGTCATTAATTCCTTTAAGTCAATGGTACCTGCATTGGCGATATACTTTTCTCCGGATATTGAATTTTCATGAATTTTATAAATCATATCGGCCACATCACGGACATCGACATAGTTAATATTCCCCTCTGCGTAAAATAGTCTCTCCTGGTGCACATACTTAAAAATCTGCGCACTGCTTTTGTTAGGATTGCCGGCAGAGAGAATGACCGACGGGTTAACAATTGAAATTGAAAGACCTTCCTCCTGGCCCCGGTACACTTCCAGTTCAGCCAGGTATTTTGATTTGGCATAATCAGAATTTAAATCACTATCCACCCATTTATTTTCTTCGTGGATTTCTTTCATTCCTTTTTTTCTTCCGAGGGCGGCCACCGAGCTAATAAAGATCAATCGGGGAATCCCCAATGCTAAACATGCATTTACCACATTTTGCGTACCTAGAACATTGGTTTGAAAAATTCGCTCTTTTGCCCGAGGATCAAACGACACCAGAGCAGCAGTATGGATTACAGTGTCGGCATTCAGTAATGCTTCCGTTAGAGATAAACTATTGGTGACATCCGCTTCCCGCCATTCCACTCCCTGAGATACATGAGCCAAATGAGAAATGTCAGTATTGATTCTTTTTAGACCAATAAGGGGTATCTTCTCGGAAACGAATTTCGTTGCAATAAAACTTCCGAGCAGGCCGTTGGCTCCGGTGATCGCGATCATGGTTAGAGATGATTGTTCAACAGTGGCAGAGCCATTGCCTTTTTAACATACTTATTTTTAAATGCATCCTTGAGCAAAGCGGCATGACGGAGGTTATGGCAATCACTCCCAAGGAAGTTTACCCAACCCCGATCAACGAGGTGATTGGCCATTAGCCTGACTGGTTTAGAGTAGTAGTCAATGAACGAAAGAATATTTACCTGGAGCAATACTCCTCGATGGTGAAGGTCTTCCGCCTTCTCTAAAGTCATGAATTGGTAACGTTCAGGATGAGCCAGCACCGGTTTGTAACCATTCGTTGTCACCTTAAAAATGAAATCATTAAGCTGATACGGCTCTGTCATGTAGTTCATTTCGAAAAGCAAATAATGGTCACCAAAAGTAAGCAAAGGCCTGCCTTCATTGACTTCATTGATTAACCACGTGTCGAAATAGTATTCGGCTGCAGCTTCGATCTTAATATCAATAATATTTTCTGACAAGAATAAAATAAGCTCCTTTAATCGGTTACCGATTATGACAGGGTCATTTCGATAGGTGTCGCTCATGATGTGTGGTGTGGTAACAAGTTTTTGATACCCTAAATCTTTTAATTGCCTCACCACCATAAGAGCTTCGTCAAAATCTCTCACACCATCATCAATGCCGGGCAATAGGTGCGAATGGATATCGGCTAATAATGGAACCGTAGTATAGTTAACGCTCTTTGAGAAAAATGAAAACACGTCTAGCTAAAAAATTTTTTCAATCCTCTCCTTACAGGTTCTTCGTAATATCCGTATCCATATCCCTTGCCAGATTGGGGTAACGCATTGAGTACAATGGCGACATTTGAAAATTTATTCACTGTCATAATTCGGTCAACATTCTTAAGAAATTCTTTCTTTGAATAATTGGCACGAACCACATAGATGGAAAGATCAGATCTTCGCATCGCCATGATTCCATCAGTGACAAGTCCCACCGGCGGAGTATCCATGATAATATAATCATACTCTTGCTGTAGTTCATTGACCAGGTTAGAGAATTCTCCATTGAGGAGGAGTTCTGATGGATTGGGTGGATGAGGGCCTGAAGGTATAAAGTCTAAATCTTCAACAGATGTTTTTTGAATGCACTCACGCCAGGTATGTTTTCGGATGAGAATGGTACTTAAGCCCTGATTAATTCGTTCACCGTTATTGAATTCATTTTTTTTCGCCTTGCGCATATCAAGGTCGACGAGGGCTACTTTCTTTTTTGACATGGCCAATACCCCTCCGAGATTTCTGGCACGAAAAGATTTTCCTTCCCCTGAAATGGTAGATGAAATCGTGATCACTTTTTTATGGCCTCCTGAGGTAAAGAAATCCAGGTTTGTTCGCAATGAACGAATCGCTTCACTCACTCTTGACTTGGGGTTGTCAAGGACCTGAAACGTTGAAAGGCTCGTTTGATTCGATGCTGGGATTATTCCCAGTACAGGTACAGCGACCGCGGTCTCAATATCTTTAACACTTGTTATTTTATTATCCAGCAGATAAGTAAGTCCTACGAAAAAGAAGTTTAATACAATACCAGCCACCAAACCGATACCCAGAATAACGATCTTTCGGGGAGACACCGGCCGCCCGGGCATTGAGGCTGACGCAAGAATTTTGAAATCAGAGGTAGTGCCAGCCTGAGCAATTTCAAACTGCGCCTTTGATTGCATCATGGAGAGATAGAATTCAGTGAACAGATTATAGAATCTCTGATTTTTGGAGAACTTCGTATTCTTGTCGGGCATCGAAATAAATTCCCGCTCAAGCTTACTTTTATTTTGGACTATTTCGGTCAGCGCATTCATCCAGTTTTCCTTCAGCATATTCAATTGACTAAACAATTGATCTTTTAGCATGGATAGCTCTTTCTCCTTTTGCCGGAAGGTGAGTGTATTTTCATTATAGGCCAGAGAAAGTTTATCACGTTCCTGCAACATCACCGTTAAGGATTCCAACCTTTTATTGAGAAAATCAGGAAGGAACGAGTATTGATAGGACGATGGTGCGCGTTTCCCGGAAATCAAATTTTCAATTAAATTATTGATCTCTATTATTTTTTTGTTTAAAGAATATCGTTGAGAGTCATACCGATTGATTTGAAAAATCGTGCGTTTCATATCTTGTGCTACATCGCTGCTTTTGTTTTGCAGTGTGAACGATTCAAAATAATTTTCAAATCCTTCCATTCTTTTCTCCACTTCAGCCAATTCCTTATTTAGCCATTCAATTTTCTGTTTGTTGGCGAGATTCTTCTGGTTATTGCTATAAAAGATGTATAATGAATCAATCTTATTCACAATGTCATGGGCCTTTAATGCATTGTTATCTTTAAATGAAATGCGAATTGTATTGGCACTTAAATTCAAAGGTTCTACCGTAGACTGAGAGGATAAATAAGAGACAAGGCTTTCTCTGCTGTTGATAACAAAATAGTAGTCATTAGGATCACCTACCTTAAGCTTACCTGAATTATTGATAATAAATTCTGCTCCACCGGATTTAACCGGAGAACCAAAATGGCCAACTAACTCTTGGCCTTCCGTCCCAAATTTTAGTTTGAAAGAAGCCTCCGAAAGCGGCGTTAGATAAATGGGTATATTTTCGATTTTATGGTTTTCAACAAGAAGGTTTACGTCAAATGGTGATACACTGTAAAGTTCGTTGTAAAGAACATTTCCTTCACTGAAGTAGCTAATCCTGATGTTGAGCGAATCAATGATTTTACTAAAAAAAAGCCTGGACTTAATCTGCTCAATCTCACCTGAAATAATATCCATATCAGGATCCTGGACTGCGCTTTTTATTCCAAGTTCGGTAGCATCTCTTTTAATATCAAGCTTTAATTCAGAGTCAGATTCATATACATCTTTTGTCCATCGAGTGACCAGGTAAGCACTGAGGTTACAGATAAGGAAAATAGAGAGTACCCATACTAAATTACCCCTAAAGACAGTACGAAGCTTATCCAGGTCGATAGCGTCCTGGTTTGAATCGATAATAAATTTTGAATCAGATGGATTTTTCAAAAAAAATTATTTTGTAACTGAATAAATTAAAATTGCAGTATTGGTAATGGTTAGCAGTAAAGAAATGATAATATAACTATCCTTCAAACCCTCTGTAAACGGCCTGCGGATCGGTTCCACGTATATGATGTCGCCTGCCTCCACCAATAGATTTCCTTCAAGATAGCCTTTGATAGTGCTGAAATCAATTTGATAGACATGATCGCCACGAATTAGTTTTATGTTGTTTGCTTTAGCGTCATTGCTCAAGCCCTTGGCCAAACCCAGGACCTCAGCCACCCTGATATTTTGGTTCGTTAAGGGAATTACCTGACCGCCTGGCGCGCCCAAAACAACCACACGTTTGTTAACGTATGAAAAAAGGACGAATGATTCTTTAAAAAACTTGGAATATTCTTTCTGAACAATTTCTTCTGCTTGTCTTAAAGTCAGCCCTTCCAGTTTAATTTCTCCCACCAACGGCAATTTTGCAACGCCATTGACATCCACCAGGTAGCGAATCTCTTCATCACCACTTTGCTGAGCGTTGTTGCTATTATTCTTTCCGGACATGTCGGGATTTGGGTCAATCAGCCTCTCCCCGTTGTTGGAAAAAATCCGCAGCGTTAAGTAGTCATTTTTTTGGATTATATAATTCTTTTCGGCCTCTAGCGCTTGTCTCTTAAAAACCTCGGGCTGGTAGCCTTCGGTTGGTTTGAACATGATATTTGCCTTGTAAGAAGCACATGAAAACAGCATAAGAACGGGCACAAAAAATAAAGCAAAATTTCTCACCAGTTTGGATTTATTGATGCCCGTGAAATTACAATTTTTCACCCACATACGAGTAGGTAGCATCAAGGTATAAAATTTTTAAAGGGCCACTTATGGAACAACAACAGTGCTTTGGATAGCACGCATGTATTTGTTGATAACAATGGACTCGTCAAATTCAAGCTCTGCCTTTTTTCTTCCATTCAGACCCATGGTTTTTAAAGTCTCATCATCAAGATTGGCCATGACTTTCATCTTACGAGCCAGATCGACTGAATCTTTTAAATTACACAACAGGCCATTGTGCCCGTCAGTTACCACATTGTGGCATCCTGGCACATCGGTGGTGATGATTGGCTTCGCAATACTGGCAGCTTCCAGTAAGGTGCGGGGCGTGCCTTCGCGATAGGATGGTAGAACAATGCAGTCTGCTTGTTCAATAAAAGGTCGAACGTCTTTGGCCGTTCCAAGGTATTCGACAGTACCGGAAGTAATCCATTCATTGATAACCTCCAATTTGATCCCACGTTTATGTTTAGGATCTTTTGGGCCTAATATCTGGAACCTGGCATCTACACCGGATGACCTTAACTGATGGATCGCTTCAATAAATTCGAGCACACCCTTATCGGTAATCAAACGGGAAACAAGGAGGAAAGTAAATTTTTGATTGCGCTTAAAATCAGAAGGGGCAAATCGCCTTAGATCAATCCCCGATCCTGGAATAAGATCAGTGGTGGCTGAGGAAATAATTTTTTTGTTGACGAATAGCGCAAGGTCATCAGGATTCTGAAAGAATACTTTTTTAGGAAACCGGAAGGCGAGTCGGTATAATGCGATGGCGATTGAAGAGACTAAGTTTTTCTTTAAGAAGATTGTACCGAGGCCACAAACATTGTTGATGGAAGGTATTCGCAAGATAGCCGCGGCAAGTGTTCCATATACGTTGGGCTTGATGGTATAGTGTAAAATTACATCTGGTTTCACTTTTCGGTAAGCAGACAGCAATTCGAAAACAAGCAAAACATCCTTAACCGGGTTCGCCCCGCGGCTGTCCATCTTTAAATCATGATGAACGCAGCCAGCTTCGGTCAAATAATGGGAGTAATTATCATGCGGTGCAATGGTATGAACTTCATGTCCATCGGCTAATAAAGCCTTGACAAAATTCATCCTGAAATTGTAGATATTCCAGGAGGTATTTAAGACGATTGCTATTCTCATTCCTTTAGCCAACTCAATCGGCTTTTGACAGAAGCCTAGGTTTAAGTAGTGTCGAACAGAAAGGGTTGGTTCACAACCTATTCTACTCACTAGATCCCCAAAACTACAAAAAAGTAACCTTTGACCTAAAGTAACTGTGAGATAAAGTATGTTTGTGGATTAATCAATGGATAAACCGTCAAACTTTGCTGTATTGGTAGCTGTCAATAGCCCCAAAAGTCGCCCGGAGGAGAATGAAGAGCACTTGGATGAAATGGCCTTTCTGGCAGAAACCATTGGTATCATTGCGCTTGCGCGATTTGCTCAAAAACTCCCTAATCCAGATGTTCGAACCTTTGTCGGAAAAGGGAAATTGGAGGAGATAAAAACCTATGTTTTAACAAATAATGTGTGTCATGTTTTATTTGATGATGATTTAAGTCCATCTCAATTGCGCAATTTGGAGAAGGAGTTGAATAAATCAGGGGAGGAGCCCACCGTGCGGGTGTATGATCGGTCCCTTTTGATTTTGGATATCTTTTTAATGCGTGCTCAAACTGCCCAGGCGCGCACCCAGGTGGCACTAGCCATGAACCAATATTTGTTGCCCCGCCTTACCCGGATGTGGACCCATTTGGAACGACAAAGAGGGGGCACAGGTA
>Ga0210403_10004915_pt1 | contig 11431 bp, 7 predicted proteins | sample IncBWC19MmetaG_FD_150863 | JGI IMG/M metagenome (GOLD analysis project Ga0210403, IMG submission 150863) | Forest soil microbial communities from Barre Woods Harvard Forest LTER site, Petersham, Massachusetts, United States - Inc-BW-C-19-M | ecosystem: Environmental > Terrestrial > Soil >... | reverse complement strand
CGCGACCAAATTGCCGTTCTGCAGGAACAGTTGAATCAGAATCAACTGCAAGCCGGCCAATCGACCATGGATGCGAATGGCCGCGTTCGGCAGGCGCAAGCCGACCTGACGGCAGCGGAAGCCGATTTAACGCAGCAGCAAGCCGCCTTGCGGCTCGCCGAGTTCAATCGTGATGCATACCAGCGCCTGGCCAAGACCGGCGCGGCTTCCCAACTGCAAGGGCTGCAGGCCGAAGTGCAAGCCGATCAGCAAGCTGCCGCGGTGGCCGCCGCGCAGCGCCGCGTGGAATCGGTTCGCGGCGCTCTGACGACCGCGCAAGCAAACCTGGACAATCCGAAAATTCGCGGTGCGCAGATTTCCAGCACCGAGGCGCAGATTGAGCAGCAGCAATCGACGATCGCCGCGGCGAAAGCGGAGACGTCCCAGGCACAGGCGCAACTCACGGAGGCGGAAGCCGACCGCTCCGATCTGACCGTGGTCGCGCCCTTCTCCGGCACCGTGCTGACGCGCGCGGCGGAGCCCGGTGAAGTCGTGCAGGCAGGCACTGCGATCGTCACGCTGCTCGATCTTTCCAAGGTGTACCTGCGCGGCTTCATTCCCGAAGGTGAAATCGGCAAGGTGAAAATCAACCAACCCGCGCACGTGTTTCTAGATTCGAGCACGAATCAGGCGCTCGACGGCTACGTGCTGCGGATCGATCCGCAGGCGACGTTCACACCGGAAAACACCTATTTTCGCGATGACCGCGTGAAGCAGGTCGTCGGCGTGAAGGTGCAACTGACGCAGGGCATCGGCTTCGCCAAGCCGGGCATGCCCGCGGACGGCGAAATTCTGACCAGCGGCAGCACCTGGCCGCCGCACCGGAGGGCAGCGCAGTGAACGCCACTGCTACGGACCGGCCCGAAGCCCTCGCCACAGGCGCGGGGAATTCCGGAGCCGCGATCGAAGTTCACGCCCTGCGCAAGCGCTACGGCGCGCTCGAAGCGGTGCGCGGAATTTCATTTGAGGTGGAGCGCGGGGAAATTTTCGGGCTGATCGGCGCCGACGGCGCGGGCAAGACTACTACCTTTCAGATTCTCGCCGGCGTGATGGAGGCGACGGCCGGCTCCGCCATGATCTTCGGTAAAGCGGCGCGCGAGGCCCGCGCTCGCACCGGGTACCTCTCGCAAACCTTCAGTCTCTATCCCGACCTCAGCGTGAGGGAGAACATCCGCTATCTCGGCGATTTGCGGCACGTGCCGCCGGCAGAAATCGAGGAGCGCGGGACTCGGTATCTCAAGATGTTCGACATGGACCGTTTCTCCAACCGCCTAGCGGCGCAGCTGAGCGGCGGCATGAAGCAAAAGCTGGCGCTCGCCTGCGCGCTCGTTTCCGAGCCGGACATCTTGCTGCTCGATGAGCCGACCACCGGCGTCGATCCCGTTTCGCGCCGTGAATTTTGGGACACGCTGGCGCACCTGGCGGGCCAGGGGCTCACCGTGCTGGTCGCGACGCCCTATCTCGATGAAGCCGAGCGGTGCCATCGCATCGCGCTCATTCACCTAGGCGAGATTCAGCAGATCGGCACGCCGGATGAATTTCGCGAGAGCCTGAACGCAAAGCGCATCGAGTTGCGCACACCCGATCTGCGCAAATGCCTGCAAGCCGTTCAAAAAATCGTCGGCCGCGAAGCGGATATCTTCGATGCGCAGCGATTCGGCGACCGCCTGGATTTGCTTTCGCACTCGCCCGAAGCCGCCGAGCGAAAGGTCGAGGAAGTTCTGCGCGCCGAGGGAATCACGATCGACAGCGTGCGGATCGATCAGCCCACGCTTGAAAACACCTTTGTTGCGACGCTTCGTTCGCTGAGCCAGGAAATGCGCGACACGCCGTTTCCCGGGCGCCGCGACCACCGGGACAAGCGCGGGCAGATCGCGATCGGCGCGGAGCACATCACGAAGAAATTCGGCTCCTTCACCGCGGTGCATGATGTGAGCCTGCAAGTCCGCTACGGCGAAATCTACGGCCTGCTTGGCGCCAACGGCGCGGGAAAAACAACCACGATCAAAATGCTGTGCGGCCTGCTCGATGCTTCGACGGGGAAAATGCAACTGGCGGGCGAGCGCGGCGCCTTCCGCTCGACCGAAGTGCGGCAGCAGATCGGCTACATGTCGCAGAAATTCTCGCTCTACGACGACCTGACCATCGCGGAGAACCTGGACTTTTTCGGCGGCGTCTACGGAGTACCCGCGGAAGAGTTGAAGGAAAAAGAAAAGTGGGTGCTCGATTTTTCAGGCCTCGAGGGCAAGGAGCAGCAGGTCACCGGCAGCCTGCCCGGCGGGTGGAAGCAGCGCGTGGCGTTCGGCAGCGCCATCATGCACGAGCCGGGGATCGTGTTTCTGGATGAGCCGACTTCAGGCGTCGACCCGCTGGCCCGGCGCGCGTTCTGGAGGATGATCAATCATCTCGCTGACGCGGGCACTGCCGTGCTCGTCACCACGCACTACCTCGAAGAGGCGGAACAGTGCAACCGGCTCGGGCTGATGGTAGCGGGCGAACTTCTGGTCGAAGGCACACCGAGTGAAGTCAAGGCGCGGCAGCATGGCCATCTGCTCGAGTTCCGCGTGGACCAGCCGCAGCGCGCCGCCGATCTCCTGAAATCCGAGACGCAGCGCTGGCGCGTGGCGCTCTTTGGCCGGCGCCTGCACATCATCACGGACAACGATGTGGAGACCGGCATTCGCGAGAACACACAGCGGCTCGAAGCGGCCGGAATCCGCGTCCTCGAAGCGCGCGAAGGGCGATTCTCGCTCGAGGACGTATTCATCAGCGTGGTCGAGCAGGCGCGCGAGCTCGGCAAGATCGGTTCCGAGGACTAGGAGGGAGGCATCATGCGGCGAATCATCGCACAAGCCCGGAAGGAATTGACGCAGCTGCTGCGCGACCGCCTGGCCGTGGCCCTGGCGCTCCTTCTTCCCGTGATACTGCTCCTGCTGCAGACGACCGCCATTTCCCTGACCGTTAAGGACCTCCCGATCATCGTGCAGGATCTCGATCAATCGCAGGCCTCTCAAAAATTGGTGGACGCTTTTCGCCAATCGCTGAGTTTCCACGTCGCTTCATGGCCCACGGATCGCCAGCCGGAGGACGCTTTCGCGTCCAACAAGGCGCGCGGCGCGCTGATCATTCCGGAGGATTACGGCCGGCGCATCGCCCGCGGCGAGGACGCCAACGTGCAAATTCTGGTGGACGCTTCGGACGAGAACACGGCGCAGATCATTGCCGGTGACGCGACGCAAATCGTCAACGCCTACAACTCGGAAAACGCGGGAGCGACGCGCCCGCAGCCCGTCAACGCCGCGATCCGGCTGTGGTACAACCCGAGCCGCTCGTCGCAGAAATTCTATGGCCCGGGAATCTACGTGATGGCGATGTCGCTTTTCCCGCCGCTGCTCGCGACGCTGGCCATGTCCAAGGAAGGCGAGCAGAAAACGATTCTGCAGGTCTACGTGTCGAATATTTCCGCGCACGAGTTTCTGCTGGGAAAAATCGCGGCGTTCATGATCGTGGCGACCGGGGAAGCGATCGTCATGATGATGATCTTGTTCTTCGGCTTCGGGCTGCGCTTTGCGGGAGATCCGACTCCGTTCCTCGTCGCCACGGTCCTGTACATGTTTACCGTGACGACGTTTGGAAACATGATCGGCGCGGCGATTCCCAGTCAGGTGGCCGCGATGCAGGCGGTGGCGCTGGCCGGCTTCCTGCTGGTGTACATGCTCTCCGGCTTGCTCTTCCCGGTCGCGAATATTCCTATCGCCATTCGGTGGATCTCGAATTTTGTCTGGGGCCGCTACTACATCGAAGTGGTGCGCGACGCGTTGCTCGCGGGCGGCGGCTGGCCGTCGGTTTGGCTGAAGGTGCTGGCGATCGCCGCGATCGGCTCGATTTTCTATTTCATCGCGTGGCGCAATATGCGGCGCATGCAGTTGAAGGACTAGGCGATGAACAAATTTCAATCATTTATCGGTTACCGAATGCTTGCTCTGATCCGCAAAGAGTTTCGCCAGATCCTGCGTGACCGGCGCCTGGCGTTCTCACTCATTCTGCCGCCGACGCTGCAGTTGCTGCTCTTCGGGTTCGCGCTGAACGCGACCGTCGCCAATCTGAAGCTCGGGATCGTGGATGACAGCCGTACTCCTGAGAGCCGCGAGCTAGCCGCCGTCATGACGGAGAGCAAAAGCTTCAAATATGGCGGAACCTATTTTGACTTGAACGAGATGAGCAAGAAAATTGCCGACGGCGATCTGGACGCCGGGCTTGTAATTCCCTACGACTACGCGCGCGACCTGCAGCGCGGCCAGCCCGCCACCGTGCAGGTGCTGCTGAACGCGATGAACTCCAATACCGCGACGATCGGCCAGGGCTACGCGCAGGGCGTGATCGCGTCGTACAACCAGACGCTCGCGGGCGAAGGCATTCACGCGCGGTTTCAGCAAATCGCGGCGCCGAACGTGAGCCGGCTCGGCCGGGTGCTGCTGCTGCCCGCGTATCTTTACAATCCGGGACTCGAGCCCTCCTGGTTCATCGTGACCGGAATTCTCGGCGTGCTGCTCATCTTGAACGGGTCGCTGATTTCGGCGGCGGCCATCGTGAAGGAACGCGAGGCGGGCACGCTCGAACAACTCCTGATGTCGCCTGCTTCGACGACGCAGATCATCGTGGCCAAGCTTTTTCCGCTGTTCGTCCTGCTCTGCATCATGGGAACGATGGCGGTGGTGATCATGCGCGTCGTATTCGGAATACCGTTTCGCGGAAACGTGATGCTGGTCGTGGCGGCCGCTGCGCTGTGCCTGCTGTGCGGAATCAGCATCGGCACGTTCATCGCCACGTTTACGAGATCGGCTCGGCAGGCGCAGCTCACGCTCTTTTTCGTTAATCCGCCGCTGACTTCGCTTTCGGGCGCGTTCACGCCGGTGGAGGCGATGCCGAAATGGCTGCAGCCGGTCGCGCAATTCAACCCGATCCAGCACTTCGGACAAATCTCGCGGGGAGCGATGTTGAAGGGGAGCGGCATTGAGACGCTGTGGCCCAATTTTCTCGCGCTTCTCGCGTTTACGGTCGTGCTCGTCGCGCTGAGCATCTGGCGATTCCGGAAACAACTGAGCTAGGCGGGATTTTGTGCGCCGTTTTGTGCGAGGCACATCTTCAAGAAGGGAAAGATCTGGGGTTGACGATTTGTGGGTCACGGCTTCAGCCGTGACATTGGCTCACTGATTCAAACCGGCTTTAGCCGCTGAAGTTCTCGGCAACAACGATCAAGCAAATTTCTTAAGGGAATTCTATGGATACAAAAATGAATCGTCTCTCAAATTACGGCGCCAGGCAATTCGGCATCTGCGTGTGCGTAGCCGTCGCGGCACTAACGCTCGCCGCGCCGGCTTTCGCGCAGTTCGGCCCGCCGGCGGGATCGTCGCAGGGCGCGCAAGCCGTTCAGCTCCCGCTCTCCGGCCGCTCCGCGCAATCCAGCGGCAGCGTGAAGACGTCGGAAGCGCCCGCGCCGAGCACGACCGCGACGGTGAACACGCTCAATCCCAGCGTGCAGGTGCAAGGCAACTACGCGGGAAGTACGCTGGGCCCGGGCAAGGCGCCCTTCAGCGGAAAGCTGGGCCTGCACGATGCGATCGAGCGCGGCCTCGCGTATAACCTCGGCGAAACCGGCGCGACGCAGGCGCTGCGCCAGGCGCAGGGGCAAAGCAAGGCCGCGCTGAGCAGCCTGTTGCCGAACGTCAATGGAACGATCAATGAAAACTTCCAGACCACCGACCTGCGCGCGGAGGGCTTCCGGTTCAGCTTCCCCGGCTTCGCGATTCCGTCGGTGATCGGCCCGTTTAACTACATCGATTTTCGCGCCCACCTCTCGCAGACCTTCTTTGACAAGGCGGCCATCGACAACTATCGCGCGGCGCGCGATTTGGCGAACGCGAACCGCTATTCGGCGCAGGACGCGCGCGAGCTGATCGTGCTGGCGGTCGGCGGCGCGTATCTTCAGGCAATCGCCGCGAAAGCGCGCGTGGCTTCGGAGCAGGCCCAGCTCGATAGCGCCAACGCCAGCTACGATCAAAGCAATCAGCAATACGGGCAGGGACTCATCGCGAAGGTGGACGCCGACCGCAGCCAGGTGCAGGCGCTCACGCACCAGCAGCGGCTGCTGTCGCTCAAGAACGACCTCTCCAAGCAAAAGATCAATCTGGCGCGGATGATCGGTCTCCGGGCGAACGACCAGTACGAAATCACCGACGTGGTTCCGTTCGCTACCGCCGCCGATGGCGGAGTGGACGCCGCGCTCGCGCAGGCCTATCAGCAGCGCGCCGATCTGAAGGCCGCCGACGCGCAGATGCGCGCCGCCGAGCGCGCCCATGGCGCCGCCCGCGCCGAGCGTTACCCGTCGCTCAGCGCCACAGCGGACGTGGGTAAAATCGGCGTAAATCCGAGCCAGCTCGAGACGACCTACACAGTCGCTGCCAGCTTGAAAATTCCCATCTGGCAAGGCGGCAAAGCCGAGGCCGATATCCAGGAAGCGGACGCCGTACTCGCCCAGCGGCGCGCGGAATACGAAGACCTGAAAGGCCAGATCGAGAGCGACGTCCGCAGCGCCTATCTCGATTTGCAGGCCGCCGCGAGCCAGGTGGAAGTCGCGCAGAAAAATGTCGAGGTCAACAAGGAAGCCCTCGACCTCACCAAGCAAAAAGTGGACGCCGGCGTGATCGACAACGTGACCTACGTCCAGGCGCAGGAGGAAGTCACCAACGCGGAATTCGACTACATCAACGGCGTCTTCGCCTACAACGTCGCCAAGCTCAGCTTGGCTCGAGCCATGGGCAGCGCGGCGGAAGGATTTCCGGAAGTGTTGAAGGTTCCATGAGAACGAGCGCCGCTGGCGGCTCGGCTGAACTTCCGCCCCGGCGCTTTTCGCCGCATTGCTGCTGTTATGCAACTCATATACACTCGCAAGTCACTGCCCTCGACCAAATCCTCAAAAAGTAGTTGCACACTTGGAAATCGGCCCACGTTATCCGAGATGGGAAAATAAAGAGGAAAAGCCGCTCTGCAAGCGCTCGCGGAAACGCCCGATTTCGTTTTCCGCGGAGTGAGCGAGGTCTTCTCGAAACGCTTGAATACGAGATTCCCATTCAACGTAGACCTCATTCCTTAGCGAGGATAGCGATTCGATCTTTTGCTTTGTCTCCGCGACTGCCCGGTCAGCTTCGCCGCTAATTTTCACTTGCGTTTCATTGAGGGTAGTGACCGCGTGATCCACCTGCGACCGGGCTTCGTTCACTGAAGTCTGCACCTGCTCGGAGAAATTCGCGAGATGTTGAGCCGAGGAACCTGCTGCTTCCTCGCCAAATTTCGCAACAGCTTGATTCACCGCCTCGCGTAGTTTGCTCTCGAAATCGTTGTGCGCGTTTCGCGCGGTCTCTTCCAAAAGCTCCGTGGCGCGATTGCGCAGGTGTTCCTCAGTTTGCGCAATGTCCGTTTTGATCCGGAAAAGGAAATCCTCGTTGGCGGACTTCACGAGCTGCAGGTACTGCGCCAGGCGCTCTTCGAATTGACGAATCTTCCCGTTACTGAAATTCTCGATGGCCTCCGCCGCCTGAGTCACCGCAGCGCGGAGGTGTGTTGTAGTTGCCGCCGCCACCACGTTTTCCGCAGCCAGGTGCAACGTCTGCTCGAGCGAGCGGAGCAAAATGCCCGGCAAGGTTGCTTCGCCGGCTACGCTTGAATGGGGCGAAGCTGTCTCCGTTTGGGGTGCCGACTTGTTGTCATTGGATGAAGCAGGCTCCGCAGCGGAGCTCTCGCCAGGATCAGGCGAGGCTTGCGTCTGCCCCTCCGACTGGTGTTCAGCCTGTTGTTCGGCTTGTTGCCCGTTGCCCTCGGACGGAGGGCCAACCTGTCGCTCGGGGGACCAGAACTCCGGATTGGGTTGCACGAATTCGATCCCGATGTGCTTCCAGGAACCGCGAACAGGACCAAAGCGGGTAACCCAGACCTGAACCTCATCCTGGGTTTGCGGATTTCGCAGATAGAGTTTCTGCCCGAGCGAGACGGTCGTGGCCAGTGCTACCAGCGCTCCATGGGCGCTGACAGAAAGTGTGAAGGTGTCTTCCTGGAAGGGCTTTGTATTCAGGGATACGCCGCGAACAGCCAAGGGAACTCCCAGAGTTGACCGTTCACTACGGCGACGCTCCTCATGAGTCGAAACCTGAATGCCTTGGATAATCGGATGCACGACTATTCCCCTCTTTCCTATGAGTTCAGATTTTCAATTTCTACCTGGCGATCATCTATGCAGGTACCATACCGAAGCCAATAGAAATAGTGGGGCTTTACCTGAGTCTTGACGGGGGTTTCCTGTACAAAAGCGGCCAACTACTGATAAACGGGATTCTCCGAAACTGACCCACTACCGCTGCGCCACTGCGAGCGTCTCGACACAGGATGCGCGTGCTATGCTTAGTTAGTCATTCCATGTCCGTTGCGTCCATCACAGAACTGATGTACCTGAAAGGCGTGGGCCCGAAGCGCGCGGAGCTTTTGGCCGAGCGCGGGCTTCGCACGTTCCACGATCTGATCAGCTACCTGCCCTTCCGCTACGAGGATCGGATTCACTTCGCGAAAATTCGGGACATCCGGCCGGGCCAGGTTTACACGGTGCGCGCCGAGGTGCTCAGCGGCAGCTTGGTGCGCTATTCGCGGGCGCGCGGCGGCGTGTATCACCTGCTGGTGCGCGACGCGAGCGGCGCACTCGCCTGCAAATTCTTTCACGGCCAATATCTCGAGAAAAGATTCAAGGTGGGGCAGCAGCTGGTCCTGCACGGAAAGGCCGACCTCGATCCGGCGCGGCCCGGCCGGATCGAGATGATCAATCCGGAATTCGAAATGCTTGGCGAGGGAGACGCGGACTCGACCGAAGTCGGGCGCATCGTCCCTATCTACGAAGCGATCGGCGGGATCAGCTCGCGCTCGATGCGGCGCATTGTGTACCTCGCCTTGGAAAAATTCTCGGGCGAGATGCCGGACCCGCTGCCGCGGGAAATTCTCGAGCGCCATAATTTTCCGTCGCGTCGGGAAGCCATCCAGTTTGTGCATTTTCCGCCGGCGACGGAATCGGTCGATGCGCTGAATTCCTTTCGCTCGAAAGCGCATCTCCGCCTGATTTTCGAGGAGTTTTTCTTCTATCAACTGAGCGTCGCGCTCCGGAAAAAATCGGCACAGCAGCAGGCGGGGATCGCGTTTCACGTGCGCGAACCGAAGATCCGCGAAGCCATCAAGCGTGTGCTGCCGTTCAAGCCCACGGGCGCCCAGTTTCGCGCGCTCGGAGAAATCGCGGCGGACCTCGAGCGCGGCGTGCCCATGAACCGCCTGCTCCAGGGCGACGTCGGCAGCGGCAAGACTATCGTGGCGCTCGAAGCCGCGGCGATCGTCATCGAGAACGGCTACCAGGCCGCGCTCATGGCGCCCACGGAAATCCTGGCCGTGCAGCATTACCTGTCCGCGGAGAAAATCTTCGCGCGCGCCGGCTACCGCGCCGAGCTGCTGATCAGCGGCATGAAAGCGGCAGAAAAACGGGCCGCACTCGATCGCGTCCGTTCCGGCGAAGCGCAGCTGGTCGTGGGAACGCACGCGCTGCTCGAGCCGCAAGTCCAATTTCACCGGTTGGGCCTCGTGATTGTGGACGAGCAGCACCGCTTCGGTGTCCTGCAACGCAAGGAGCTGATGGAGAAGGGGGCCGCGCCGGACGTGCTGGTGATGACGGCGACGCCGATCCCGCGCACTCTTTCGCTCACGCTGTACGGCGATCTGGACGTATCCGTAATCGATGAGATGCCGCCGGGACGCGTGCCCGTGGTAACGCGGATTTCTTCCGACAGGAATCTGCCGGGCGTGTGGGATTTCCTGAAGCGCGAAATGGACGCGGGGCGGCAGGCCTACGTGGTCTACCCTGTGATCGAGCAATCGAAATCCGAGGAATACACGAGGTCGCTGAAGGCGGCCATCGTGGAATTCGAACGGCTGCGCAGCTCGGTGTTTCCGAATCGACACGTGGGCCTGCTGCACGGCCGCCTGAAGAGCGAGGAAAAGGGAGCCGTGATGGAGGCATTTCGCCGGCACGAACTCGACCTTCTCGTCGCAACCACCGTCATCGAAGTGGGCGTGGACGTGCCGAACGCGACGGTGATGGTGATCGAGCATGCCGACCGGTTCGGCCTGTCGCAACTCCACCAGCTGCGTGGACGCATCGGCCGAGGTGGAGGAAAAGGAACGTGCTTCCTGATCGCGCCGCAAAATCCGAGCGACGATGCGCGCGTGCGCCTCGAAGCCATGGTGCGCACGACAAACGGCTTCGAGATCGCGGAAACGGACTTGAAGCTGCGCGGCCCAGGCGAATTTTTCGGCACGAGGCAGCACGGAGACCGCGGCTTTCACGTCGCCAATCCCATCCGCGATTTCGAGTGGCTCGAGGCCGCGCGCCGCGAAGCGCTCGCGCTCGTCGAATCCCCCGAAGCCGCGCCCGCGCGCCTGCGCCTCCTGGCCAGCCTGCCGGCCGAGTGGCAGCGGAGGTATCACCTCGCGTCAGTCGGATAAGTCTTTGAAACCACGGATGCACACGGATGAACACGGATATAAAGCAAGCGATTTTCGTCTGATCGCTGGTAGCTTTTGAAGGGCTGACTAGGTTGCGCCATCTCGTCGTTCCAATCGTCTCCCAACACGCAGGCGGTGAGCCGTGCGATTTGTCTCTATCCGTGTTTATCTGTGTTCATCCGCGGTTCCAAAGGGACTTTCCATGCGGGTAATCTCAGGCAAATACCGGAGCCGCCCTTTGCGCAGCCTCAAGGGAATGATGCTGCGGCCGACGAGCGACCGCTTGCGTGAGACGCTGTTCAATATTTTGGCTCCCATGGTCGAAGGAGCGACGTTTGTGGATTTGTATGCGGGAACGGGCGCGGTGGGCATCGAGGCGCTGAGCCGCGCCGCGCGCCACGCGGTCTTTGTCGAGCAGCATGCGCCCGCGGCGGCCTTGATCCGGCGCAATTTAGAATCCCTGGGAATCGGTGCGGAAGCGGAAATCCTTAGCTTGGATGTGGAGCGCGCGATCGAAAAGCTAGAGGCGCGGCGCGTTCACGCGCAAATTATTTTTCTCGATCCGCCCTACGCCGCGGACGAGGAGTATGAAAGCACGCTGGGAGCGCTGGGGGAATCGCCGATTGTTGCGCCGGAGGCGCGCGTGGTGGTGGAGCACCTGCGGAAGCGCGAGCTTCCCGCGCGTGTGGGAGATTTAGAACTTGTGCGCGTGGTCGAGCAGGGGGATGCAGCGCTCGGTTTCTACCGCCTCGCACTTGCAGCGTGACGCAGCACGGACCTCAAGAGGTTCCGGAAAAGCAAGCCT
>Ga0210403_10004914_pt1 | contig 11432 bp, 14 predicted proteins | sample IncBWC19MmetaG_FD_150863 | JGI IMG/M metagenome (GOLD analysis project Ga0210403, IMG submission 150863) | Forest soil microbial communities from Barre Woods Harvard Forest LTER site, Petersham, Massachusetts, United States - Inc-BW-C-19-M | ecosystem: Environmental > Terrestrial > Soil >... | reverse complement strand
CCCTTGGCAGGGATGAAATAAAACCAGCGGCGGGTGCGCATGCCGTCGGGAAGCGCCAGGATGCGGTGGGCGATGGGATCGCGGCCGCGAAAATCGTAGAAGAGCCAGCCGTCGAGCTTGGCGGCCCGCAGATCTTTTTGAATGGACTCGATGTTTGCGCTCATGAACTTGGGCTCCGCCCGGGTTTCAAGGGATCTTAACAGCGATGGCTATGCGTCTTCGCGGAGGAGGTCCAGAATCTGCTGCCGGGTGACACCGCGAATCTCCACACGTTTGTTGCGCCCGTGCTCGCCGCTCTGGATTCTAACAGCGGATTTTGGGGTTTTCAAAAGATCGGCAAGAAATGCGACCAGGGCTTCATTGGCGCGATTTTCAATGGCCGGCGCGCAGAGGCGGATTTTCAACGCGCCGCCGAGCGCGCCGGCGATTTCGTTTTTGCTGGCGCGGGGCTGGACGCGAACGCTGAGCGTCAGCATGCCGCGGGCGGGGTCTTCGGAAATCTCGAGGAAGCTCATATGTACAACCTATTTAGACCATCAAGCTTTTGCACGATATTCAAGGTGAGATCCTTCGCCTATCTCCGGTTTTTGGAGTCCGGTGAATAAGGTTTCTAACTGGTCTCCACCGGAGTCCACAAACCGGACCTCATCGGATAGGCTCAGGATGACAGGTTTTGGCAAAGGTTTGAATAATCGGCAATTCCTGCAATCGCGCGAGCGGACCGCCTGCCGCGGCGGGCGGTCCCTACAAAAGGCACACGGGCATCACCAGGCGCGTTCGTATTGGACGGGCGGTTTGAGCTTCGCGCCGAGTTCCTGCGCCGCGCGCCGCGGCCAATAGGGATCGCGCAGTAATTCCCGGGCGAGAAAAACAAGGTCGGCTTGCTCGGTCAAAAGGATTGTTTCGACTTGCGCGGGGTCGGTCAGCATTCCGACTGCGCCCGTGAGAATGCCCGCCTCGCGGCGGATGGCGGCGGCAAACTTGACCTGATAGCCGGGCCCCAGGGGAATTTTCACGTTGGGCACCAGGCCGCCGCTCGAAACATCCACCAAGTCGATGCCGATGCCCTTGAATCGTTTGCAGAGTTCGATGCTTTGCGGCAGATCCCAGCCGCCTTCCTTCCAATCGGTGGCGGAGATGCGAACGAGGACCGGCCATCTCTCGGGCCAGATTTCCCGGACGGCTTGTGCAACACGCAACGGAAACCGCGCGCGATTCTCAAAACTGCCGCCGTATTCGTCTGTGCGCAAGTTGGAGAGCGGGGAAAGAAATTCATGCGCCAGGTAGCCGTGCGCGGCGTGAACCTCAACGACTTGAAAGCCCGCCGCCAAAGCGCGACGTGCAGCGGTGCGAAAATCCTCGACGATCTGGTCAATTTCACCCGCGGTGAGTTCTCTAGGCTCCGGATAGTTGGAATCAAACGTCACCGCGCTAGGAGCCACCGGCGCCCAGCCGCCTTCGTTCAGGGGGACCTTGCCTCCACCGAGCCACGGGGCGGCGGTGCTTCCCTTTCTTCCCGCATGAGCGAGTTGCATGCCGGGGATTGCGCCCTGTTCACGGACAAAATCGGCGATCGCTTTCCACGATTCGACGTGGGCGTCGAGATAGATGCCGGTGTCCCAGGGCGAGATGCGGCCGATGGCCTGCACGGCGGTGGCCTCCGTCATCACCAGCGCCGCGCCACCCACGGCGCGGCTGCCCAGATGCACCAGGTGCCAGCGGCCGGGATGCCCGTCCCTGGCCGAGTATTCGCACATGGGCGAAACGGCAACCCTGTTTTTCAATTGCAATTCTCGCAACTGCAACGGCGCAAAAAGCGTCATGGGTTCTCCCGAACCTTCTTCGAGATCACTTCCTTTGATTCAGGGATTCTTCGGACGGATACCAAAAATAGCCGTGCCGATGCGAACTTCGGTCGAGCCTTCCAGGATGGCGGCTTCGAAATCGTGGGACATTCCCATGGACAGAGTGGGTAGAGGCCTGCCGATGCGCGGCTCTAACCGTTCTTTGAGCTTTCGCAGCGTCTCAAAAAACGGGCGCACGTCATCGGGATTTTCGCGGAAGGGCGGGATGCACATCAAGCCGGCGAATTCGAGATGAGCGAGCGTTATGACGCGCTCGGTGAGTTCGGGCAGATCAGCCTCGGAGACACCGCTCTTCGACTCCTCGCCGCCCATGTGCACCTCGATGAGGACGCGCAGTTTTTCGCCCGTGTTCTTCTCCGCCTGGGCGCGATCCAGCCGCTGGGCCAGCGACCAATCGTCGACCGAATCAACCGAATGAAAAGCCTTTGCGGCGCGAGCGGCCTTGTTGCTCTGCAAGTGGCCGATAAGATGCCAACTGGCTGAAAGATCCGCGAGCGCGCCGCACTTCCCTTCCCATTCCTGGACGCGGTTCTCGCCAAAGTGGCGGAGTCCGACATCGTAAGCTTCACGAATTGCGTCAGCTGGATGCGTTTTGGAAACGCCGATCAGAAGAATCTGCTCCGGTTTTCTGGAGGCGCGGAGGGCAGTAGTGTCAATTTTCTGCCGGACCTGCTGCAGGTTTTCACGGATTGTGGAGAGGTTGGTCATCGCGAGGCCAGTAAAATCCTAACATGGCAGCAGCAGCTTCTCCGCGGCAGTCTCGACGGAACCGCCAGCGAGAGGGCATTGCAGGCCGCTCTCTCAGCCGATACACTGTGTGGCACTGGCAGCCTGCCCCTGCCAAGAACTGGAGACATGACTACACGCGGATTGCTGATTGCTATCGAAGGAATCGACGGTAGCGGAAAACACACACAGGCCAAACTCCTCGAACACTCCCTTCAAGGCCTCGGATACAAGGTTTATTCCACCGGATTTCCCCAGTACGAATCCTGGTTTGGCACGATGGTGGGGAAATTTCTGAATGGGGATTTCGGGCCGCTCGAGAACGTGGACCCGCATTTCACCGCCCTGTTATACGCGGGTGACCGTTTCGAGGCGAAACCGAGACTCGAGTCGTCGCTCAACGAGGGCAAGATTGTGCTCGTTGACCGCTACATCGGCTCGAACCTCGCTCACCAGGTGGCCCTGGCGAAACCTGAAAAGCGCGCCGAATTCCTGCGCTGGATTGAGCATCTGGAATATTCCATCTACGGCCTGCCGCGGGAAAATTTGATCCTGTACCTGCGCGTGCCGCCAAGCCAGGCCCAGAAACTTGTGGCGCAAAAAAGCGAGCGCAAGTACACGGCCGCGAAGCACGATATCCTGGAAAAGAGCCTGCGGCACCTGGAAGACGCGGCGGGGATGTACGACATGATGTCGCGCAGCCGGCCGTGGGCCACAATTCAGTGCTACGATTCGGCGAACAATGGCCTGCGGATGCCGGAGGATATTGCGAAGGATTGCCTGCAGGCCGTGAAACCTCTGCTGGAGAGCTGGAAAAAAGGCTGACCGATGGGCTTCTCCGAATTCCTGGGCAACGAAGCGATGGTTGCCGCCTTGCGCGGCGCGTTGCGAGCGGAGCGCGTGCCCCATGCGATGCTCTTCACCGGGCCGCGGGGCGTGGGGAAATTCACGCTGGCGCGGATGTTCGCACAGGCCGCCAACTGCGAGCGGCTGAAGGACGACTTCTGCGGGGAATGCCCCACTTGCCAGCGAATCGGGCAGCTCGCCAATCTGAATGACTTGATTGCGGAGGGTCTCGCTGAACGCGGAGAGAGCGCGGACGCGGCGACCGTGGAACGTGTGCCGCTGATATTGCAGAGCCACCCGGATGTGTGGGTGATGGTGCCGGACCCGGTGCGGTTGAAAAGTCCCGTGGCGCGGCCCGTGTTGCGCATCGGACAGCTTCGGGCGGTCCAGCGGGCGGCGTATTTTCAGCCGATGGGGCGGCGGCGGGTGTTTATCCTGGACGGCGCTGAAACGATGCGCACCGATGTTTCGAATGTTTTCCTGAAGATACTGGAAGAGCCGCCGGGTTCGGCGACACTGATTCTGACGGCCCCATCACCTTTCAACCTGCTGCCGACGATTGTTTCGCGCTGCATGCAATTTCACTTTGCCCCTTTGCCACAGGCCGAAGTCGAGAACATTTTGAAGGCAAAAGGCGTCCTGAAACCCGCCGACATCAAACTGGCCGCGCAACTCTCGGAGGGCAGCCCGGGGCTGGCGACGGAGATGAATGTGGAAGCGGTGGTGGAGCGACGACGCGCAATTTTACGGATTTTGGAACATGCCGCGCGGGGGCAAGGATTCTCGCAGCTCTTCGCGGCCAGCAATCAGCTCGCGAAGGATCGCGAATCGTCCTACGAGGATCTGCTTGGGGATTTCTACGGGCTGCTTTCGGACCTGCTGGAATTGACCGCTGGGCTAAAGTCGCCCCATCTTCGCAATCCGAATCTTGCGAAGGAACTCGAGGCGCTCGCTCGCTCCGTTAATTCGGATTGGGTGATGCGCGCTATTTCCGGGATTGACGAATTGGCCGCGGGCGCGCGGCGGAATCTTAACCGGCAACTCGGCATGGATGCGCTGGCCGCGTCGCTCTCGCCGGCCCCAAGCGCCTCGACCCTTCCGCGGTGACGCATCTATCTTTATTGGGTCTGTCGCGTCATAATAAACGAAACCCAACGCCCGCGCATTGCATCACACGATAAGAATCTTGCCAATCCGTTTAAGGAGTAGTCATGGTAAATCGCCGCATGTTTCGTCCCAATTTTGCGGACGTGAAGGAACAGGCGCCTCCCCGCGCCTCACACAACAACGCCTCTCACAATAATAATGGGCCTGTTCCGAGCAAGAAGCCCGCGCCGCCCGAAGTGACGCACGCGGAAAACTTCTACTGGGTCAAGCAGATGCAGGGGCGCACCGCGATGGTAGTGGTGCTGGAATCTGGGGAAGAGCTGCACGGAGCAGTGGAGTGGTACGACCGCGAGTGCATCAAGCTGACGCGCAACGGCGCACCGAATCTGATGATCTTCAAGCGCTTCATCAAGTATGTCTATAAGGATGGCGAAGATTCCGCTCAGGGCGGAGACGAGTAGCCGCTACTTCCTCAGGGTGTTCCCCCCGGCCGCTGAAAAGGTGAGCAGGGCTTTTGCAGCTAGTGTGCCGGTTTCGTTGAAAATCTCGCATTCGGTGACGATGAAGTTGCGCCCCTTGCGCAACACGCGGGCATCGGCTTTCACGCGGCCGCCGGGCACCGGTTCCAGATAATTGATCTTCAGCTCAAGCGTTGCGATCTCCACGCCCTTGGGAACCACCGTGTAGGCGGCAATCGCGGCGGTCGTGTCGGCAAGAGCCGCCAGGATGCCGCCATGGACCACGCCATGAATCTGCTTGTGGCGCTGGTGGACGTCCAGGCGGAAAATCGCCCGCCCGTCGTGGACGCTCTCTACGTCGAAGCCGAGGAGTTCGGAGGATTTGCTCTCCTTCATCCGCCGCCGCACCAACTCGGTTGCCTGCTTTTCTTCCGGGGTCATTTTTCGCGACATTCGAGTCAGCCTCTTTCAGTAAGCGGTCACTCCGCCATCCACGGGAATAACGGTTCCGGTCATCCAGGAAGATTCGTCGGACGCGAGGAAAACGGCCAGGCCGGCGATGTCGGCCGGCTTGCCGAAGCGCCCCAAAGGAATCGAGGCCAGTCGGCTTTCGCGTGCGCGGCGGCCGGCTTCGGTTTCGGCGAAGAGGTTTTGGGTCATATCGGATTCCACGATGGAGGGGCAAAGGCAATTGACGCGGATGTGGTCGTGGGCGTGGTCGAGCGCCATGGCCTTAGTGAGCATGGTTACGCCTCCTTTTGAGGTGCAGTAGGCAGCGCGGTCAGGGATGGCGACCATTCCCAAAACGGAGCCTACGTTGATGATCGAGCCGCCGCCGGCGCGGCGCAATGCGGGAAGCGCGGCGCGAGACATTAGAAAGGGTCCTTTTACATTGGTGGCCATTACGCGGTCCCAGTCGTCTTCGTTGATGGATTCGACCGTGGAGACGCTGAGCGCCCCGGCATTATTGACCAGAACATTCACTTTTCCAAAGGCGTCTTCGGCGGCTTTCGCGAGCCGTTGGGTGTCAGCCGATTTAGTCACGTCGCATTCGAGTGCCAGGGCGGAACAGCCTGCCTGTTGTAGTAGACGAAGGGTTTCATCCAGCTTTTCCTTGCGGCGGCCGGCCACGGCTACCTGCGCGCCTTCGCGGGCAAAGGCCAGGGCAATGGCCTGCCCAATGCCGGTTCCCCCACCCGTAATCACCGCACTTTTTCCGGCGAGGCGTGTCACGTTCTATCTCCCCCTTACGTCTAATCGGTGTACCATGCCGCAGGCAACATGGTACGCCAGTTTGGCGGAGGATTCGGTTCACACATCACCTATGCGCATCGGTATCACGGGGTATCCAACTTACGGGGGATCCGGAGTGGTGGCAACGGAGCTTGGCCAGGAGCTGGCCGCCCGGGGCCACGAGGTGCATTTCATTACCTATGCGCCGCCGATCCGCATGAATCCCAACGATCCGCGGATTCATTTCCACCAGGCGGAGGTGGTTTCCTACCCGCTGTTTGACCATTCACCTTATACGCTTTCGCTTGCCGTGAAGATGCTGGAAGTGTTTGAGAAGGAAGCTCTGGACATTTTGCATGTTCACTACGCGATTCCGCATTCGGTGAGCGCGATGCTGGCGCGGCAGATGGCGGCGCCTCGGCGGCTGCCGTTTATCACCACGCTGCACGGCACGGACATTACATTGGTGGGGAACAATCCCAATTTCTTGCCGATCACGCGATACTCGATCGAACAGAGCGATGGAGTGACTTCGATTTCGCGTTATCTGCTGCGGCAAACGGTTGCGGAATTTGGGATCAAGCGGCCGATCGAAGTGATTCCAAATTTCGTGAACTGCGACCTCTATGTCCGCAAGCCAGACCCGCAATTGCGGGCGGAATGGGCGCCGGATGGCGAGCCGATTCTGATGCACCTTTCGAATTTCAGGCCGGTGAAGCGCATTCTGGATGCGGTCGAGATCTTCGCGCTGGTGCGCGAGAAAATGCCGGCGAAGCTGGTGATGATTGGCGACGGCCCGGACCGCGAGCCGGCGGAAGCGCTGGCGCGCACCCGGGGCGTGGAAAAAGACGTGTTATTCCTGGGCAAGCAGAATGGGATTAAGGAAAAGCTGGGGCAGGCGGATCTGTTCCTGCTGCCTTCGCAACTGGAATCGTTCGGTCTTGCGGCGCTGGAGGCCATGGCTTGCGAGGTTCCCGTGATCGCGACGAATACCGGCGGCGTTCCGGAAGTGATCGAGCACGGGGTGGACGGCTACCTTGTGGAGCCCGGCGACGTGAAAACCGCGGCAAAGTATGCGATTGAACTTCTCTCGCGCGCCGACCGGGGCCGGGAGATGGGGCAACTCGCGCGGATCAATGCCAAGAAAAAATTCTGCGCCAACGACGTCATCCCGATGTACGAGAATTACTACGAACAAGTCCTCGCCAGCGCCTATACTGCAAAAGCCGCCCGCTGAAAGACTTCTCACGCACGGTAGGGGCGATTCCTTCTGAAAGAGTTTGAAAGTCTCGGGCGACGTTTATCCCTTGCGGACCACGGTGCACTCGGTGTGGTTTGTCGCGGCGCAGCTGCGTTGGGCGGCAACCCAGCGGTAGCCGGAGTGTAGCAGCTTCATTGCGCCGGGGAGTTTTGCGAACCAGACCAGCGGGCGCGCCCACCAGATTTCGCGCGCGACCGCGACGACCGCATCGGCGCCGCCGTACTGCTTGCCGTCGGAAAGCAGAAACCTCAATTCCCTCAGCAGCTGTTCCCTGTTCATTCCGAGCAGCGCTCCTACGCGGGGATCCTGCAGAGGAGCCACGGCCATTCCGCGGCGGCCGAGAATGGGAGCGATCCAGCGGGCAGTGCGGGTGCAGAATCCGCACTCGGCGTCAAAAAAGAGCCAGCCTTTGGCGTGGCGGCCTTTGCCATCCGTGTATTCACTCGTTAGGGAGATCATATTCCGTCTTTTCTCCGCGCTAACTCTTTGACAAAGCGCCCGCCTAGGAAGGCGGCCGCTACAAAACCGAATTGCAAGGGGCGTTTCGCATCAGCCCGCCTTCTTTTTATCGCCGCCTAAGAGTGTGATGACTTTGCCGCGCAACTTGCCTACGCCTTTTAGGGCGCCCATGGGCATTCGGAGGATTTCTTCGAACAGGCCGCTCATGGTGGTAAGGAATTCCAGCATGCTTTCGAGGCGTTCGCGGGTGTAGGCGTCTCCGGCTGGCGCGGTCTTCAGTTCCTGGACGCATTCGGCGAGCACTCTCAGCGTCGGATCGATTTCCCTGCGCTTGCGCTCTTCGGAGACGGTGCGGAAGATTTCCCAGACGTCCTTGGTGGTTTGAAAGTGGTCGCGGCGGTCGCCGAGCACGTGCACCAGGCTGACGATGCCCCAGCCCTGCAATTCGCGGAGGCTGGTGCTGACGTTGGAGCGGGCTACGGAAAGGGTGGCGGAAATCTCGTCGGCAGGGACAGGGGTTGGAGAGAGAAAGAGAAGGGCGTGAACCTGGGCTACGGTGCGGTTGATGCCCCATTTGGTGCCCATTTCGCCCCAGTGGAGGATGAATTTCTGGGCGACAGGGGTGAGTGTTGGTTTGGTTGTGTCTGTCATTTCTGTTACGACAGTATATACAGACGGTACATGCGGATGTCAAGAGGAGTTTTCGGGGGATTAGGTAAGGGGGCGGGATCGGGGAGAGAAACAGTGCCCGCGAAGTGTTCGTTCATCGCTCCAGGCGAGATGGAATGAACGCTGGGCCACCTGAAGGTGGCCGCTACAGAGGAGCGGCCCGCCTCGGAAGGCGGGCCCTACACTGGCGGCGCACTAGGACTTAGAAGACGCTGACTTCGGGGATGGCGGGGGCTAGTTCGGGGACGTCGATGCGAATGGTGGTTCCCTGCCCTTCGCGGCTTTCGATGTCGAGCTGGAAATCTTCGCCGTAGAGAACGCGCAGGCGCTCGCGGACGTTGCTTAGGCCGATGCCTTCCACGTAGACGTGGGGCATTTTTTCTTCGGAGATGCCGACGCCGTTGTCGGCAATTTCGATTTGCAGGCGGCCGTTCTTGCTGGTGGTGCGGAGCAGGATGCGGCCCCCTTCGAGCTTGGGAGCGAGGCCGTGTTTGAGGCTGTTTTCGACCATGGGCTGCAGCAGCATGCTGGGGATAAAGGTTTCGAGAGTCACTTCGTCGATCTCTTTTACGATGTCGAGGTTGTCGTGGCCGAAGCGGGCGACTTCGATGTCGAGATAGTCGTCGATGAAGGAGAGCTCTTCGCGGAGGGGCACGAAAGTTTCGTGCTTGCGCAGCAGGCGGCGCAGGATGTTGCTGAGCTTCAGGACAACGCCGCGCGCGGAGTCTGGATCCATGCGGATGAGCGCGGAAACGGTGTTGAGGGTGTTAAACAGGAAGTGGGGATTGATCTGGCTGGAGAGGGCGTCCATCCTGGCGCGAAGAAGGAGTTGCTGGTGGCGTTCGAGATTCATCTCAATGCGCGTGTTGTTCCAGATTTTTAGGGGCGACGCGACGGACATAAGCGTGGCGATAAGGACCAGCGCGAGCTGCCAGTTCCAGTGGGGATCGAGAGCGAAGAGCCATTTGGGCCTGGTCGCTACAACGAGCGCGACGCGGCCAAGCTCGAGACCGACACAAGTGAGAAGCGGCAGCATCTCCCACATGATTTCGGTGTCCCGGATCATGCGCATCAACGCCTTGGGAATATTCAGAAAGGTGAACGGCCCAAAATTCCAGAGCGCTTCCTTGTCGGGAATCACCTGGCGGATCAAGCCGCCGAGCAATCCCGCAGTGGCGGCTGCGGGCATGCCGAGCCACTCGTGGGCCATCAAGGTGGGGATGGTGATGATGGCTCCGCCGATGGGGCCGACGACGCGGCCACCCAGCAAGCCCATCAGGAATGCGCCTTCGAGCGAGAGGTCGGCAAAGCGGTAGTACGGGCTGAACAGGCGGAGGGTGACGCCGACGATCAGCGGCGGAGTCATGAAAAGCATGAGCTTTAGTTTCTGGTCGGCGTCGCGCTCTTCGGTGAAGAGCACGCGGCGAAAGGTGTTCCAACGGGCGAGCAAGGCGGCGATGGACGAAGCGACTCCCACTTTGAGGAGTAGGGTGAAGAGGAGTTCCCGGATTGAGAGCGTGGTGTCCATGGTGATACGAGGCGCAGGCTAACGCTAGCCAAACCTCATCCTATTGTAAAGAATCTCACGCGGAATGCTGAGCCCTTCGTGCGGGAATTGCACTGCCTGCTATACTGAACTTTTCCTATGGCGAAGAAATTCACGACTCGAAAGCCGAAGCAGGGGTCGATGGGCACTCCACGCGTGGCCGCGAAAGCCGAGCTTCCCACAAAGTTCGGGAAATTCTCGATTTATGGATTCGAGGGGCGGGGTCCGCAGGAAGAAGCGGTGGCGTTGGTGCGCGGAAATTTGAAGGGCCGCGTGGCGCCGCTGGTGCGCGTGCACTCGCAATGCCTCACAGGCGATGTACTGACATCGCAGCGCTGCGATTGCCGGGCGCAACTGGAGCTTTCCCTGAAGAAAATTTCGGAGGCGCCGTCCGGCATCCTGCTCTACCTGCCGCAGGAAGGGCGCGGCATCGGCTTGATGAACAAGCTGCGCGCTTATGAACTGCAGGACGGCGGCATGGACACGGTGGAGGCCAATGAATCGCTGGGCTTCGCGGCGGACGCGCGGGAATACGAATTCCCCGCAAAAATTTTGAAGAACCTGGGAGCGACACGCATCCGGCTGCTCTCCAACAACCCCGACAAGATAAAACAGCTCGAGTCGGCGGGCATCCGCGTTGTCGAGCGAGTCCCCTGCCAACCGAGACTGTCGAAAATCTCTCGGGCCTACCTGCAAACCAAAAAGCGTAAGATGGGGCACCTGCTCGAGGGCTTGTAGCTCGAGAGTGATTTGGCGCGAGTATTTTCAGTTGAGATCCTTCGCCACGCGAAAAGCGCGCGGCTCAGGATGACACGTTGGCCATGGAAGGTACCTCGTGGAGGCGCTATGACGCCTGTCATTCAACAAAGTGTACGTTTCCGCACAACTCCGCACGCGCTGTTCGAGATGTATCTCGATTCCAGGAAACATTCGAAATCGACCGGCATGCCCGCGCGGATCAGCCGCAAGGTTGGCGGACGATTCTTGGCGTTTGAGGGAAAGCTGGAAGGCAAGAATCTGCTGATCGCGCCGGGAAAGCAGATCGTGCAGTTATGGCGGGGGACACATTGGAAGAAAGAGGATTGGTCGATTCTGGTGTTGACGTTCAGCAAGGTGGCTGGCGGCGCGCAGATTGATTTAGTGCATGTGGGGGTGCCGGCTTACGATCAGAAGGGAGTGCGGGAAGGTTGGCCGAAATACTATTGGCGGCAGTGGAAGAAGTATCTGGCGAAGTGAGAGCCGACCGAGTCGGCCCGCACTCC
>Ga0210403_10004912_pt1 | contig 11433 bp, 9 predicted proteins | sample IncBWC19MmetaG_FD_150863 | JGI IMG/M metagenome (GOLD analysis project Ga0210403, IMG submission 150863) | Forest soil microbial communities from Barre Woods Harvard Forest LTER site, Petersham, Massachusetts, United States - Inc-BW-C-19-M | ecosystem: Environmental > Terrestrial > Soil >... | reverse complement strand
TGGCAACCGGCGCCGTGTCGCATCCCGCTTATGTGCGCGGCGAAGCCTATCTGGCGGCACACGACGGTAGCCATGCCGCTGCCGAGTTCCAGAAAATCGTTGACCACGTTTCGATGGATCCTATCGGCGCTCGTGCGCGCCTCGGCATCGCTCGCGCATATGTCTTGCAGGGTGACTCAGCCAAGGCCAAAGCCGCATACCAGGATTTCCTAACGCTCTGGAAAGACGCTGACCCCGACATCCCTCTCCTGAAACAAGCCAAGGCGGAGTACGCCAAGCTGCAGTAAGCAAACCAAGAATTATTTTGTCATCCTGAGCGAAGCGAAGGACCGATGAATTTGGCGGCAAGTTTACGTAATTGGATCAGGCTTCCTAAGCCCTTTGCTGACAGCATCTTTTAAGCGACAATCTACATCCAAGTACAAAGTGTACGTTTCCGGGGGACAATTCTAGAGATGCTCCTTCATTCTTGGCGTCGGGTCACGATTGCCGCAGCTTTATTGTTCCTCACTCTTCCCGGCTGGGCGGCCGACAAGATGCGCCTCCGGGTCGATGACTATCAAATCGACGCCGACATTACTCCTCATGCTCACAAGCTTTCCGCCCGCACCAAAGTAAAGTTCACCGCTCTTGAGGACCTTACCGTCGCCACCTTCGAACTTCATAATGATCTCCGCGTCACCAAGGTGACCGATGAAACCGGCAAGCTGCTGTCCGCCGAGCGAGTCACTCAGGATTCCACCGTCCGAGTTCAGTTGGCGAAAGATCTGCCCAAGAATGCGTCATCAACCCTGACGTTCGAATACGAAGGTGTGCTGGATTCCGCCAACGACAGCCCGGTTGAAGGCCTAAAGCTGGCTTCCATCAATGATGACACGAGCTACTTGCTCTATGCCGGACGCTGGTTTCCCGTGAACGCCTACGGCGTTAACCGTTTTACCTCGACCATTACCGTGACCGTGCCCGTGCAAATGGTCGTAATCGGCAGCGGCAAGCAGAGCAACCCAAGCGGCTCTTCCCTGCCCAAAAAAGGCGGCGACGACGCCGGGCCAACCAAGACCTACAACTTCGTCTGGAACAAGCCAAGTTTCCCCGGCACAATAATCGCCGGCACTTTCCAGGAATTTAAAAGCGACGAAGCCGGGATAGACCTCCACGTCTTCTTCAAGCCCATGCACCAGAATCTGGGCACCCTGTATACCGAAACCGCTCTAAAAGAGTTCACCTACTACGAAACTCTCTACGGACCCGCCTTGTCTACAACGCTACGGGTTGTCGAGCTTCCGGATGACACCGTGCCATCCGCATGGGCGCCTGAGATTGCCGCCGTTGCCAGCCGCGCCATCACCGAAAAAGTGAATTACCGCCTCCTGGCAAACACCATCGCCCATCAGTGGTGGGGCGCTTCCGTCAGTCCGGCGTCGCGCGATGACTGGACGATCAGCGACGGCTTCGCTCGCTACTCCGAGGCGCGCTACGTTGAACAGGCTGCGGGACAGGCTGGCCTCGAAGAAGTCGTGAAAGACATGTCGGTCGGCGCATTGGCCTACGACACCGTTCCGCTTTCGAGCGCCAGCAAGCTCGACATCTTCTCTCCGGAGTTTGAGTCTCTGGTCACCGACAAAGGCGCAATGATTCTGCACATGTTGCGCTGGGTCGAAGGCGATCAGAAGTATGACAAGACTATGCGGACGTTCGCCGCGAAATATGCCGGCAAGTCGGCCTCCATGGACGATTTCCGCGCCATCGCCGAACAGGACTACGGCGAAAACCTCGCCTGGTTTTTCTCCCAGTGGTTTGATTCAACCGGCGCTCCCGAATTCAAGACCAAGTACACCGTCTATCGCCTGGGAAATAAGTGTGCTCCTGCAGATCATTGTCCCGGCTTCCGTGTCGTAGGCCAGGTTGCGCAGGATCTCGATCTGTTCCGCATGCCGGTCGATTTGAAAATCGATACCGACGGCAAGACCGAAAATAAACGCATCGAGGTTGTGGGAACGGACTCGCCTTTTTCGGTCGAGACGTTCGGCAAGCCGCGGCACATCGCCATTGATCCCGAGAACCGTGTCCTGAAGAATTCCTCCGACGTGAAGCTGCGCGCAACCATCCAGCGCGGACAAGCAATGGTGCAGCAGGGAGACCTCGCCGGCGCCCTCAGCGAATACAACAAAGCGCTCGCCGTGAATAAGAATAGTTCGCTCGCCCACTACCGCATCGCCGAGGTTTTCTTTCAACAGCACAACTATCAGGCCTCGGCCAACGCCTATCGGGAAGCCTTGAATGGAGACGGCGAGCCGCGCTGGACCGAAGTCTGGAGCCACATTTCGTTAGGCAAAATCTTCGACGTCACCGGACAGCGCGACAGAGCGGTGGGCGAATACCGCCAGGCAGTTCAAACCAACGACAACACCCAAGGCGCATTAGACGAAGCCCGAAGATACATCGCCCACCCCTACGAAAAACCAAAAAAGACAGAACAAGCAGGGGAGTAGCAAACGTTTTGGTAGGGACGCAGCTTGCTGCGTCTGGTTTTGCGCTGAACCGGAAAAGTAGACGCAGCTTGCTACGTCTCTTACCCGTTTTTCATCTCAACATTGTCATCCTGAGGAAGCGGACTCGTTCGGGAGCGAACGACCCTACGAAGGATCCCTGTACTGTCCTTGCTGGCCCCCAGCCTCGCGAATCGCTGTCCGAGAGATTGCATGCGATTGGTATTTCCATATTCCGACGCCTGAGGAAGAGCGTAGCGCAGCATCACGATCAGCTGCAAATAAATCGAGAGGACGGAGTCATCTCCGCCCTCTCGTATTCGATCAGCAGCTCTTACGCTGTTGCGTGGACGCCGCCATGGAACGTCGAGTTAACGACGTCCGAGGTCTGGACCTTGGGCGTTCCATCGATGAATCTTTGCATCGTCTTCAACACTTCAGGATAAGCATTCGTGTTGTAAGTTTCTGCACTGGCTTTGTTCTCCCACAGACTGATGGCGGTCACATCGACTCCGCCAGGACCGGAGAACGTAATTTCATCCTTAAAGCCATTCTGCTTGCGAAGTATCGGAAGAATGTCTTTCTCGAATGTTCGTGTGTAATCGGAAAGCATATTCGATTTCAAATGAAAAGAAACATTGCGTGCAAACATATCAACCTCCTTAAGGTTGTCGTTCGCTAAGGTAGGGAGAACTTCAGATGGGCTGACTTAGTTCAGGGAACCTGAAAGAGGAGAAGAATACTCACTCACCCTAACCATTGCATTTGAGTGGCCTTCAGCATCGCGCTCGTAACTCGTTGCTTCGATACGCCCCAGAGTAGAGCCGCATCAACAGAGTCGTGTACATTTGGCGAAAAACTAGCCGAAACGGCGGCTTTACCTCAGATCTCACGCTCGACGGGCGCCTCCTCTGATTTTGGGTGGCGCAGCGCTTCAGCGCTGCGATATTGTCACGTGTCTCGATTTACGGTATAGCTGAAAGCCATACCCTGAGATTGTAGGCTACCCATTTCTCGCCGCCCTTGCGAGAAAGCCCGCCCCGCTTTGCCGCAGCCCTGAGCGGAGTCAAAGGGGCAGTCGAATGGGAGGGATTCCACAACCGCATCCCATTTAAATCTTGTCATTCCGAACGAGGCCCAAGCCTCGGAGGAATCTGCTTTTCATCATTGAAGAGATCAGAAATCTTGTTTTGACTTTTGGGAGTCCCACCTTTTGCGAATAGCGCAATAGATGGGCAAGCCGCCGTCATTGGATTGACTGTGAATGAGCGCTATTCACTTTCTGCTGGTCCTTCGCGTCAGCCGTTTCCTTGCCGGCCGACTGGGCGATACTCTGGAGCGCCGCCACCACTGTGCCGTCGTCGTAGTAGGAATTTACGTCGCTTATTCCGGCTTCAAGACTATAGCCTGTCACACCCGCCTTCATATGGCTCTCATCCTCCAGAGTTGCAAGCTGAGTTGCCCTTAACGATCTCATTTTGGTTACTACAGCGGCCCGACTCTGCTGGTCGAAGAAATTCTTCTCAACACTTGTCGTGAAGCCGGTAACTCCAGTCGCGGTTGCTGACAGGATGCTCTTTAGCTCAGCGGTGCCAATTACCGAAGATGCAGCGGTCAATCCCAAATTCGCTGCGTCCGCCGCTGTGCTAAACGTCGCCTGTGTTCCGTAGAAGTGATTCTCAAAGCTGTAGTAGTTTTGATCGACCAAATAAATCAATTCAGTCAATATCTGGTTTCTTCTCGAAACCTTCGCGGTTTTTTCAGGATCGGTTCCCTGCGGCATCGCGTTATACTCTTGCAGCAAAGTCGGTCTTGTGACATCTGCGAGAACTTGCTTCTTATAGTCTGACGGTATTGGCGATTTCGGCCGGTAGACCGAGCATCCAGTAGCGAAGATAAGCAGAAGGGCAAAAGGACCGATCCGGCATTTCATTTACTACCTCCTGATTTCCTGGGGTTGCGGGACTGCGAGGAGGCCAGATCATAGCAATGAGAACAAGATGCTAGGAGCGAAGGCAGGGATTGTTACGAAATCCGAACAAGTCGTCAGCTAGACCGTGCATCGCCCTTGCGGACTGCGGTAATCTTTTGTGATTGTGGCTTAGCCGCGAGAGATGATATTGTAGGCTCGTATCGTTGAAACACGTCTGTTCCGGCGGAAGCTGGAGTGCTAAACGAGACCCGTCCGTGTGGCGGGAAACCAAAACTTGTCTAGTTTCTGGAGGGTACTATGTCGTCCAAAGACGACTCTCTCGCCGAGAGGGTCCAGTCGTCCTATCTGCAGCTTTCTAGCGTCGCCTTAGACCTCAACAGTGTTTCCGATGAACTCGGTAGGCATGTCGCCGAAATAGACGCGGCCCTTAAAAAGCTTAACCTGGGCATCTCGATTTGGGTCGAGATAAATTCTTGGGAGGGGCAGGAGCTAGATTTTTACCACGAAGAAATTGGCTATGCCAAGATCGACGGCAAGTGGGGGATCGCGCTGAGAACTGTTTCAGGCTCCCACAACTGGCCCGAGGATGACCAAGTTGAACAGTGGCTCTTTAGCGATGGTCCCAGAAAGCTTCGTCTCTCCTCGATTGAAAAACTCCCATTTGTCTTGAAGAGCCTGAGCGAAGAGGCTGTTAACACAACCAAGAAGATCAAGAGCAGGCTCGCTGAGGTGAAGGAAGTAGCCGCCGCAGTAAAAATGGCAGCGGAGGCCACCGAGCCGGAAAAAAAGCGCCTTGTCGACAGGGTGCGAGAGGGGGCAGAGAAATGAGGATCTTTGCGCTCTGGGTTCTGCCGGGCAATCTTTTTGTGTTTGGTGCGGCCCTCATTTTTGTCGCGGGGGGCCTCGTTTGGTACGCGCTTCGCATCAAGGGCGACGTGCGAGCTGTATTCTCGCACGGGAAAACTGTTCTCGAGCTCGAGGCAAAGGAGCGTGGCTCGGGCCGGAAATGACTGCGCCGTGAGGAGGGCCGACGGAATTACCGCATGCCGGGACTCTTTGCCCGGCCCGTCGTTTCATTCTCGGGGAAAGTTCAACAGCCTCTGCACAGTTGAGAGGGCCCGCGTGAACTTGCGTGTTTCCGTTGCCTTCCACAAAGAAATTTGGTACTGCACAGCTTCTGCACAATTAACGGTGCATTTTCGATTGTCTTTGCTCGCGCGTTTTGCTTAAGTTGATTAGCTAATCATGCAAAGGAGATTCAAGCTTGGACGAATTGCAGCTCAGGTGGATGAGATCTGCTCATCCGGAGAGAGAATCCTCTTGCGTGTCGCGGTCTTCGGCTTTTTTGTATACGGCCTGGTCAAGCTGTTGTTTCGCTGAGATTCGCCCGGCAATTGTTACGGACCAATCATTGCGATGTGGAAGGCCTGGAAACATAGTGACAGACGGGACGTTTCCTGGCTTGTTGAAGTGAACCCAGGTTAGCGCCCAAAAAACGGGCGCGAACCTGGGGCACCGGGCAGGTCAAGCGCGGTGTCTCTCGAATTGCGTTTCGGCCGTTTGGACCTTACAGCGCGGGATAAAGCGAGGAGTCCGGTGCCCAACAATAACAATGTCGGTGGCTCGGGGGTCGTCGCCGCCACCGGGGTGACATTCGCTGTAAGACCGGTCAAATCGCCGATGAAGCTTGCATTAGCGCCAACCTCGAAGTCGAGCGTTTGTCCAGTAAGCAGGTGGACGGTGGCGGAGAACGGCACATTCTGTGCGTACGCGGTAATGCTGGATGAAAAAATCACTCCACCATTCGAAAGAATATGCACGTTTGTGTTTGCTGGGAATTGCTCTATCCCAGACCACGCACCTCTAACCGTGTAACGTCCCGAGGACGGCGCAGTCCATTGCAAAACGCTGTATTGGCCAGATGGTCCGGGATGCAGTCCAAGCACATTCGGCGGTTGCAGAACTGATCCATAAGAGATGGTGCTGCTGGTCGTGTTCACATTGACGAGTGGGAACGATGCGCTACCGAAAGGGAGGGGGCCCTCCCATCCCGATACTCCGGGCGTTGCGAAGACAGAAGTTGATGAAACGGTGTCGAGAATGACGGCACCACCTAGGGTAGTTGTGTATCCGTACGACCAGTTTCCATTGGGATTGCTGGCCAAGGAAAACTGTGGTCCCGCGCTATCGGCCCTCGAAGATTGCGATGTCAACAGAACGGCCAGAAAGACGAACACGGAAAGGGATTCCAGGAGGTGATTCTTGGGAAGTCTCATGGCGAACTCCTACTGCGGGGCGTCTATGAGGTTTACTTCTGCATCTGGGTGGAGTCAAGTTGATTTATGGGTTAGTCCCTTCTGCACTGTTTCCGGGACATTCCTCTTAACAAGGTTCAGTTCCGTTTGGGACAAAATCGCTAAAATCTTGTCAAGGGGTTATACATGAGCATTTTGACGTAACTCTATGATATAAAGCGAGAAATAAACTGTCCGGACGTGGCATGATTACCCTGTTCAAACTGCTATCATTTAAGTAGTAGATAAAAAACAAGGCGCAGGTTCCGTTTTTCACAAAACGGTATCGCGCCTTTTTTTGCGCCCAAAATCAGAAATTAAATCGAAATAATCGGGTCGAACTAGTAAAGATCGGAAACCATGCTAAAGACTAACGAAGAGAAGATCAGGGCAGCCAAAAACTCCTCGCAGCCGCCCCGGAACGCCTCCGAAAAGAACACCGCCGAGCAGATTCGACGTGAGGTAAAGCGCCGCGGAGAGATTGGCGAAGCGGCCTTTCTGAGCAAGGCCGCTTCCATGGGCTTCGGGGTCTCCAAGCCCTGGGGAGATAGCGACCGTTACGACCTCGTCGTCGACGTTGGAGGCCGCATGCTGCGCGTGCAGGTTAAGTCCGCCCATCGCGTCTCCGACCATCCCAGCGGCGGATATAATTTCCGCGCCTGTCCTCACACCCGCGAATCCTACCGGGACGACGAAATTGACTTCCTTGTCCTCTACATCTTGCCGGAGAATATCTGGTACATCTTCCCGCCAATCGCATTCAAGACCATGAAGTCGCTGCGCCTGTATCCCCATCCCGGCAACAAGACTTCAAAATTCGAGCAATACCGCGAAGCCTGGGGAGCGTTTCATGTTTTGAAGTGACGTGTGTCCCACAACAATTCGAGGGTGCCCCATCCTTTCGCGTTCTTTGCGAAAGGGTGGGATTCCACAACCTTAGAACGCTTGGGATTTTTACGGGCGATTCGAAACGGCCGGAGGCGTCTCATTCGCACGTCACGAACCTTCCGGCAAGGGCTTCCCGATCTCCCAATGGTGTCCGAATGGATCGACGACCCTTCCAATGCGCCAGCCGTACTCGTCGTGGACGGGCCAGATCTCTTTGGCTCCCGCCGCGACAGCCCGGTTGAATGCGGCATTTGGATCCTCGACGGTCATGACCATTCGCACCGAGCCGCCGCCAAGAGACTGAGGACTGAAATTCAGGTTCTCCGGAGATTCGTCAGCAACCCAGAACTGCGCTTCTCCCACCGACAGTTGGGCGACCACCGATCCATCCGGAGCATCAAGGCGGAACAACTCTCCCGCTCCAAACGCCGCCTTGTAGAAGTCAACAGCCTTCGCACCGCCGCGAACCGAGAGCATAGGCGCAATTGTGGTTTTCATAGGAGACTCTCCAACCCAATTTACACTTTGCTGTTAAAGGTATCCTTCTAATCTATTGCCGGGTGCCCATCCCCTCGCCTTCTTTGCGAAGGGGTGGGATTCCACGGATGCAGCCGTCATTTGGTATTTCCGCCGCGAATCCAAGACAGGACCATACCATGCCAGATAGAATCTCGAATTGCGGCAATCCAATTAAGAGGTAAGAGCGCATGGCAGCCACTCCAACCAAAACGTCCACCGATATCGATTCGATTCTTCATGAAGACCGAAAGTTTGAGTGTCCTGAAGAGTTTCGTGAGCAGGCCCACATCAAGAGCCTTGAAGAGTACGAACGAATTTACCGCGAGTCGGTGAAAGATCCAGAGGGATTTTGGGCCAACATCGCAAATGACCTGCACTGGTTCAAGAAATGGGATCGCGTGCTCGAATGGAATTGTCCGTGGGCGAAGTGGTTCGTGGGCGGGCAGATAAATCTTTCATATAACTGCCTGGATCGCCATGTGCAGACCTGGCGCAAGAATAAAGCTGCGATCATTTGGGAAAGCGAGCTGGGCGAAGTCCGTACGTTGACTTATCAGCAACTGCATCGCGAAGTGCAGAAGTTCGCGAATGTGTTGAAGTCGTTGGGAGTGAAAAAGGGCGACCGGGTTGCCATTTACATGGGGATGACTCCGGAGCTTCCGATCGCGATGCTGGCATGCGCCCGCATTGGCGCTCCGCATACAGTGGTCTTCGGAGGATTTTCTTCGCATGCCCTAGTCGACCGAATCACCGATTCACAAGCCGTAGCCGTGATCACGCAGGATGGTTCGTATCGCCGCGGAACGGAAGTGAAATTATTTCCGGCGGTGGAAGAGGCGTTGAAATCGTGTCCGTCGGTAAAGAACGTTGTGGTCTATCAGCGCACGGGGACGGCATTAAGTATGCGGCCGGGCCGGGATCACTGGTGGCACGACCTGATGGCCAAGGCCTCGGACGATTGTCCCGCCGAACCGGTCGATTCCGAGCATCCTCTTTATATCCTTTATACGTCCGGAACGACGGGCAAACCCAAAGGCGTAGTGCACACAACCGGCGGCTATTCGGTCGGGACGTACATCACGACCAAATGGATCTTTGACCTGAAAGATGAGGACACTTTCTGGTGCACAGCCGACATTGGATGGGTCACCGGACACAGCTACATCGTCTACGGGCCGTTACAAAACGGCGCGACAACGTTGATGTACGAAGGCGCTCCGAACTTCCCCGAGCAGGATCGTTTCTGGAGCATCATCGATCGCCACAGAGTGAGCGTCTTCTATACCGCGCCCACCGCAATTCGTACCTTTGTCAAATGGGGAGACGAATGGCCGAAGCGTCACAAGCTCGACAGCCTACGTTTGCTCGGCACAGTAGGCGAACCAATCAATCCCGAAGCCTGGATGTGGTATCGCGAAATGATCGGCCATAACAACTGCCCCATCACCGACACTTTTTGGCAGACGGAGACTGGGCACATTATGATTGCGCCGATTCCGGGGGCGATTGCTACGAAGCCTGGGTCTGCTACGCGGCCGTTTCCGGGGGTGGTGGCGGAGATTGTGAACATGCAAGGGCAGCCTGTGCCGGATGGATCGGGGGGATTTTTGGTGATCAAGCAGCCTTGGCCTGGGATGCTACGAACTATTTATGGTGATCCGGATCGGTATGTGCAGCAGTACTGGTCGCAGATTCCGGGAATGTATTTCACCGGGGACGGCGCGCGCAAGGATAAAGACGGATATTTCTGGGTGATGGGGCGTGTGGATGACGTGATCAATGTTTCCGGGCACCGGTTGAGCACGATGGAAGTGGAGTCCGCGTTAGTCGCGCATGAAGATGTGGCGGAAGCGGCTGTGGTTGGGCGTCCTGACGAACTTAAGGGACAGGCGATCTCGGCGTTTGTTTCACTGGAACATGGAAAGAAGCCCACGCCGGAACTGAAAGAAGAATTGCGACGTTGGGTGACGAAGGAGATTGGGGCGTTGGCGCGTCCCGATGACATTCGTTTTACGGATTCGTTGCCGAAGACTCGCAGTGGGAAGATTATGCGGCGGTTGTTGAGGGAGTTAGCGACTAATGGAGAGGTCAAGGGGGATGTCACGACGCTTGAAGATTTGAGTGTGATTGCGAGGTTGAAAGAGAGTGAGGAGAGTTGAACTACTACAAACTCCCCTAGTTTCCATCAGTTTTGCCTCCCACCCTTTCGCAAGGTGCGCGAAAGTATGGGGCACCCCCGGGTTGGACTAGTGCTGACAAAGAACAAAACTCAATAGGCCCATCTTAGTAGCGTTGCCCCTACTGTGAAGCCTGCGCCTACTGAGGCGAGGAGTACCAAGTCGCCTTTTTTTAGGCGGCCTTCCTGTCGGGCGGTGTCCATTGCCAGCGGGATCGTGCCGGCTGTGGTGTTTCCGTAGCGATCGATGTTGATGACAACTTGTTCGTCTTTCAGGCCCAGTCGCTCGGCGGTGGCACTGATAATTCTTTTATTGGCCTGATGCGGAATAAAAAGATTGAGATCAGCCACAGTAAAGCCGTTGCGTTGCAAGATCTTTTCGCAAACTTCGTTCATTTTGCGGATGGCGAATTTGAATACTGCGCCGCCGTCCTGATGAACGAAGTGCATTTTCTTGTCAACGGTTTCGTGAGTCGAAGGATGCAGGCTTCCCCCGCCGGGCATGTATAGAGAACATCCTCCCGAGCCGTCGATTTCGTGGATGAAATCGATGAGTCCTAAGTCTTCATCCGCTGGTTCGAGGATCACAGCGCCTGCTCCATCCCCGAAAATTACACAAGTGGAGCGGTCGGTGTAGTCGATGATTGAAGACATTACGTCTGCACCAATCACCATTACCTTTTTATGAGCGCCGGTCGCAACGAATTGAGCGCCGGTTTGCAGTGCGTATACGAAGGCTGAACACGCTGCTGACAGATCGAATCCCCAGACTTTGGACGCTCCCAATTTGTTCTGTACGAGGCAAGCAGTGGACGGAAATAACATGTCTGGAGTGACCGTGCCCACAATGAATGCCTCCATGTCAGAACCGGTCAGGCCGCGCTCGGCCAGCGCTTTTTTTGCGGCTTCAACGGCGAGATCGCTGGTAGCGACTCCTTTATCGACAATATGGCGCTCGCGAATTCCGATGCGCTGCATGATCCATTCGTCGGAAGTGTTGACCATCGTCGCCAGATCGGCATTGGTCAAGAGACGAGGCGGAACGTAGGTACCAAGCGCGCTGATCTTAACTTTTGCTTTTCCGGGGGCTCTTGCGGGCACAGGCTGAGTCACTCGATAAAGGTCTCCGTTGAA
>Ga0210403_10004911_pt1 | contig 11433 bp, 13 predicted proteins | sample IncBWC19MmetaG_FD_150863 | JGI IMG/M metagenome (GOLD analysis project Ga0210403, IMG submission 150863) | Forest soil microbial communities from Barre Woods Harvard Forest LTER site, Petersham, Massachusetts, United States - Inc-BW-C-19-M | ecosystem: Environmental > Terrestrial > Soil >... | reverse complement strand
TATCAACACTGTATGTGTTGGCTATGTCGGCAGCCGTTAGGGTCTGCGATTGATCCATGCGCATATCGAGTGGGCCAGAACGTTGGATACTAAATCCTCGTTCGGCATTGTCAAGTTGCGGTGACGAAACTCCCAAATCAATCAAAACCATATCAAAGCACTCACCGTCCGCTACAAGCTTTTTTGCATAAGAAGCAAAATCTTGTTTTATAACTCTAGAACCAGCTTTTTGCAACAGTTCTAGTGTTTGGATGGCATTATCGTCTTGATCTACCAGCGTTGCTAGAGCCGGCGAACCAATTTTTTCGATCACGCCCTTGGCGTGGCCACCATAGCCAGCAGTTAGATCAAGATACGTGTCACCTAATTTAGGTGACAACAAATCAATCACTGCCGAATATAGTACTGGTATGTGTAAGTTTGATCTGGTATTCATATTTGCGAGGTCACCTATACAGTAGTCAGTGTGTTTATTTTAAGAAAGCGTTTTTGTTTTTGATTAATGGAGTCGCGTTTGAATCAATAGAATTTCGAAGAAATCCTTGCTATCCATTAAAGTTTTTTTGAGAGACTTATGTGTGTGAGGTGGAGTTTTTGGGAGATATCAAAGTTACAAGGCCCGATAAAAGCGTCGGCCTCTGTCCCGCTCACTGACTACCATATAGCTGACCTCGAAAAATCTATAGCTATACGGTATACTAAAATGCCCGATTTGTTAAGGTGCATTGTCTAAGCGGCAGTTAAGCGCCAGTAGGCACCGGCCCTTATCGCCACTAGATCTCTGTCTATACCGGCCCATTCAAGCAAATGTTGCTCTATGGTCAGCCTGCCCTGTTTTTGGTCGAGCGAGGCCTCGGTTTTGCCCAGTCGGAACTGAACATTGAGATCTGCGACATGCTCGTCAAGGATATCACCTTGCAGAGCACTCTCTACTTGCTCATCCCAAACCTTTTTAGGGTAAAGATGTAAGTAGTTCTTAAAACCACGTGTCACGACTACCCCGCTCGCAAACTCTGGTCTAAGCTCAACTGGAATTGTCAGCCGATGCTTGTCATCAAGCTTGCGCTCAAAATAATCCACTGTGGTTACCTTTTATTTTTTTGTACTGTGGTTTTTGTTATTCACAACCCGGACCTGTATGTATGGCTTCGTTACCTTGCCCTACATAGGTGCTAGTGTTGCGATCTCGATGGCTTACCCACCGTTACCCACTGCAAACAGTTTACTACCCACCATTACCCACATGCAAGACTTTTTATAACAGATGTTCCTTACGCTAATACGCAGTTATCCACAGAACCGTGGATAACTGTAATGTTTTAGCACTCCTAATTAGGCCCTCACAACAGTGTTGTTGGCGTGCAGCCAGCCTTCGACATTTCCGCAGTCTAGATACTCACCCTTGACCGGCACAACGACAACTGGGTTACCAGTTTTAGAGTAGTTGGTCACAATATCGGTTACATAGTATTCCGTATTCAAGGCCTGCTTCATATAATCTTCGGCAAATTCAAAGATACGCTGGTTAAGTAGATAAAATGTAGCGTTGTTGAGATTAGACGGCGCAGATTCGACAGTTGGCTTCTCTACAATATCTTCTAAAAGCTGCTCGCCGTTTTCTATACGATATTTTACTATACCGTATCTGTACACTTCAGAATGAGGCACTTCAGCGACCATCATGACTGATGTGGCATTGGCTCTTTCTGCCTCGTTAATAAGATGGGCTGCTTCAGAGCCACCACCTGGATCATAGTAAAATTGGTCACCAGATACATATATAAAGCTCTCGTTTGGGTCTATCATCTCTTTGCATAACCATAGGGGTACTGCCGTACCATAAGGCTGATTCCGGTCTTGCACAACATAATTAAAGTTAGCCTTTTTAGAAAGATCGGTTATTAAACTAAGCTCGTCTTGCTTACCCTTGTCAGCCAGGTATTCTTCAAGCAATTGGTTGTGCCCATAGTATGTTCGTATTTGGTCAGATTGCTCACCAACCACAAAGATTATTTCTGTTATGCCCGCTCTTATACAATCCTCTACCACATAGTCAACAATTGGCCGATTACCAACTGGCAACATACATTTCTCTATGGCTTTAGTTATGGGTAAACGCCGGGTGCCAAAGCCCCCTACCGGAATAATTGCCTTAGTACAATTTATAGACACATTAAAAGTCCTCTGTCAAAGTCGTAATGCTACCTACAATACCTGCTTACGTTGATTCGGTCAATGGAGCAAACCCTACTACAATTAGAGCGTAAACATTATATAACAATAAAAGAGTCGAGAGGGAGGGCGGCGGGGTTGACCACGACATGAGAGTCGCAGCCAACCACCCACAGCTCACAACAGCAAGCATACTTCCGTGGCCGCGTAAGCGGCCAGTATTACGACCATAGCCGCCATTGCAGACGGGAGAAGCTCGAGAAACTCGTTGATGAACTCATCGACGAGTCTCGGAACCTGAATATTCCTTAGGTCCCAAACGAGATTCCGGAATATGTCCACAGCCTTCATACACTCCCCCTCGACATATGCCAGAGCGTCGCTCTGGATTTTTATACATTATCATCTTTTATAAGATTTGTAAATGATTTGACTCTAGTCACTCTGTATTTGACAGACCTATCAAAAATTTAATTAATACACCTATTGTTTTTAGCCTAGCCATGCTAAACTCACGGACATGCCAAAACGTAGACGGATAAATCAGATACCAGTAGAAGATCGACCTCGCGAAAAATTGCAACGCAAAGGTGCCAGCGCCTTGTCTGACTTCGAACTACTTGAGGTGATGATAGGCAGTGGCAGTAGCGGTGCGGACGTTGGTCAGATTGCCAAGCAAGTACAAAAACTATTGCAAAAAGGCACTGCGAGCTTAAGTTTAGAAGCCTTGACTGCGGTGCACGGCATTAGCGTTGCGATTGCCAGCAAAATACTCTCAGCTCTAGAACTTGCTAAACGCCATCTAGTGCAAGACAGCAAACCACTGCGGACAATCAATGACATTGTGGCCAGACTCGACGACATTCGTACTAAACAACAAGAATACGTTATAAGTTTATCGCTTGATGGAGGCCATCGTCTAATAGCTAGACGCACCATAACTATTGGCACATTAGATGCCGTGCTCGCCCACCCCCGCGAAGTATTTTCGGATGCGATCGTTGACCGTGCTGCCAGTGTTGTTGTAGCCCATAACCATCCGTCCGGCGACGTCCGACCTAGCCAAAAAGACATCACGCTCACTCAACAATTAGCTGCTGCCGGCCAATTGTTGGGCGTGCCGTTGCGTGATCACATAATAGTAACCAAAACTGAACATTTCAGTTATAGACAGAACCACATGTTATGAGCAAATATTATTACGAAACACTAGATATACCCACCAAGCCAACCCCTAGCTTTGCATCCAATATCACTCGACACCTTCATGCCCGCAAGCATCTCGGCACATCCATGGTTATAGCCAACAATCCGTTCGGTCTAATGAGCGTAATACGCAAACAGTGGTTACGACTTACCAGAGCAGCCCAAAACCAACGAGCTTCCACCCTAAATGCTGACCGTATACTGCGTTTAACCTATACCATAACCCACATGCAACGCATAAACTTTGTAGCCAAAACGCCAGTCGAGATGCCGAATGCACATATCTTTTTTGTAACTCCTGACCAAATATCACAGGCGCCTCGTAATTGCTTTAGTGTCTATGTGGCGGCCGATGTCGATGAGACTGATTTAGCCAAGCTAATAGAACAGATGCCCGCCTCAGGCTTGATTGTCGACTATACTCATAAACTGGATGACGAGAAGCTCGGACTACACCCAAAATATGAGCTTGAAAACAAAATGGATGTTGAATGGCAACACGCCATAGCCTACTTAGAGGAATCAAAGATAGATATCCACGATCTAGTACACAACACAGTGCAATATATGGGAGCCGTAGACGATGCATTAGACATCCTGCTAAACGATGGCCGAACTTTTTTGCAAATAGCCAGCAACTTCCAGCATGCTAGTATGCTAGCCCAACCTGTTAGAACAACCAACGTTATAGCCGAACAATACGAGATGATGGGATTATTGGCTCACCGCGTTCAGGCTCTATCACCTGGTACTTTCACATTACCAATAGATGACGCTTTCCACGAAGAACAAGCAACTTTCTTCTTGCATGATTACATCCCAGACGAAGAATATGACCAGCTTATAAAAACTGTAGATGACTCACCAACCCCACACGCCCACAAACTTATCAATCAAACGCAAACTTCTTAGCGCACACCAATTAAGTTGGAACTCTCGTAACGTCTAATACTGCGCTTAAATAACCATAAAGATACGATCAGCCAGAAAATACTCAAGGCAGCACCAACCACCACAAGTTCCCAATGTAAATTACGCAGAATATCAATCTGTATGGCACCCATAAACAGTCCGGGCACTACTAGTAACAATACTGTGCGCAACGCACCTGTTAAAACTCCTGTTGGATACATGCTTGTATCTAGAAACAAAGAAGCAAGATATCGTACCAAACGGTCACTGTCAAATAAGTAAAATGCTAATAGACCCGGCAATAGCAAGAAGAAGCACCAGAATAAAATACATCCCTCAAATACAACTACCAGAAACAACAGGGTACCAGCCAAGCTAGCATGAGCATAAGCAGCATACCAGATCATTATGCCCAGCCCCATTAGTAAATCGCCAACCGCACTAACTTCAACACTAGAACTGGCGACCTGACTAAGCACAGAAACTGGTTTGGTCAAAAAGTTATCAAACGAACCTTGGTCGACTCGTGTAGATAGATCATCAGATAAGCCGCCACTCATTAGCATTACTACGCCGAATATAAACATATTAATACCTTGCAGCCCAATCAACTCGTAGCCACTCCAGCCGTTTATGTTACCGAAGTAGCCAAACATAAACAACCAAGCCAAAATCAAGGCTGAATTGTTAAGCACCATGCCAACAACCTGAGTGATAAAGGCGCCGCGCAGGGCCGCGGATGCATTAAACTGAGTCCGCAAGCTTAGCCAGTAAATATGTGTATCGTGTTTAAGATTTTTAAAGAAGTTAGCCACCATTGACCTCGATTCTTTTTTCGACCCGAGCCCAAATAAATTGACAAAAAACTAGCAATAACACGGACCATACAACCGCAGAGATCAACGTAGCTGGCAAATTAGCCACCATTGCTGGATTAAAAAGCTGAGTTGGGGCAGCGTACACCCCAAAAGGCGAATATCGAATTATAGACTGAACTACGCCTGGCAACAAAGCAATCGGCACAAAGCCACCGCCAAAAATTAAAACCACTTTATCTGTGAGCCTATAGACCGACTTGGCATCGTTAAGCCAAAAAGCGCTCAATCCAATTGTCAAAAACAAACTAGCCGCGGCGACTATAGCCAAAATTGTCAGTAATATAAAGCTCAGCACCACGACTATTGATATATGTGATGTATCAGGCAACCCCACAAACATATACAGCGCACAAGGGATAGCTACCAAACCGACTAGAAATTCCAGGCCATTCTTGCCAATTAGTTGGCAAACTTTGGTCAAGCGCCAGTCCAGTGGTTTAATTAAGCCGACCTCTACCATGCCGGTGCTTACTTCGTGGTTAACAATTTTAAAGACATTCCTGAGCCCCAAATTTAAAATCAAACCGAAATATATGCCGATCCCCCAAATGGCGTTGGCATATGGTAGCGAGGCATGATTCAACTTCCTATAGGCCACGCCATAGATGGCAGCAATTAGCCCAATCCTAATGACAGACACCGACACGCCAGCAATTAGCCGCTTGGCATTAGCAGCGTCTTCGTGAGCCGAGGTTTTTACAACCTGCCAATAAGCATTAATCATCGTAATCTACCTCTGGTGCAGCCTTCGTGTATAGCTCATGGATTATATCTTCTAGTGGCATGTCTTCTATGGTTATATCTGCCACCTCCATCTGCTCAAACAGTTTTGGGATAAAAGTCTTAAGTTCAATGCGAGCAGTATCAACAGCAAATATCAATCGCCCAGCCTCGGGCTTAGCTTTAACACCGGCCACTTCGACCTGCCTAGGTAAATCCCCTGCCGGTACCACAGCCACAGTTTTAGTTTTTAGATAATCTTTTTTTAGCTGGTCTGTCTGGGCATCTAAAACTACCGTACCATGGTTGATTATCATAGTGCGATTGCAAATCTCTTCGATGTCCCCAACATCATGGCTAGTTAAAAAGACTGTTGTGCCCTGAGTTCGATTGACGTCTTTTATCACCTCGCGCAATGCTCTTTTAGCAACAATGTCTAGACCAATAGTCGGCTCATCTAAAAATATAATTTTAGGGTTATGAATCAGGGCGTTAGCTACCTCTGCACGCATACGCTGACCAAGGCTTAACTTTCGCACCGGCTGGCTAATAAATTCGTCTAACCCAAATTGCTGGACTAGCGTTTTGATGCGCTTAGCAGATTCTATCTTTGGCACTTGATACATACTGGCGGTTAGCTCAAAACTATCTGTTAAAGGCAAATTAAACACTAGCTGCGAGCGTTGCCCAAAAACCGTGCCTATTTGCATGGCCAGCTCACGCCGCTCTTGTAATGGTCGCTTGCCAAGTACCAAGATCTCACCATTTGTAGGCTGCAAGATGCCAGTCAGCATTTTAATAGTTGTAGATTTACCAGCCCCATTGGGGCCAATAAAAGCCACACTCTCACCCGCCTCTACGCTCAGTGAAATATTATCCACCGCCACAATGTCTTTGGTTTGTGGCTGCAAAAAGCCTTTCAGACCTTTGTGAATTTTGAATTGAAAAACTTTAGAGATATTAGTAGCTTGTATAGCTTTCATGACGAACTTTCTTGATTATTTTAGCAAATCTTTTTGTAAAAGAGTGATTTACCTGACCCAGCACTTTTCCGTAATCATGAGCTGTCTACCGCCTAATTTGATACTAAGACTTATATTTTGCTAAAGAGTGATTACGGAAAAGTGCTGAAGGTCAGGTAGATCACTTCCGCAATGTCATACCAATTTAGATCTTTATATATTCGGCAAGTTTATCGATTTTGACACGTTGCTGTTTCATAGAATCTCGCTCACGCACAGTCACGGCGTTGTCTTCTAGGCTTTCAAAATCTATGGTCACACAATACGGTGTGCCGATCTCGTCTTGGCGACGATAGCGCTTACCTATAGACTGAGTCTCGTCATATTCGATGTTGTAATTAGTGCTCTGAACAAGTTTTGTATACACTTCTCTTGATAGCTTACTCAGTTCTGGCTTCTTGCTGAGGGGTAGGATTGCTACTTTGACTGGTGCAAGTTTTACATCAATCTTTAGAACAACTCTTGTTTCCCCATTCACTTCTTCTTCATTATAGGCATCTGTCAGGACGGCCATCATCATTCGGCCAACACCAACCGAGCTCTCGATAATATTTGGCACATAACGCTCTTTGGTAGCTTCGTCGAAATACGATAAGTCTTTTCCGCTCTCTCGGATATGATTTTTTAGATCAAAATCAGTGCGATTGTGAGTTCCCCATAATTCTTTAAAACCTTGCGGGAAGTTAAAGTAAACATCGTGTGCAGCTGCAGCATAATGCGCACGCTCATCTGGTCCATGCTCGTGCCACTTAAGATTATCTTTTGCTAGTCCGACTCTCTCGGTCAAGAAATCCCAACAAAATTCTCTCCAACGTTCATATTGCTGTTTTTGCATGTCTGGGCTTATAAAGTACTGCATTTCCATTTGTTCCAGCTCACGCACACGGAAGATAAAGTCACGTGGACTAATCTCATTGCGAAAAGCCTTGCCGATTTGGGCAATGCCAAAGGGTATTTTGCTGCGAGTAGTCTCACGCACATTGTCATAGTTTGTAAAAATACTACCGGCAGTTTCAGGCCTTAGGTATGCCACCGAACTTTCATCTTCAACAGGGCCGACCCAAGTTTTCATCATCATATTATAGAAACGTGGCTCAGTAAGAGTTTTTTTGCCGCATTTTGGGCAAGGTTTATCTTTCAGTAAAAGTGCCAGTTCTTTTAAATCACTCGTGTCTAACCCGGCCAAGTGATCCGCCCTGTGGCGAGCACCACAACTCTTACAATCTACTAGAGGGTCTGTAAAACTATCAATATGGCCACTAGCCTTCCAAAGCTTTGGGTTCTGCACAATGGCACTATCTAGGCCATAAATCTCTGGCTGTTCATAAACCATAGCCCGCCACCAAAGCTGCTTGATATTATTGACCAGCTCCACACCATAAGGGCCGTAGTCCCAAAAACCGGCCAGACCACCATAAATTTCACTAGCTTGAAAGACAAACCCTCGCCTTTTGGCCAAGCTAACAAGTGTTTCTAATGTGACTGTGATTTTTTTAGTATGTGGCATAACATCTTAAATTATAACATCAATTACGACTTAAGGGTTACGACCCTTAAGTATCGATGGTGCGGGCAAGCCACAGGCAGTCGTTCAGCACTGGCTCTATTCCGCTGACATTTTTTAAAAAAGCCGGATTCTTGGTGTTGGCTAGTCGGAGAAACTTTATATGGCGGGGGCTAAAGCGCCCAGAGGGGTGAGCTATAAAACTCATACTTGCAAAGTCAAAATTATAATCTGAGCCTTGAACCAATACCTGCCCATCAGTTGAAGTCGCTAGGTTTGGGCCAACACCCAACATATCTAGAAGTCGAAGCCTAAACCACAGCTCTACTAGTAAATAATCTATATCTAAATCATCCAAATAAGCCAAGCTAGCGTGTAAAAGATGATAGAAATCTGGCTCGGTCACAGTCTCTGTAGCTCGATTTATCATTTTGATGACTTCGTATCCAAACCGCAATCGGTCGTAATCATTAAGAATCTTGCCATAAAAATGGATTAGCCGCGAAGATGTTACTAGCCACATATCACCCCGACCTTGCCTGATAATTAGATCACAAGCCGCAAACAGCTCCAACCCACCGGCCAACTTACTTTTCGGACGTCGCACGCCCTTGGCAATAGCCGTAAGCTTGCCATGGTTGGGTGTTATTAAATTGAGTATGCGATCAGCCTCACCATAATTTGTACGTCTTAGTACTATGGCCTCAGTGCGCAGGCTTTGGTGGTTCATGTTCTAATACCTTCTTTACAAACGACACCAATTGTTTTGGCGTAACAGTGGCTTTATTTAGCACTTCCCTTACGCCGTAGTGCCGTAGAGCGACTTGGTCAACATCTTGCGGCACAGCGTTACTGTACACAATTACTGGTATGCGAGCTAGATCGTAATGCGAAACTAACCCTTGCAAAAGCCCAATGCCATTCGCCCAAGGCAACAACAAATCTAAGATTATTAGCTGCGGTGGCGCATCATCAATACAATCCATTGCCGCGTAAACATCTTGACACCACGTAACCTGATAGCCATTGCTATGGAGCACTTTTTTGTACAGCTCTCCTAACCAAGGTTCATCTTCGACTAGTAATATAGATTGTGCCATTGAACTATAAAAAGCCTAATTGAAGTGACTGAACAAGATCCACTCTAAAATCCGTCCCACCACCAGAGCGAGCCAAACCGAGTTGCCCACCCATAGCCATTGCCAACTGCCCAGAAATGTAGAGCCCCAGCCCGCTACTGCTATTACCACCTTGATTAAAAGCCTGAGATTGATTGCCTAATCGACTCGCCAAGCCGTTAAAATCTGACCGATCAATTCCAGCTCCAGTATCTTGCACGTGCACTCGAACTAAACCGGGTCGTTTTTGCGCACTCAAGCGAATGTCGGTTTTAGGTGGATTATGACGTACGGAGTTGTCTATCAGATTAAAAAACACACTGTGCAATAGACGTCTGTGAGCAACCACTAGATATTGGCGACGAGCCGGCTCAACAATTATAGACTGCTCTCTAGCCAAGGCAAACGGCGTTAATTCGTGAGCAACTTCTTCGGCGATCTGCATAGCATTAACTGGCTCAAGTTCTAGAGCCAAAGATAGCTGATCCATTTGACTAAGACGATAACCAAGTGTTAAATCTTGCACCATTCGGAGAGTGCGTTCGGCAGTATATTGTATACGCTTAGCGGTCTGCTGTAGTTCGTCGGCAGTCAAGATTACAGATGAGTCATCTAAAACTGAAGCCAGATGAGCAATAATGGTCAAAGGGGTCTTAAGTTCGTGGGCTGCCGCAGTTATCAAGCGCAGCTGCTCGCCAGTTGGAATATCACCCGTCATCTACCCCTCACCTTCTGATCTAATATTAGCACAAAACTAAGTGTAGATTGTGCGCACCTGACCCATCTGCACTTTTAAGAATCGCTCCTTAACGAAACACCTGTACTATGCATTATATCTGGGGTTGTCAGCTCGTGATTCTTAAAAGTGCAGATGGGTCAGGTGCGCTAACCAACCACCATTCCCTACTTGATCGGAAGTCTAAGTATGACGTAGTGCCCAAAAAAGTATCGGCGGATGAAGACTTATTTATTGAACTTAAGAGAAGGCAAAACATAATTATCAAAATCCGACACAAAAATTTTAGACTCTGTAAACACCCTCAGGGTTTTGTCACGGATTTTCATAATCACCATCGAACCTTGAACTTGATCGTTAAAACTACCGTCCAACCGTATACCAACAGAACCATCTATAGTAATCGGGCTAGATTTCAAATTACCCTGCCTAACTATGTCAGTGTAGCTAGATAGCACTTGATCATACGGCGTATTAACAATAGATACTCGCAAAGCCGATAGCTTGGTGCCGATAGCTTGCACCACATCGGGCTGAAAATAAGTCTCAAACCCAGAACCATCTGCACCACTATTACCTAAATAGACACTCCAAGTTCTTGGGAAGTTAAATTGTACATGGCCAAGATCTTCTGGGCCATTAAAGGGACGGACTGGCTGCTTCTCTCTCTCAGCAAAATCCTTAGCGTCCGAATCTGCTTGCTCTTTTTTAGCAATTGCTACCGCGCTAGAGATCTTAATATCCACATTATTCTTCTGGTCTGCATAACCCATATACGCCCAAATACTCAAACCGCCTAAACCAAAAACCAACAAAAGTAAGACAACCGTCACAACTACTAACGGGTTAATTATGCCTTGTTGTTGATATCTGTTTTTGATATTCATCTAGATTTATAACGCTTGTCCTTAGTAATTATTATACTACATGCGCCCAGTAATTTATCCTAATAACACTTACTAGAGCTTATATAGATACAAGCCTTCTTTCAAAAGAATCGGTTTTTTATTGGGTAGAGCAAAACCATAACTTACTAGATGGATCGGTTTTTTGTGATCTTTGGCTACACCTTCTAATTTTTTGTTGAGTCGATCCATAAATGCACCGTTCAAGAAAACATAAATCCCTTCAGTATCAATCGGCAGGGTGCTGAGCCAAAAATCTC
>Ga0210403_10004909_pt1 | contig 11435 bp, 11 predicted proteins | sample IncBWC19MmetaG_FD_150863 | JGI IMG/M metagenome (GOLD analysis project Ga0210403, IMG submission 150863) | Forest soil microbial communities from Barre Woods Harvard Forest LTER site, Petersham, Massachusetts, United States - Inc-BW-C-19-M | ecosystem: Environmental > Terrestrial > Soil >... | reverse complement strand
TGTCTGCCCAGAGTTTTCGCCGCCGCTCATCGAAATTGATGGGGTTGAGTTCGTCAGTTATCTTCGCCACGCTTCCCACTCCTTCACGTTCCCCGGCTCGCCATCTGTCACAAAAGGCAGAAGCACCGCCGAATTCCGGGTTTCGTGCTGAAAATATAGCTTCCAGTCATTCTTTTGCGCGAAGTGGGTAAGAAAGGGAATCGTGCCCTTGAAGCCGCCGGTTATATTGAGAATAACGCTATCACCCTTCTGTAACCGGTAGTCATCGAAGACCCTGGCCAGCGCAGCCTGCGCACCTGTGAAGCTAACATCGAGTCCAGCGATCTGTTTCACCTCCGGGTTCATAGCGGGGAACAGCTCCCGAAGCACCGCCACATTCACGTTTGCGGCAAACAAGCCCTCGTTGGTGTCCGATGAAAGTAGCACTATCCGGTCCATCTTGTACTCTAGACTCTCCAGAAGGAAAACCGTGCTGGTGAGCTCCGCGGAAGTGAAGAAGAACCGCCTCGGGTCATGGGTGTAATCGCGGACTTCCCGCCAGTACCGGAGATGGGCGTCGACCAAGTCGCTTCGCAGACGTGAAAAACGCTCTGGACGTTTTTCCGGGTCGGCGAAATAGCGCTCTATCTCAGCTTTCAGCGCGCCGTTGTCACGGTCATCGGGCGCGCGGCCTATATCGTTCTTCAAGCCCGAGGTGCCCACTGTAATAAACAAGATGTTCACGGCATCCTCCGGTGAGTGGCCAGCGCCTGAAACGCTGGTTGAGCGAGATAGGGGTTGATTTCGGGGCCTATGGCTGGCGACGAATCGTTTAATATCCCGACCACGCAGGCGCCGAAGCCCAGGGACTTTCCATAGCCCAGGGTGTGACAGAGCTGCACCGTGTCTCGCCTGAGGGTAACTGCGAATTTCAGCACCGAGTATTCTTCCGGGTCAAGATTGGTGTAGACGATGCGAAAGAGAAAGCTCGTCTTGCCCGGCACACAGCGCACCTGACCTGGCGCCAGCCGCGGGCGGGTGAATGGAAAAATAATCCAGCCGGACCCGCTCGCCTGCGCCGGACGCTGGCTGGGAAAGTCGTATCTCTCCCAGGCCACCGATTGTGGCAATGAATCCTCAATCCGCACCTTGCCCGACCATCCCGACTCGCCTTCCACAAAGCCAAACAGGCGGCAACTGATACACGCCGCCTCTCTTGTACACACGGTCACGCTCTTGTCGTGAGGCCGTTCATAGAAGCGCGCACAGCCGGCGCCCAGCACCTCCACCATATTGCGCATCATTCCGCGCAGAGAACTTCCGGGGATGAAAGGCTTTTCTTGCTCCCGCAAGTTCCTGAACAGTGCCTGGATCGCGAGCGGCGTTAACGTTGTGAGCCGGCACTCCCAGAGGCCCGAGCCGTTCCGGGGCCGGCGGTCGTGGCCATTCGCCACGCACGGCTTGAGACTCAGAGCCTGGGCCGTAAACTGGATTCTCTCGCTCATTGCTTTGCTCCAGTTTCGGCAGGTTCCAGAGATATGCAGCGAAATAGAAATGTCTCCGCTGGCGGAAGCATGGAAGATGGCCCGGCTGTCATTCCGCCGTGCTCAACTGGAGCAGGCCACTCAAGCTTGTAGTGGCGTACCCGCACCGCCAACCGCTCTGCCGTTCCTGCATAAGGATAAGAAGGTGTCTTCGGAATCCGGCCGTCGGATGCGTTCCACAGAAAAAACTGTTGCGGAAAGATCTCTTCTTCGACCGGCGTCACTGTCGATTTGTGCGGCGCATCTTCACGCAGCGGGCGGCCCTCGTCATTCAGGTATACGAAATGGAGTTGGCCGCCCGCACGGCGCATCCACCGCAATTCAGCTTTGGGCCCGAAGGCCACACCGCGTGGAAAGCCGATTGCCTCCCGGATTTGTTCACGGCCAAGAAAACGCACCTCGGCGGGCGACTCCACCATCGCGCAATCAAATTCTTCCCAGCGCACCTCCGCTGGCCACGCACTTTCTCTGGGCAGGGCTGAGAGTAGCGGCTTCATCCCTGCGCTCCCGGCATGGGTCGGTCTGCCAGAGGTATGAATTGGCCCCAGGGTAATTTTCGCTCCTTCCACATGTCTCCGAATTCTCCGGCATCGAGCGCACGCTCCCATCGCCATGGCGTAACTTGACTCCATCGTCCGGAGCGAAGAGCCGGAACCGACTCGGCCGGTTTTAATCCATACCGTTGCTGGTGCCAGGCGCCCGAAGTTGCATGCTCCGCCACACCCTGCAACTGGTCAGGCGGTTTCTCCAGTCCAAAGGCAGTGAGCCGGATCTCCAGCACCGAGCATTCCACCCGCCCGTAACCCTTGTTCTTGCCTGAGCCCAGAGGAACCACACCCCGGACTAGCTCACTCAACAGCGCATTGATCAGTTGCAGATGCCAGAGTTCAAAGTTGCGGAGGTGCATGCGGGTCTCGAAGCTGGCACCCTGCAGACCGAAAACTTTGAAAAGCGCGTGAGGAGCAACCTGCCCACTGGCTCTGTCGATACGCACATGCTCACGGGCAATGATAGCCCCCTCGTTGGGCTTGATGCGCTCTCCGTCGGTGATCTTTAGACGCCCGGCCTGGGTAGTGTGGCCAAATAATTTGCATACCGGGCAGGCCAGCGTGTAAGGCACTACGGGCGGTCTCTTCGTGCCGTTCGGCAGTCTCTCCACAGCGTCGCGGAAACGCGTAGCGTAGTTCGAGCACGAGTCCCGAGTCAGATCGGACTCTTCGAACGGGTCGCACACCCGCATCTTGCCGGGCGGACTGATGCCTCGCAGAATGCGTTCAAGATGTGAACGCCACGCGCCCCGCAACGAACTGCCGGGAATAAAGAATGCAAGTCTCTCTACGGCGCTTCGCGGATCTGGCGCGGTCACAGCGCCACGCAGAACATCGTCTGAGGCGCGCGAAATTGGCAGCATGCTTGGCATGGCCTTCCTGGCCTCCTCGCGCAGGCCACGTCCCCAATCCTCTCGCTGCTCTTTGCTGTATCGGCCGTCTTTAATAAGCAGCGGCGATAGGGCCTTCAAAACCAGCCGGACTTCAAATTCGTTGGTCATCTGCATCAGCATGTGCGGACCTCCTACGCTCCGTCGTGTTGTGCCAGTCTGCCTAGCCGGTCTTGCGCCATTCCTCAAATGCTTCTTTCAGCCATCCCTCAAACTGTTGTTTTTCCACTCTGGCAAATCCTTTATCAAGAAAGTCCAGCACGGTGTATTCGCGGGCGCAGTCAAAATATTCAACGTAATACTCAGCCAGGCTCACGCGCCCCAGCCCGCGCGCGCGGCGGCCGCCTACCTCTATACCGTGTTCCATTTCTTTGATCGCCATATAAAGCAGCGCGAAATCGCCAGATCCGCCATTTTCCAGGTGCAGTGAGAATTTGAAATCGCAGCCGCGTTCGAGCACTTCATAGTCGTATTTGAGTTTGTCCCGTGCGGTTTCTGTGTCCCGGTCAATGCCGACACCGTCTCGCTTCACCGGGAGAATATTGGTCCCGCTGGCGTTTACCGCTACTGCGTCGCTGACCTTCAACCGCGATGCCATCAACGTTGAGCCGAAGAGGTTACAAACTGCGCAGAACTTCAGCTCACTGCGTCTTTTATCGAACTCTTCAGCAGATGCCGATTCCAGTTTCTTCCGCAAGTCCTCGTTGCCGGCGGCGCAGTCTTTTGCGGCGCTATCCTGGTCGAACAGGACGCAGCACCGCCCCGGCCCGAAGATGCCGCGCACCATCCGCTCGACCGTTGACCGCAGCACCCCGCGCAGGGATGACCCAGGCAGAAATGGCTGGCCGCCCTGCAGCAGAAATGGAGCGTCGCTCTTGGTGCTGGGGACGCCGCTGCCGATATGTAACCCTTCATCGCCATGCAGCCGCCCGTGCAACACGTAGCGGCTCTTTAGTTCGAGAAAACTCATTCTGCCTCCTCTTGCAGCGCGCGTTCGGCCTTGACTCGGGTCACCAACGCGTCGACAAACGCCCGGAGCCTTTCCACTGCGATCAGGTCGCGAATTTCCTGGGCCTGCGCCGGAAGTTTCGCGAGCTGCAGATCGAGTTCCTTCTGCGTGTCACCCGTATCGGGTTTCGATAGCGAAGTCATTTCCTCTAAGAGGGAACTCAGCACGGCTTCCGGCCAGCGCGGCTCGGGCGTACCGCCCGGTTTCTGGCGGTGCAGCCCAATTCGTATGGCCTCTTTGTATTCACCCGGTGTCGTAGCGGTTTCTCCCATACGGCGCAACGCCTCCCACTGGCCAAGCCGGATGCTGGCAACCTCTACCCGGTGCTTTAGGCGTTCGCCCATGAGCCAATCGTTAGCGCTGGCCACCGGCCGGTCGGGGTTCCACCAGCGCAGACTGCCCAGCAGACGGGCGTTGCGCCGCTCAGTACTTGTTCCGTTCATGGCCCGATTGCTCCTTCGTAATGAAATCTCTCGCAAAAGGCCGCCTCGCCAAAACCTTCTTCTCTCCGCTCCCCCAGCCGCTCGTCTTCGGCCCGCGCCAGCGCCTCCGCAAGCCGGGCGTATTCGGCTTTCTTTTCCCCGGTATGGAGCTTCGCAAATAAAAAACATGAGCCCGCCGCAATAGCGCGCACTTCGGCCTTCGGAAGCTGCGCCCGCGGCGCCGCATTCCAGCCCGCAATGTCCGCCGGACGCGTAAAGCAGGCCAGCAATTTGTATTCATTCAATGACGCATCAATATCCGCCGCCGCCAATTGCCCTTTCGAGAGCAGCCACTGGTCGAGCAGAATCGCCGGGGACTGCATCGTGCATGAGAACAGTACGCGGTCGCCGAACATCGGAAAGAGATCAGTGGCCTTCTGGTTTAGCGCCTCGATGTGCTGCCGCATCTTCGCCGGCGACGCCGGTGTCTCGTCCTCAAGACGGGCCGTCACCCGGCCCTGGCCCCGAGAACGGCCACGGCCAAGCCACAGTGTCAGGTCCCGGCCGGCCAGTGTTTTTAAAGCGGGCGCTGCTTTTTCGCTGGCCCAGATGCGGCCTTCAAAGGTCTGCTCTCGGGTCATTACATTCGCGGAGTAAAGCCTTCCGTTCCGGGAGCGTTGAAATTCCGGGTCGATCTCAACATGGGCTTGCCGCCGGACCTTTGGTTTAAGGTCCTTATAGAGCTGGTCTTTCTCACTGGGCACACGATAGCCGTCACCAGGGTGCGCGATCTTGCTGCCGCACTCAGTGCACTCAAAAAGCTTTTTGGCGTCAACGTCAAAGGTCGAAAGTTCGCGCGCTGCGTAGAGACACAGTAGATCGAACTGCGGGTGGTCTTCGCTTTGCTTGCACCAGCGGGCCGAGAGCGGCCAGCGTGGATATCCGCCCAGGCGCAGGTTGCCGAACCGCACATTGTCTTCGAGAAAAAGCGTCGCAAAGGCGGCATCATCGGGCCGCCCCTTCCGCAGGTAGGCCTCGGCCATCGCTCCCCGCAACACTGTGCCCGGAATGAAGTTCAGCGTCTCCAAGGAGTTTCCGGTGGCCCGCTGCTTCGAGATGGCTACCGGAGTTTCAAGCGTCGCGGAAAACCGGAAAATCATTGCGCCACCGCGATCGAGTAGCGGCAATGGCCCATGCCTCGCGAAGAGTCTCCGCCGAAATAACTGAGCAGCTTGCTGGCGGCGGTCACGCAGCCGGTCTGCTCTTCATTCAAATCACCTAAAATTGAAGATTCGAAGTGGACCAAGGGCGGCACTACCTCAGTGGAAAACAGATGCTGGGGACGCACCCGGCGGCTGTAGCGGTCAATGGCCGTCGAAGAGCGTATCTCGCATCCGCCGCCATGCACAGCCGGTCTCCCCGGTTTCAAAATCGCCCGCAGCATGGCATCGGCTGGCGGGGCCGGATATGCATCTTCAAAAACCGCCAGGCCCGGCCGCCGCGGCGAGCCAAAAACGCGGCAGAGCAGGCAGGCGTTTTCTCCATTACACCACGGTTCACCTGGCGGCCCGCATCGGGGAAGGCCCCTGGCCCGATGCCATCGCGAGGCGGCAAAGCGGAACTTGCCCTTGATGGCCGATCCCGCAAGGTAGGGCATGCCATTCTCATCACGCAGCACAGCGCGGTCAATCACGCCGGCAACACCGAAGCCGCTGCCGTGATGCACTGCGGTATCAAACTCGATGGTCAGCCGTAAAGCCATCAGACGAACTCCCATAGCTCGGCCAGGTCCGCAGCCCTGGTTCCCACTGATCCCGGCGGCCATAACCCAAGGCCGACCGCTTCGGGCTTGCGTAAGATCTCGCGGTGCCTGCTTTCCAGCCGTGAGAGCAAATGCAGATATTCCAACTCAGCTTGCAGGTCGGCCTGATAGGCGATGTGGTAGAGGCCCCTGATCTTCGAGGCGGGCGCGCGCTCTTGCTTAAGTGACCTGAGCGATTCCGCCAGCGCCTGAAAGTCTTCCCACTGGTAGGGTTTGGCCGTCCGCCTCCGGGCAAAAGACTTGCGGGGCTTCAATACTTCGCCCACCATCGAATTTGTCACTACCTCATAATCAATCGCATCCTGCTCTGTCAGCCGTTTGGCCGACTTCAGCAGTTCCTCGGCGATGCGCATAAACTCCGCAATCGGAAAGTGGCTGTGCGCCAGCACCATGCCTGCCGAGAAGCTGGGCCGTTTTACGCCCAGATGCCTTTCCGGCTTTTGATCTTCCATCTCCCAGAATTCGTCAATGCCGGCCTTGAATGCCCATAAAAAGGCAATCGCATCCTGGGCGGCCATGATTAGAACGGCATCGTCGCCGCCCTGTACCAGAGGCACGGGCATGCATACACCCGTCCCAGGAGCAGCTTGTTGCAACACATGGGCGCTGGCTTTTTGAATGGCATGGTCAACCATCCCCCGCACCCGTTCACTCAGGGCGCTATAGCGGTCTTCGCGCCCCTGAATATTCTCTCTAAGAAAGCGCCCCAGCCGGTCAAAATCGCAGTAGATCAAGGCAAGGTAGTTCTGTGGGCGGCGTTCCTTTGCGATCTCTTCAAAGCTCTGGGGTTCATGCGGGTTGTCATGGCGTAGTGTCATCGCCTTCTTCTCTCGAAGGCGGCATGCGTTGCAGATCAATTTAGACCCAGGAGGAATGGATTTCGAGCTGCAGGCATTCATTCCGCATGACTCGCAACTCGCGAAGTAAGGGCTGCCGCCGTTGAAATGCCCCGCGGCCCGGCGTTGTTTTGCCCGTTCCATCTCGAATTGCAATGCTTCGAGACTCTTCTGAAACTGGCCGGGAGAAGGGTAGGGAAAGACTGCCGGGCTGATCGTGGCCACCGCAGTCTTCTCGCGGTAGAGCTGCTGCACTTCGCGGCAATAAATCCATGCTGCTTGCTCGGAGGGAAACGAGGCCAGCACCTGGCCGCCGCCGGCAAAGATCCTGCGCGCAGAGTTGCTCAGGAGTGCCTCAGCTTTATAGTTGCACGCATCGAGCAGGCCGCTGCCCCCGCGAATCAGCCGCAATTCGTGGGGTGCGAAGACATAGGAATGAATGGCATCCGTATCGGTGATGGCCAAGTATTCCACTCCTCAGATACTCCCATTTATGGCGTTAGGAGATGAGTGTGCAATGCCATCTAGGCGGCTAGCATTAACAATGGCGAGGAATCCGCTATCCATGAACTCTCACAAGGGTACTTAGATTTCCAAGGGAAAATTACTCTACCATGAATTGAGAGATACTATGCAATAAAAAAGATTGGCAATTCCCTGCGACGTGAAAATTTTGTAACGTTCCGCCCGTTCGAATCACTATACACACAAGGAAAAGTTTCGCTGCTTTCACGGCATTCAACTGTCCGCTGGAGGACCGTGTCGGCTTTGCGGTGAGACGGAGTTTTTGAAAGTGCAACTGCTGGCGCGCTTCAGCGATTCGGGCCATTCAAGGCAGGAAAGGAACAATCCACCCCATGCCTCTCCCCATCAGCGACGAACAGCTTTGGCTGGCCTGGGAGCGCGTCCAGGAGAACGAAGGTTGTGCCGGGGCCGATGGGGTGACCGTCCGGCATTTTGCCGAGCATGTGCATCGGCGGCTGGGGGAGTTGCGTGAGCGGGTCGAGGCTGGCCTTTATCGTCCTTTGCCGTTGCTCAAGATTGTTATTGAGAAGCACGCGGGCAGCAGCGCTACCCGCACTCTGCTGGTGCCGGCGGTGCGTGACCGCGTCCTGCAGACGGCGGTGGCCCGGCATCTTTCCCGGTCATTCGAAGAAGAATTTCTGGAATGCAGTTACGGCTATCGTCCCGGACGGTCGGTGGACCGCGCTATTGCCCGCATCCGCAAATGCCGGGAACTGGGGTATGTGTTCGCTGCCGACGCGGATATCCAGTCATTTTTCGACCGGGTGGACCAAACCCTGCTCCTACAGCGTCTGGGTGAACGGCATCCGGGTGAGACCATCATGGGTTTGCTGCGGCTATGGGTGCGCGGGGCGCTCTGGGACGGGCACCACGTGCGCCCTCTGCTTCGCGGTATTCCTCAGGGTTCACCGATTTCGCCGTTGATGGCCAACTTCTTTCTCGAAGACTTTGATCGCGAGCTGGAAAAAAGCGGGCGCAAGCTGGTGCGCTACGCCGACGATTTCCTCATTCTAGCGCGCACCCGAGAAGACGCCACCCAGGCCCTGTTGCAGAGTAGCCAGTTGCTCGAACAGGCGCATCTCGAACTGAACCTCGAAAAAACGCGTATCGCCGATTTCCAGCATGGTTTCGAGTTTCTGGGGGCGCTCTTCCAGGGCAAATCGATCTGGGTGCCCTGGAAGAACGAACGGCGCCAGGGCCATCTGTTGTTTATGGCCCCCACTATGCCACTGGCTTTGCGGACGCGCTACGAACTGGCGCCACCCCGCACTACGCTCGAAATGGCCTTTGAAAGAGCCGCGGCCAGCACCGCCGAAGTTGCGCCGCATGAAACGAGGAGTGAACCTGTGGCTTACTTATATCTGACCGAGCAAGGCGCAATCCTGCGCAAGGCCGGCGACCGCTTCCTCGTCGAAAAGGACGACGAAGTGCTCCTCGACCTGCCCTATCACAAGCTGGAAACCGTGCTGCTATTCGGCAACATCCAGGTGACCACCCAGGCGCTGGGTGAAATGCTGGAAAAAGGCGTTGGACTGGGCCTGTTTTCCCGCCAGGGTATGTATCGCGGATCTCTGGCCCCGGCCCGTGGACACAACATCCAGTTGCGGGTCGCGCAGTTCCGCAAATACGAAGACTCGGCGGGCGCGCTCGCCCTGGCCCGCGCCATCGTTACTGCCAAGATCGCCAATGGCTTGGCGGTTCTGGCGCGCTATCGCAGCCGTAACGATGTGTCACTGGCCTTCGAGGGCCGCCTCAAGTCCATCGAGAACGCGATCTCGTCGGCCGACGAGACGCAAAACATTGCCGCCCTCGATGGCGTGGAGGGCGCGGCCGCCCACGAGTATTTTTCGGCGCTCATGGAATTCAACCGCTCGGAAATGACGTGGCCGGGAAGGAAGAAGCATCCGGCGACCGACCCGCTGAATGCGCTGCTGTCGCTCACCTACACGTTGATCATGAACGAATTCACGGCGCTGCTGGAAGGCGTGGGGCTCGATCCTTACTTGGGGTTTTTGCACCAAGTGGATTACGGCCGCCCGTCGCTGGCGCTGGATATGATGGAGCCGTTCCGGCATCCGGTGGCCGACCGCTTTGTGTTGAACCTGGTGAACAAGGGCATGATCAACAGTGAGCACTTCCGTCCGGCGGGAGACCGGCCAGGGGTGTTTCTTTCACTGGGGGCGTTGAAGAAATACTTTGGCGAATACGAACGCTGGATGCTGGAGCATCCGGCGGCCCATGATGGGAAGGATGGAACCACCGCGCCGCGCTTTCGCGATTTGCTGAAAACTGAAGTCGAGCGCCTGGCCGCCGCCCTGCGCGATAACCTTCCCTTTCAGCCTTACCGGTTTGACAATGAAAAAAAGGGGGAGGCACCGTGCAATACATCATCAGTTACGATATAGCCGATGATCGCCGCCGCAGCCATCTGGCTTCGGCCTTGCTCGATTTCGGCGCTCGGGTGCAGGAAAGCGTGTTCGTCGCCAACCTCGATGATGAACTGGCGGGAAGAATGAAAGAGCGCGTGGCCAAACTGATTGACGAACAGTGGGACCGGGTCCACGTGAGAATGACCTGGCAGTCCTGCGCGGGCCGGACCCGGGTTTTCGGCTCCGGTGAGATCATCAAAGACCATGAATTTTATGTGATCTGAGCTTGCGTTTTCGTGGTAGAGTTTCACCGCTTGCTGAAAGGCTGATTTCCCGGAAGTCCCGAAGATTGATAATAAGTTGCTTGTTTTCAATCATCTGGTGCGATTGGAAAAACCGGTCTCTGGAGGGTGGGGGTGCGGGAAAGCTGCTATGTGATTGATAAGCATTGAGTTACTCTGGATTTTTGAATATTGTGAAGTGCTACCCAAGCGAAGGAAAAGCGTTTTTTTAGGAGGTGCGCGAAAATGGTCATCTAAGCCATTGATTCTAAAAGCCGGTTTTTGACGAGGGTTGGAAACTGTTCCCCGATGAGGAGGGGATTGAGACCTTGCCCTGCAAACTATCCTCTTTATCAGTTCTTCTGTTGGAAACTGTTCCCCGATGAGGAGGGGATTGAGGTCGTAGCCGCGGCAGCGTCGCCGTTGCGGTGGCTATCGTTGGCGCGAAGTCCTCTCGCTGGAGAGAATTTGGTAATCGGGTAATTTGAAATTTGGTAATTGAAAAGCTGCGGACTCAGAGAGCAACGGTGATGGACGAGATGCAGAATGGCCCAATTGCCAATTGCCAATTGCTAATTGCTATTTGCCATTTGCTGCTTTTCGAAACTGTTCCCCGATGAGGAGGGGATTGAGGTCGTAGCCGCGGCAGCGTCGCCGTTGTGGTGGCTATCGTTGGCGCGAAGTCCTCTCGCTGGAGAGAATTTGGTAATCGGGTAATTTGAAATTTGGTAATTGAAAAGCTGCGGATTCAGAGAGCAACGGTGATGGACGAGATGCAGAATGGCTAATTGCCAATTGCTATTTGCTATTTGCCATTTGCTGCTTTTCGAAACTGTTCCCCAATGAGGAGGGGATTGAGGTCGTCGCCGCGGCAGCGTCGCCGTTGCGGTGGCTATCGTTGGCGCGAAGTCCTCTCGCTGGAGAGAATTTGGTAATCGGGTAATTTGAAATTTGGTAATTGAAAAGCTGCGGACTCAGAGAGCAACGGTGATGGACGAGATGCAGAATGGCTAATTGCCAATTGGCAATTGCCAATTGCCAATTGCTATTTGCTATTTGCTATTTGCTATTTGCCATTTGCTGCTTTTCAAAACTGTTCCCCAATGAGGAGGGGATTGAGGTCGTAGCCGCGGCAGCGTCGCCGTTGCAGTGGCTATCGTTGGCGCGAAGTCCTCTCGCTGGAGAGAATTTGGTATTGGGGTAATTTGAA
>Ga0210403_10004908_pt1 | contig 11436 bp, 10 predicted proteins | sample IncBWC19MmetaG_FD_150863 | JGI IMG/M metagenome (GOLD analysis project Ga0210403, IMG submission 150863) | Forest soil microbial communities from Barre Woods Harvard Forest LTER site, Petersham, Massachusetts, United States - Inc-BW-C-19-M | ecosystem: Environmental > Terrestrial > Soil >... | reverse complement strand
TGGCGGGCTTCAAGACCCTGGCCCTTGCCCAGGCGGCGACCGGCCAAGGGGACGCAGCCGTCGACGTTCTTCAGCGCGCGCTGCGCCACAATCCGCTCGACCCCGATGCCGTCCTGCAGCTCTCCCATCTCCACATCGAGCGCGGCAGCTTCGCAGAGGCGCTCGAAACCCTGGAGCCTTACCTGAAGGAGGCACCCGACAACGTGCGGGCGCTCAACAACCAGGGGCTGGCGCTGCGCGGCCTCAAGCGTTTGGACGAGGCGCGGCGCGCGCTGAAACGCGCCTCGAGACTTGCGACCGACGATCCGATGGTGTTGACCAATCTCGGCCGTGTCCTGCTCGATCTCGGGCGCGCCGCCGAGGCCCGCTCGCTGCACGAACATGCGCTGCGCGGACTGCCGGGCGATTCACGCCTGCTGGGTCATTATGGCACCTGCCTCGCCGCCCTGGGCGAACGCGACAAGGCGCGCGAGACCCTGGACGCTGCGTTGGCCGCCGATCCCAACAATGCCGAGGCGATGGCCGCCCGGCTGAGCCTGGACGCATGAGCGCAGGCGCCGACCGTCTGGCCAAAGTTCGTCAGCATATCGCCCACGCGGCTCGCGCCGCGGGACGCGACCCGGCGTCCGTCACCCTGATCGCCGTCTCCAAGACCCATGGCGCCGATCAGGTGCGCGAGCTTCTGGACGCGGGCCAGCGCGTCTTCGGCGAGAACCGGGTGCAGGAAGCGGAGCAGAAATTCCCGGCGCTGAAGGCCGAGCATCCCGACCTCGTCTTGCACTTGATCGGCCCCTTGCAGACCAACAAGGCGCGCGAGGCGGTGGCGCTGTTCGACGCGATCGAGTCGGTCGACCGCGAGCGGCTGGCCGCCATGCTTGCCAAGGAAATGACACGGGCAGTCCGCCGACCGGATTGCTATATCCAGGTCAATACCGGCGAGGAACCGCAGAAGGCGGGCGTGCTGCCGGCCGAGCTCGATGCCTTCGTCGCGTCCTGCCGCGATATTCATAAATTGCCGATCGTCGGCCTGATGTGCATACCGCCGGTCGACGAGGAACCCGCTCTGCACTTTGCCTTGCTCGCCAAGATGGCCGCACGCAACGGCCTCGCCAAGATCAGCATGGGCATGAGCGCCGACTACGAGACGGCCATCCGCCTGGGCGCCACCCATGTCCGGGTGGGGACCGCGCTGTTCGGCCACCGTCCCACATAAAGGCGGCGCGCCGGTATGCCCGAGCTTCCCGAGGTAGAAACCGTCCGTCGCGGTCTCGTTCCAAGACTGGTCGGACGGCGCATCGTTCGCCTCGTCCAGCGCCGGCGCGACCTCCGGGTGCCCTTGCCGGCCCGGTTCGCGCAGAGGGTCGAGGGCCGTCGGGTGCTGGGCATCGACCGCCGGGCGAAATACCTGCTGCTCCGCCTCGATGACGGACACACCTTGATCGCCCATCTCGGCATGTCGGGCCGCATGACCTTGCACGACGCGGCGAGTGCCGCCGAGCATCCGTTGGGGCGGCACGATCATGTCGTGATCGATACCGACGAGGGCTGGCAGCTGCGTTTCAACGACGCCCGCCGCTTCGGGCTGATGCTGCTGGCCGCCGACGAGACGCTGCCCAGGCACAAGCTCTTCAAGGGCTTGGGGCCCGAGCCGCTCGACGATGCGTTCGACGGCGCCGCGCTGGCCAAGCGTCTCAAGGGAAGACGCACCCCCATCAAGGCAGCCCTGCTCGATCAGAAAACCCTGGTCGGCGTCGGCAATATATACGCCTGCGAAGCCTTGTTCCTGGCCGGGATCTCGCCCCGCCGCTCGGCCCACACCGTGCAGGGCGAACGCGCCGACCGGCTGGTCGCTGCCATCAAGCAGGTACTGTTGCGCTCGATCGACGATGGCGGATCGACCCTGCGCGATCATGTGCAGCCGGGCGGCGAGCTGGGATATTTTCAGACGCGCTTCAATGTCTACGACCGCCAGGGCGCGGTCTGCCCGACCCGCGGCTGCGGCAAGTTCGTGCGTCGCTTGGTGCAATCCGGCCGCTCGACCTTCTATTGCGCGCACTGCCAGCGCTAGCTAAGAGCGGCGCTCGCATCCCAAGGCACAGTTGGGGGAGGAAACGTGACCACTTACGAAAACATACAGACCGAAATCAAGGGCCGAGTCGGGATCATCCGCCTCAACCGGCCCAAGGCGTTGAACGCGCTCTGCGCCGATCTCGTGCGCGAACTGGGGCTGGCGCTCGACGCCTTCGAAGCCGATCGCGCGATCGGATGCATGATACTGACCGGTAGCGAGAAGGCCTTCGCCGCCGGCGCCGACATCAAGGAGATGAAAGAGAAATCCTATCAGGACGTCTTCCTGCAGGACTTCATCACCGTCGGCTGGGAGAAGGTGAGCCAGGTCCGCAAGCCGATCGTTGCCGCGGTGGCGGGCTACGCGCTGGGCGGCGGCTGCGAGATGGCGATGATGTGCGACTTCATCATCGCCGCCGACAACGCCAGGTTCGGCCAACCCGAGATCACGCTCGGCACCATCCCGGGCGCCGGCGGCACCCAGCGCCTGCCGCGCTTCGTCGGCAAGTCCAAGGCCATGGACATGATCCTCACCGGCCGCATGATGGATGCCGCAGAAGCCGAGCGCTGCGGCCTCGTGAGCCGCGTCGTACCGCTCGCCCAACTGATGGACGATGCGCTGGCGACGGCGGAGAAGATCGCCGGCATGTCGCTGCCCGCCACCATGGTCGCCAAGGAAGCCGTCAACCGCGCCTTCGAGACGACCTTGGCCGAGGGGGTGCGCTTCGAGCGGCGTACCTTCCATGCCACCTTCGCCTTCGAGGATCGGGCCGAGGGCATGGCGGCCTTCGCCGACAAGCGCAAGGCGACCTGGAAACACCGATAAATGACGGCTTTTGGCGGGGTTGACCGGATGCCGGCCGGCCCGTATACACGCGCCCTTCCGAGCAACGAGGATTAGATGGCCAGTCACAAGTCGGCTGAGAAGCGCGCCCGCCAGACCGAGCGTCGCACCGCCGCGAACACCGCGCGCCGCAGTCGCGTACGCGGCTCGATCAAGAAGGTCGAGGCGGCGATCAAGGGCGGAGACAAGAAGGCTGCCCAGGCGGCGCTGCGCGATGCGCAGCCGGAGATCCAGCGCGGTGCTGCCAAGCACATCGTGACCAAGAATGCCGCAGCGCGTCGCGTGTCGCGTCTGGCAGCGCGCATCAAGGCGATGGCCTGAGACGTCTCTGCCTTCAGAGATTGTGAACGCCGCTCCAATGAGCGGCGTTTTATTTTTTTTGCGTCCAAAAAAATTTCGAGCGCTTCGGAGAAGATCGTTTGGTTGCCAATTCGGCGAACAACATACGATTCGCGTTTATCGGACTGCGCGAGCGAACGGGCGCTAGATGTTGAGCGATGCCGCACCACACACACGAAAGAAAATTGAATCCGCAGAGATGTCAATCGAGTCGCGCCAAGAACATCATGAATAGCGTGCGGTGTTGTCTGTGTGAATCGTTTGCGAAGCTGCCCGAGTCTGTCTAAGAGTCGGCCCATCGCGACGGGGCGTGGGGCGCTGAGACGCGAGCCAAGGCGGAGACGGGGGGCTTCCTCTTCGCCGGAAACACGAACGAGGGAGAGCCACAGTCATCCGGTGATAGCGACGAGCGGAGCAAGCAGCGTCCACTCAACGACGCGCATCAAGAGTTTTCGTCACCCTTCATCGAACTGTGTCTTCCCCGAGGATCGTCGGCTCGTACTCAAGCGTCCTGCGTCGGCGAATGAAAAGCGGGGGGCCATGTCCAACGACAACAAGATCGCCGGCACATATGAAGTGTCCCCCGCCGCCGGCTATGCCGGCGACGTGGCGCCGGCGACGGCGTGGAAGATCCTGAGCGAACGCAAGGACGCGGTCCTGGTCGACGTGCGCACGCGCGCCGAATGGAACTATGTCGGCCTGCCCGATCTCGAGAAGCTCGCCAAGAAGCCGGCGCTGCTCGAATGGCAGGTCTTTCCCAGCATGCAGCCCAATCCGGAATTCGTGGCCGCGCTCTCGGGCGCGCTCCCCGACAAGGAGACGCCGCTGCTTTTCCTCTGTCGGAGTGGAGCTCGATCGGCCGCGGCGGCGAAAGCCATGACCGCGGCCGGCTACAGTACATGTTTCAACGTGGCGGACGGGTTTGAGGGGCCCCTGGATGCGCAGGCCAAACGCGGCGCGGCAGGGGGCTGGAAGGCGGCGGGACTTCCGTGGAGACAGACGTGAACCGAATTCAATCGCCGATGACAGGCAACGACAAAAACGCAACATACGAACAAAAGACAGTGGCGGGGGCCGATATGGAAGAAGTTGCGGTCCGGAAGGAGCTTGAGGCGCACTGGGTGCGCGTCTGCGACCGGCTGCGCAAGGAAATCGGCGACAAGGCCTTCAAGACCTGGTTCGGCGAGGTCGAGCTGGGCGAACTGAAGGCCGGCAAGCTCCGCCTGTATGCTCCGACCCGGTTCGTCCGCGACTGGGTCGCCCGCCACTACGGCGACCGGGTGCTGGCCTACTGGCAGGCGGTGCATGCCGAGGTGGGCACCGTCGAGGTCAACCTCGTGCCGCCGCCGGCACCGCGTCGGCCCAACGAGATCATCGCCGTGCCGCCGGTGCCCTCCTCGCAGAACTACCAGCCGCCGATGCCGCGGATGGGTCCGTCGATCGGCCGCGGCGGCGACGACATCTTCCAGGGACCGGAGGCGCGTTACACCTTTGCCAACTTCGTGGTCGGCAAGCCCAACGAGTTCGCCTACGCCGCGGCCCGCAACATCGCCGAGCAGGACCGGCCGTTGCCGGAGCGCAACCCGCTCTACATTTTTGGCGGCGTCGGGCTCGGCAAGACCCACCTCATGCACGCCATCTGGCACACCATCCGCGACCGCGATCCCAAGACGCGGGTTCTCTATCTCACGGCCGAAAGCTTCGTGAACCGCTTCATCCAGGCGCTGCGCACCAAGAATACCGGCCAGTTCAAGGAATTGTTCCGCAACGTCGACGTGCTGATGGTCGACGACGTGCAGTTCATCTGCGGCAAGGAAGCGAGCCAGGACGAGTTCTTCTTCACCTTCAATTCGCTGGTCGAGCAGAACAAGCAGATCGTGCTGTCGTCCGAGAAGCCGCCCAGCGAACTGCAGGACATCGAGGAGCGCATGCGCTCACGGCTCGGCAGCGGGCTGGTCGCCGACATTCACTCGTCGACCTACGAGCTGCGTCTCAGCATCCTGCAGACCAAGGCCGAGAATGCGCGCGTGCCGGTGCCGACGGCGGTGCTGGAGTTCCTCGCCCACAAGATCAGCACCAACATCCGCGAGCTCGAGGGGGCGCTGAACCGCGTCGTCGCCCATGGCCAGCTGATCGGCCGCGAGATCACCGTCGAGATGGCGCAGGACGTGCTGCACGACCTGCTGCGCCAGGCCGACCGCAAGGTGACGGTCGACGAGATCCAGCAGCGGGTGGCCGCGCACTACAACATCAAGCTGGCCGAGATGAGCTCGCCGCGCCGCGCCCGCTCGGTCGCCCGCCCGCGCCAGGTGGCGATGTATCTCGCCAAGCAGCTCACCACGCTCAGCCTGCCGCAAATCGGCAAGCGCTTCGGCAATCGCGACCACACCACGGTCATGCATGCCGTGCGCAAGATCGAGGAACTCAAGATCTCCGACCTTTCGATTGCAGAGGACGTCGAGTTGCTCAAGCGCCAGTTGCAGGGCTGACGAATCCCTGAGTGGGCATGTGAAAGGGGCCTCGATTGGGCCCTTTTTGCTCGGTAATTTGCGGGTTAAGAGCCTCAAATTTCGAGTGAAATTGCTTCCCGCCAAGGCTCGGCGTGCTATAGTCCCCGACCGTTCCGCAATGGTCTTTTCGGGCCTGCGAAACGGGGTGTCTAAACCGCTTTTTTGGCCCCTCGTTACAGCGATCAAAACATGAAACTGACGATCGAACGGGCAGCCCTTCTGAAGGCGCTGGCTCACGTGCAGAGTGTGGTCGAACGGCGGAACACGATCCCGATCCTGTCGAACGTCCTGATCACCGCGCAGAAGGGACGCCTCAGCCTAGCGGCGACCGACATGGACCTCGCCATCACCGAGTCGGTGGAGGCGAGCGCCGCCAAGGCCGGTTCGACCACGGCGCCGGCGCATACCCTCTACGAGATCGTCCGCAAATTGCCGGACGGCGCGCAAGTCGAGCTCGAGACCGCCTCCGACGGCGGCTCGCTGGTGATCCGGGCCGGCCGCTCGCGCTTCACGCTGCAGTGCCTGCCGCCCGCCGACTTCCCGGCGATGGCCGAGGGCGACCTGCCGCACCGCTTCCAGCTGCCGGCGACCGACCTCAAGGGCATCATCGACCGCACGCGGTTCGCCATCTCGAACGAGGAGACCCGCTACTACCTGAACGGCATCTACTTCCATTCCGCCACCTCTAACGGCACCCAGGTGCTGCGCGGCGTGGCGACCGACGGCCATCGCCTGGCCCGGGTGGAGGTGCCGCTACCCAAAGGCGCCGCGGAGATTCCGGGCGTGATCGTGCCGCGCAAGACAGTGGGCGAGGTGCGCAAGCTCCTCGACGAGAGCGACGGCTCGGTCGACATCGAGCTTTCCGACACCCGCATCCGCTTCGCCACCGGTAATGTCACCCTGGTCAGCAAGCTGATCGACGGCACCTTCCCCGACTACGAGCGCGTCATCCCGACCGGCAACGACAAGGTCCTGAACGTGCCGTGCAAGGAATTCGCCCACGCCGTCGACCGCGTCTCGACCATCTCCACCGAAAAGTCGCGCGCCATCAAGCTCGCGGTCGCCAAGGGCGTGGTCACGCTCTCGGCCACCAGCCCCGACGCCGGCAGCGCCACCGAGGAGATCGAGGTCGAATACAAGGCGGCCGCCCTCGAGATCGGCTTCAATTCGCGCTACCTGCTCGACATCACCGAGCAGATCACCGGCGCCGAGGCGCGCTTCCTGATGGCCGACGCCGGTTCGCCCACCCTGGTGCGCGACGGCGCCGACGAGAGCGCGCTCTACGTGCTCATGCCGATGCGGGTATGACGGCGCCGCCGATCAGCGCTCTTGCCTTCTCTCCCGACGCCGCAACCGGCGCTGCGCCGGCCGTCCTTGCCGTGCGCCAGCTCCGCCTGACCGATTTCCGCAACTATCGCCAGCTCCGCCTCGATTGCGGCCCCGAGCCCGTCGTGCTGGTCGGCGCCAACGGCGCGGGCAAGACCAATCTCCTGGAGGCGTTGTCCTTCCTGGCGCCCGGTCGCGGTTTGCGCCGGGCGCGCCTCGACGAAGTTTGCCGCCGGTCGCGCAGCGAGGAGCCGGACGCCACGGGCTGGGCGGTTGCCGCCACGGTCGATACGCCGGACGGACGGCTCGCGATCGGCACCGGGCTGGAGGCGGCCGCCCGGAGCGACGGCGGCCTGCCGCGCCGGGCGGTGCGGATCGACGGCCGGCCGGCGCAGAGCCAGACGGCGCTCGGCCAGCATATCGCGGCGGTGTGGCTGACGCCGCAGCTCGACCGCCTGTTCCTCGATGGGCCAGGCGAGCGCCGGCGCTTCCTCGACCGCCTGGTGACGGCGCTGCACCCCCAGCATGCGGGCGACGTGGCGGCCTATGAGAATGCCCTGCGCCAGCGCGCCCGCCTTTTGGCGGATGGCGGGCGCGACCCACACTGGTTCACGGCCCTCGAAGACACCATGGCCCGCCACGGCGTGGCCCTGGCCGCCGCGCGTGCCGATACGGTGCACCGCCTCGATGCCGCCGCGCGGCTGGGCGTCGGCCCCTTCCCGCGGGCAGCCCTTGCCATGGCGGGCGAGATCGACGGCTGGCTGGCCGTCCTGCCGGCGCTCGACGCCGAAGACCGTCTGCGCGGCGAACTGGCCGCCAGCCGCTTGCGCGATGCCGAGGCCGGCACCACATCATGCGGGCCGCATCGCAGCGATCTCGCGGTGCGCCACCTCGATCTCGACCTGCCGGCCGCGGAGGGATCGACCGGCCAGCAGAAGGCCGTTCTGGTGTCGATCGCGCTGGCGCACGCCCGTCTGGTGGCTCTGTCGCGCGGCCGGGCGCCGCTGCTGCTGCTCGACGAGATTGCAGCCCATCTCGATGCGGAACACCGCGCCGCGCTGTTCGAAGAGGTGGTGGCGCTCGGCGTGCAGAGCTGGATGACCGGCACCGATGCCGGACTTTTTGCCCCGCTCGGCGGTCGCGCGCAGATCCTGCGCGTGGCCGACGGCTTGATCGCGGCGGTCTGAACCCCTTCGGGAAGCAAGAACAATGAGCGAGAACAACAACGAAGAGATGAATCCAGGCGCCGACGCCTACGACGCCAATTCGATCAAGCTGCTGAAAGGGCTGGACGCCGTGCGCAAGCGTCCGGGCATGTATATCGGCGACACCGACGACGGCAGCGGCCTGCACCACATGGTCTACGAGATCGTCGACAATGCGATCGACGAGGCGCTGGCCGGCTACTGCGACAGCGTCGAGGTCACCCTGCATGGCGACGGCTCGGCCACGGTGCGCGACAACGGCCGCGGCGTGCCGGTCGACATCCACAAGGAAGAGGGCGTCTCGGCGGTCAACCTGATCTTCACCCAGCTCCATGCCGGCGGAAAATTCGACCAGAACTCCTACAAGGTGTCGGGCGGCCTGCACGGCGTCGGCGCGGCGGTCGTCAATGCGCTGTCGGAGCATCTCGACGTGCGGATCTGGCGCAACGGCAAGGAACATTTCCTGCGCTTCCGCGGCGGCGAGCCGGAGGGCGACCTGCAGATCGTGGGCGACGTGCCGCCGGACAAGCATGGGACGGAGGTGACGTTCCGGCCCTCGGACAAGATCTTCACCAAGACCGAGTTCGACTTCGCCACCCTGGAACACCGGCTGCGCGAGCTGGCGTTCCTGAACTCGCGCGTGCACATCACGCTGACCGACGAGCGCGGCGCGGAGCCCAAGGTTTCCGATCTCTACTACGAGGGCGGCGTCCAGGCCTTCGCCCAGTATCTCGACCGCAACAAGCAGGTGCTGCACAACCCGCCGGTGTCGATCCGCGGCGAAAAGGACGGCATGACGGTCGAAGTCGCCATGCAGTGGAACGACAGCTATCACGAGACGATGCTGTGCTTCACCAACAACATCCCGCAGCGCGACGGCGGCACGCATCTGGCGGGCTTCCGTGGCGCGCTGACGCGGACGCTGAACAAGTACGCCGACGAAAGCGGCCTCTCCAGGAAGGAGAAGGTGAACCTGACCGGCGACGACATGCGCGAGGGGCTGACCTGCGTGCTGTCGGTCAAGGTGCCCGACCCGAAGTTCTCCTCGCAGACCAAGGACAAGCTGGTCTCCTCGGAGGTCCGGCCGGTGGTCGAATCCGTGGTCAGCGAAAAGCTCGGCCAGTGGTTCGAGGAGCATCCCTCCGAGACGCGCAAGATCCTGACCAAGGTGGTCGAGGCCGCCGCGGCGCGCGAGGCCGCGCGCAAGGCGCGCGAGCTCACGCGCCGCAAGGGTGCGCTCGACGTGAGCTCGTTGCCCGGCAAGCTGGCCGACTGCCAGGAGCGCGATCCGGCGCTTTCCGAGCTGTTCATCGTCGAGGGCGATTCGGCCGGCGGTTCGGCCAAGCAGGGCCGCAACCGCGCCAACCAGGCGATCCTGCCGCTGCGCGGCAAGATCCTGAACGTCGAGCGCGCGCGCTTCGACAAGATGCTGTCGTCGGCCGAGATCGGCACGCTGATCACCGCGCTCGGCACCGGTATCGGCATCGACGACTTCGACCTGGGCAAGCTCAGGTACCACAAGATCATCATCATGACGGACGCCGACGTCGACGGCAGCCACATCCGCACGCTCCTGATGACGTTCTTCTATCGCCAGATGCGCGACCTGATCGAGCACGGCCATCTCTACATCGCCCAGCCGCCGCTCTTCAAAGCGGCCAAGGGCAAGTCCGCGATCTACCTCAAGGACGAGCGGGCGCTCGATGACCATCTGATCGACAGCGGACTCGACGGCTCCACCTTCAGGCTGGGCGACGGCAGCGTGCAGACGCGGGACGATCTGCGCCGTACCGTCGATATCGCCCGCTCGGTCAGCAACCTCGTGAAGCCGCTGTCGCTGTCGCGGCGCGTGACCAGCCAGGCGGTGATCGAGCAGGCGGCGATCGCCGGCGCCTTCAAGCCGGACGTCCTGCTCGATGCCGAACTGGCCAAGCAGACGGCCGACTACATCGCCCGCCGGCTCGATGCCGTGAGCGCGCCGATCGAGCGCGGCTGGACGGGCGAGCCGACGCCCGACGGTGGACTCGCCTTCATGCGACGCCTGCGCGGCGTGCAGGAACGGCACGTCATCGACGGGCCGTTGATCAAGAGCGCCGAGGCCCGCAAGCTCGACGCGCTCGCTCCCGAACTGCAGGCGATCTATCAGCGGCCCGGTGTCTTCATCGCCCGCGACAAGGAGACGACCATTTCCTCGCCGACCGAGTTGTTCGCCGCCGTCCTCGAGGCCGGCCGCAAAGGCGTCACCATCCAGCGCTACAAGGGGTTGGGCGAGATGAATCCCGACCAGCTCTGGGAGACTACGCTCGACCCCGAGGCGCGTGCGCTCCTGCAGGTCAGGATCAACCACGCCGACGAGGCCGACGAGATCTTCTCCACCCTGATGGGCGACGTGGTCGAACCCCGTCGCGACTTTATCCAGGACAACGCTCTCAAGGTGGCGAACCTCGATGTCTAGAACTCTCGCGATCTTCTTTGCTGCGGCCCTCGCCTTGGCCCTGGGATCGGTCGGTACGGCCTCGGCGCAGACGCAGTCGACGACGCCTTCGCTCGATACCGGCACCAAGCTCAATTTCGCGGCCACCGTGGGCGGCGCCACCTTCGAGCGGTCGGTCAACTATGCAGCGCCGCCTGCCAATCGCCCCGACCAGGGCATGAGCTACTTCTATTCGACGCCCAAGAAGCTGGTGATCACGGTCCAGGTCTACGACGGTGGGCGACGGGTGCCGCCAGGCAGCGACAGTCCGACGGTGATCGGCGAATTCACCAATGCAATAAATTCAGTCGAAGAGCAGATCAAAAGCAGTGGCTACACCGGGTTCCAGAAACCCGCGGTACCGTCGAGTTGCACCTACGGCGCGGTCACCTTCCGCTGCATCACCTACGGCGCGGTCAACCAGGCAAACCTGCGCGTCTACAGCAAGCTCTTGCTGACCGGATACCAGCAGCACTTCGTCAAGATCCACGTCGACTGGGGCCAGAGCCCGGGCCTGCAGCAGACCAGCGCCGATGCCGAAGCCGCCTTGCAGGCGTTCATCCCCGCGCTTTTTCACTGATAGCTAGCTGTGGAGTCTCAACAGGTTGTCCTTGGTCAGACCGAGTCTGGTGATGGGTGGCATTCGGCCGATACTGGCATGAGGGCGGTGCC
>Ga0210403_10004906_pt1 | contig 11438 bp, 10 predicted proteins | sample IncBWC19MmetaG_FD_150863 | JGI IMG/M metagenome (GOLD analysis project Ga0210403, IMG submission 150863) | Forest soil microbial communities from Barre Woods Harvard Forest LTER site, Petersham, Massachusetts, United States - Inc-BW-C-19-M | ecosystem: Environmental > Terrestrial > Soil >... | reverse complement strand
TGCTGAGCCTTTGCCCGCAGTTTCGGGTCGGCAAACAGTTCCCGGATCGTGTATCCGCGAACGGACAGCGCTTTGCTCAACGCAGTAAACAAAGGAAACGGTGTCGGCTCGAGCGCAAGTGCTCCGTATTCGAAGATTGTTCCACCATAGGCCGCTGCCTGAGCAAGCAGTTCGACGCCTTTGCCCGCGATGGGGTCGAAGATCACACGAGCCCCTTTGCCACCTGTAATCTCCTTCACCCGTGCGAGGAAGTCTTCGTCCTGGGTCGCAATCACGCGTACCTAAGTGCTTGCGGCTTGTCGCGAGCGGATAAGCCCAGGAGAGTAGAAACCCCAGCCTTTGCGGAAAGGCGCAAAGGCTGGGCTACACGGAGGAACGCGTTGCGGCTTGTGTGGACACCTCGGGCTACAAGATCTTTTCCAACGTTCACAGTCGCAGGAGCAGAAAAGCCTCAGGTCGCGCACAAATCGCGACGACCTGAGCTACAAGACCACTAGGACGCAAACCAAGCAAATCATCGAAGGACTTGTAGGCGGCAGGCCCTAGCCGGCGGATTCGGCGGAAGATTTGGGCTTCCAGCGCAGGACAGGCTTGCGAGCGGCGCCGACTTCGTCGAGACGGCCGACGCGTGTGGAGTGCGGCGCGGTCTTGACCAATTCCGGCTGTGTGGCAGCTTCTTCGGCGATTGACTTCAAGGCGTCGATGAAGAGATCGCATTCTTCCTTGGACTCGGACTCAGTCGGCTCGATCATCATGGCGCCTGGAACGATGAGGGGGAACGCAGTTGTATAGGGATGGAAGCCGTAGTCGATGAGGCGCTTGGCGATATCCATGGTGTTCACTCCATGCTTTTTCTGGCGGCTATCGCTGAAGACGACTTCATGCATGGAAGGCGACTTGTAAGGAAGGTCGAAGACGCCTTCAAGATTTTTGCGGATGTAGTTCGCGTTCAGCACCGCGTCTTCAGTGGCCTGACGGATGCCGGGGCCGTAGGCAAGAATGTAGGCCAGAGCGCGAACCAGCACACCGAAATTTCCTCCAAAGGCGCGCACGCGCCCGATGGATTGATGCCGAACCGGTTCGAGCATAAGGCGGCCGTCTTTTTCCACCAGCACGGGAACGGGCAGGAACGGCTCGAGATGGCTTTTTACCAGCACGGGGCCGGCGCCGGGGCCACCGCCGCCGTGCGGAGTGGAGAACGTCTTGTGCAAGTTCAGGTGCATGACGTCCACGCCAAAGCGTCCGGGCTGGGCGACGCCAGCGAGCGCGTTCATATTGGCGCCGTCCATATAAAGCTGGGCGCCCCGGGCGTGGAGTATTTCAGAGACCTCCGCGATGCGCTGCTCGAAGACGCCCAACGTAGACGGGTTTGTGACCATCAGCGCTGCAACGTCTTCGTTGACGATATTTCGCAATTGGTCGACGTCGATCTGCCCGCGCGCGTCGGAGCGGATGTTTTCGACTTCGTAACCCGCGATGACGGCGGTGGCGGGATTCGTTCCATGAGCCGAATCCGGGATGAGGACTTTCTTGCGCGCGTTGCCGCGGCTTTGGAGGTAAGCGCGGATCAGCAGCAGGCCGGTCAATTCGCCTTGTGCGCCGGCGGCGGGCTGCAGCGTTGCGGCATCCATGCCGGTGATTTCGAGCAGGCATTTCTGCAGGGTGAAGAGAATTTTCAGGCAGCCTAGCGAGAGCTGTTGCGGCTGATACGGATGCTCAGTGGCGATGCCTTCGAGGCGCGCAATGTGCTCGTTGACGCGCGGATTGTATTTCATGGTGCAGGAACCCAGCGGGTACATTCCCAGATCGATGGCGTAATTCCACGTGGAAAGGCGCGTGAAGTGGCGAATGACTTCGATTTCGCTGACTTCGGGGAAGCCCTCGATATCGCGGCGCGCGTAGTCGGCTCCGAGCGCCGCCTGCACGTCGACGGCAGGCACGTCGGAGGGCGGTAATTCGAAGCCGCGCTTTCCGGGCGCTGATTTTTCGAAGATCAGACCTTCGTTTTGGCTGACGTGGCGTGCGGCTTTCTTGATTTTATCGGGCACTTGGGTTCCTCGGAATGTTTGCAAACATATCGAAATCGAGGAGAGATTCTTCGACTGCGCGTCCCGACGGAAATCGTAAAGGCACGATTTCCGGAGAAACAAGCATCGGGACGCTCCGCTCAGAATGACAGATCAGGTGATGGTGCGGAACCGAGATGCAGGAAGCTAGGGATATGAATGGAGCCATATGAGCTCTCACACCGGGACGGCGAGAGTTTCGCGAACGGCCTCTGTGAGACGTTCGATCTCTTCGCGCCGCGTGGTTTCGGTAACGCAGAGCAAACCGCATTTGGTGAGCTCCGGGTAATGCGCGCCCAAAGGCAGCGGCCCGATGATTTTGTCGCGCAGCAATTGCGAGTTGATGATGCGCACCGAGCGCGGGAATTGCAGGACAAATTCATTGAAGACCGGTCCATCGAAGACTCGGCGGACGCCGGGCAGCTTTTCGAGCTCGGCCACGGCAAACTGTGCTTTGGCGATATTCTGCTCGGCCATTTCGCGCAGTCCTTGTTTGCCGAGCAAGCAGAGATGAACCGTCGCCGCCAAGGCATAAAGGGCCTGATTGGTGCAGATGTTCGAAGTGGCGCGCTCACGGCGGATGTGCTGTTCGCGGGTCGCCAGCGTGAGGCAAAAGCCGCGGCGTCCCTGCGCGTCAGTAGTTTGGCCGGCGAGACGGCCGGGCAGCTGGCGGATGTCTTTCTCGCGCGTGGCGATAACTCCGGCGTAGGGACCGCCAAAGCTCGGAGGGATTCCGAAGCTTTGCGTTTCGAGCGCGACGATGTCGGCTTCGGCGGGCGGGCGCACAGCACCGAGCGAGACGCCTTCGGCAATTGAGACGATGGTCAGCGCCTCTGCGCCGCGCGCGATCTGCGCGATGCGCGGTACCGGCTCAAGTACGCCAAAAAAATTAGGCGATTGCACGAGCACGGCGCCGATTTCGCTGTTCATGGACGCGCTGAGGGCGGCAAGATCAATTTGGCCCGAGGACGTGAATCCGATTTCGTCGATTTGCAGGTCGATATTCCGCGCGTAAGTCGCGAGCACCTGGCGGTATTCGGGATGCACGGAGCGCGCCACGAGCACGCGGCGGCGGCGCGTAAGGCGTTGAGCCATAAGCACGGCTTCGGTAGTGGCCGTCGAGCCATCCCACATGGAGGCGTTGGCGACTTCCTGGCCGGTGAGCTCAGCCATCAGGGTTTGAAATTCAAAGATGGCTTGCAGCGTGCCCTGGCTGATTTCCGCTTGATAGGGCGTGTACGAGGTGAGGAATTCACCGCGCAGCAGGATCGTGTCCGTGACAACGGAACGCAGGTGGTTGTAGACGCCGGCGCCCAGAAAACTGGTGTAGCCCAGGGAATTTTCGGCGGCGCGCTCGCGGAAGTATTGGATCAGCTCGGCTTCGGAGAGCGGGCCGGGCAAACCGAGCGGCCGCTTGAGGCGCAGCGCTTCCGGAATCGAGGCGAACAATTCGTCGATGGAACGCGCGCCGATCGCGTCGAGCATCTGGCGACGCTCGGAGGGGCTCTTCGGGAGATAGCGCATCAGTTTTTCACGGGGCCGAGGCTTCCTTCTGTTTATCGGCGATGAAAGCCTCGTAGGCGGCGGCGTTCATGAGCTTGGAAAGATCTGCGGGATTGGCCAGCTTGAGTTTGATCAGCCAGCCTTTGCCGTGCGGGTCTTTGTTGATCGTTTCGGGTGTTTCGGTCAACCCCGAATTCACTTCGGCGACTTCGCCTGAAACCGGCGCGTAAATATCGCTGATGGCCTTGACCGATTCCACGGTGCCGAGGGATTCTCCCGGATTAAGCTTTGTGCCGGGCTTAGGCAACTCGACATAGACAACGTCACCGAGCTCATGCTGGGCATAGTCGGTGATGCCGACGGTGGCGAGATCGCCTTCGAAGCGCACCCATTCGTGTTCCTTCGTGTAACGATAGTCGCTGGGATAAGACATCTTTTCTCCCGTGTTCTACTTTAGACTCAGGCGCCGTTTAACGGCACTCAGGGCTGCAAAATCCCTCGGCCTTCCCGCCCAACGCGCGCAAGGGCTGCGTCGGGGACCCCTAAGCCGCCTTTGTTCTGAACCCCGCTAACGAGCCCGCTTATAAAACGGCACGGGCACGATTTTGGCCGGTGCTTCCTGAGACCGAATGTCGATGCGGATCTGGGTCCCCGGAGCGCTCGATTCTACAGGCACGTAGGCCATGCCGATATTCTTTTTCAGAAACGGCGCGGGCGATCCGCTGGTGACGCGGCCGGTTTTTTGGCCGTCGGCAACGAGCACGGGATAGCCATCCCGAGCAATCAGGCGATCCTGCATCTCGAAGCCGGCAAGGATGCGGCGGATTCCGCTCTCCTTTTGGGCTTGCAATACGCTTCGTCCGAGGAAATCGCCTTTGCCCAACTTGCAAATCCAGCCTAGATTAGCTTCCCAGACCGTGGTCGTATCGTCAATTTCGTGCCCGTAAAGGCACATGCCGGCTTCGAGGCGCAGCGTATTGCGGGCGCCCAGGCCGCAGGGCAGGAGCCCTTCGGATTTGCCGGCGTCGAGCAGGGCATTCCATAATTTTTCGGAATGTTCGGGCGGGAAGTAAATCTCGAAGCCATCTTCGCCGGTGTAGCCGGTACGCGCGATCAGCGCGTTCACGCCGTCAACTTCGCCGCGAAGGAAATGGTAATACTTCAGCGCCGCGATTGGCTGACGCGTGAAGCGGGCGAGAATTCCGACAGCCCTGGGACCCTGGATGGCCAACTGCGAATAGCGCTCTCCAGCGTTTTCCACCTGGGCGTTAAAGCGGCCGCGGCCCGCGTCGCGGATGTATTCGAAGTCCTTATCCTGATTGCTGGCGTTCACGCAGAGAAGGTAGTGGCCGTCGGAAATTTTGTGCACCAGCAGATCGTCGACGAAGGTTCCCGCGGAAGTCATCAGGCCGGAATATTGCGCCTGACCGTGGATGAGTTTGGACGCGTCATTACAGGTGACGAATTGGACCCAATCGAGCGCCTGCGGGCCGCGGACTTCGATTTCGCCCATGTGGCTGACGTCAAAAAGTCCTGCGGCGGTGCGCGTGGCGAGGTGTTCGCTGACGATTCCGGAATACTCGACGGGCATGTCCCAGCCGCCAAAATTGACCATTTTGGCACCCATACGGCGATGCGCGGAGTTGAGCGCGGTCTTACGAAGCTGCGTTGTAGTCGCTTCGATCACGAAAAGTTCCAATTCCGGCGAATAAATGCAAACTAACATCGCGGCAGGAGGGAGTCAAGGAAACGGCTAGCCAGGCACCGGCGCCGTTTCTGGCAACTTAATCACCGGCAGCTAAGGGAAGCGCTCACTTATGAGTAGGCGCCTCGTCTGCTGGTCTTAACGGATACGTCTTGATTGTGACATTGCGATCGAGTGTCGACTGGGTTGGTTTTCCCGGCTTCACAATGTGGATCGTATTTAGCAGAACTTGATTAGGGGTCGCAAAGGAAACACCGAGCAAGATGTCATCCGGGTCCGCACCCGCCTCCCAAATGTTGCCTTCCACCTGCTCTCGTTTCGTAGTTTTGTATAGGCCCTGAAAGTTGTGGCCGCCTGAAAAGTGAAATGCTCTGGCTTTGCTTTCACCCTGGGCGCTCGCGTCACTACGCTCCATGAGGCAGGCCCGAAAACTTGAGTGATAGACGATTCGTCCTTCGACGAACAGCTCGAGTCCCATGAGCTTGCCGTTCGTGCAGTCGCCAAACCAGAACCAAACACGATGCGCGGGTAAAGGTTCCTGAGAAAAGGCGACAGGTGAAAGTGTTACCAATAGCAGTGCCAAAATAGAGCTAGTTTTGGGGATCGTCATCAGTGGCTAGTGTATTGCGTAGAATTTGCGAAAGCGCTTGCGAAAAAATTGATCACACGGTTTTCGTATTCGGTGGGGGCATGGCCTAGCGCCGCGGCGTGGCCTGCCCCGGCTACCACCCACAACTCTTTCGGCCCGAGCGCGGCTTGATAGATTCGCTCTGCATGGCGGCAGGGAATTCGGTGGTCGCGAGTGCCACAGATCAGAAGGATGGGAAATGATCGAGCGGCAACGGCCTTTTCCGGGGAGACATCGTCAGGGCTGAAGCCACCTTCCTTGGCGATTTCATGCATGGCGAGCGTCGTCGCCGGACGGAAGAGCGTCTTTCCCAGCAGCGGGGAGAGGAACAGGCCGGCGTAGTCGTAACTCACTTCCCTTAAGTTTGCGAACGGATCCTCGGCTACAACGCCCTCGATTCTGGATTCAACTGCCCCAGATTGCAATGCGATGGCGGCGCCCATTGATACTCCCAGCGCACCCAGGTGACGCACCCTTTCGCTCGAACAAAGGGCATCAGCGATGGCTACGGTATCGTATCGTTCCTTCCAGCCGTAGGTCGCGATAGTGCCGCCGCTTTCGCCGTGGGCTCGGGCGTCCATCATTACGACGTTATAGCCGTGCCGTAGCAAAAGCTCGGCATGGCCCAGGACGCCGGTGCGATTGTCCGAGACGCCGTGAAACAACAGGACCCAATTTGCACTGGGCATTCTTGATCGGACTTTCCGTCCGCGCAGTTCAATCCCATCCGACGCGCGAACAGAAAAGCCTTCTTTCGCGGCTCCGGTGCGCATCAGCATTGCTTCCATCTGTCCGGAGCGATTGGGGTTCAAATTCGCCGGATGGAGAATTCCCGTACCGATGGCATAGCCCGCGAGTCCTGCAATGACCGGCGCCACGAAGAGCAGAGGAAGGACCGCATACGCGGCTCGAGTATGAGTATAGAGTCTGGGGCGCATTGGGACTGTGGCCATCGATTATGCCACCGGCCCCGGGGCGTGGACTTTACCTGGTTGGCGTCAGGGTTCGTGGCGGGAAATCCGGCTTGAGATTGGGGGCCGGGTCGCTTATATTTTGGCTAATGAGCCCCACGAAGACCGTCGTCTGTTCCCAATGCGACAAACCTGAGCGCGACTGCCGATGTGACAAGTACTGCTGCATCTGTGCGGGGTTCGACCGGATCAAGCTGGGCGAGGACGGCCTGTACTACTGTCCCGATTGCATGGAAGCGTGTGACGTGAAACTGGCGACCCGCAGTGGCGTGTGAACATTCGCGTACGGTTCTGCATCTCTCCCGCGACGACCGCATGATCGCCGCCGTGGGCGGCGCCGTGGCGCATTTTGCCGAGCGCGTGGGCATGGAGAACGCCGCTTGCAGCCTTCTCACTTCGGCGCTCGAGGAACTCTGCCGCCAGACTCTGCCTTTACTGAACGGAAATGGCGACGGGCTGGACGTAGCCATTGAAGATTTCGACGATCGGCTGCAGATCAGCGTAGAACACAAGGGCGAAGCGCAACCTTCGGTTGGGGTGGAGTCGTTTATTGCAGAGTGCGCGCGCGACTCAGATCAGCGCCTTACCGGCGTGCGCCTGATGCGCTCGGTGGACCGCATCGAATACGACGCGCGCAGCGGGAGCATACGGACAACCTTGGTGAAGTATCTTCAATTTGAGAAGGACGAGTTCGGGAAGAACGAATTTGGGAAGAATTTTGGGAAGAACGGCCGCTGACTCCAGATCGCATTTTAGCCGCCAAGAGTAAGTCCCGCCTGCAAATCCTTCTACAGTCACTCCCGTATTGCACAGACAAACGATCGCGAAGAGCATACTCTGCCCGGCGCGGAGCGGAGCCTCCCCCGCCTCCGAGCTAGCAACGTTGGGCTCCGGAGCACCAATTGCCGGCTCGAATACTCATAGCTGACGACAACTCGATAGCGCGGACGACCATACGCGCGCTTCTCGATTGGCATTCCTTCCAGGTCTGCGGCGAGGCCAAAAACGGCAAAGAGGCGATCGAGAAAGTGATCGAGCTCAAGCCGGATATCATTCTCCTCGACATCAATATGCCGGAGCTGAATGGCGTCAAGGCGGCTTACGAAATACGGCGGGTCTCGCCTTCAACGAAAATCGTGTTTTTGACCGTTCACGACACTCCCGGAACGAAGCAGATCACTAAAATGTGGTCGCATGGATTCGTGGCCAAGTCTGCAGCCGGAACCGAACTGATTCCCACGCTGGATCGGCTCACGGCGAATCCGGACGAGAAGGCACCCCGCAAAGCCGCAAAGTCAAAATCGCGAGGCGCCTCCGGCGCAGGATGAGACCAATCGCAACTACATCGTTACGGCGAACGTATTGCGGCGGATCAGCGAGAGCATCTGATCGTCGGTGAGCGTCAGCCGGACGTTGAGGCGATCTCCAGCCGGGGTAATGCTCGTGGAATCGAGCAGTGAAGCGAGATCCGGGTTCGAATTGCCTACCTGATAGCGCTTATAAAGCAGGCCGGCCTGTAAAAGCGCGGCAAACGTATTGGCATCGTCGGGGCTAGCGCAGACGGACTGAAAACGGGCTTGCACACCGGAGCCGGCAATGATCTGAATGCTCAGAGCGCGCAGGCGGGATACGAGTTGCTGCGCCTGCGGGAATTGCCCCGCTTCCGGAGCCAACTGCTGCATGGCCAATTGCGCATAGGCTGAATTCAGCACCGCCCATACCACGCCGCTGCCATTAGCTTCGTTGATCAGCGGAAGCATCTTGGACTCGGTCAACAGGCCCTGCTCTTCGCCCGCGCGGATGGCGAGCAGGCGCTCGAGCTGCTGGCGCTGGCCAAATGCCGCGGTATTGGAATCGAGAAAAAAGAAGAACAGGTCCGCGGGACCCGATCCGCCGCCGAAGGCGTAAAGCGAGAAGTTTCGAACCTTCACGACCGCCAGTTTCTGTGCGGTGAAATAGGCTTCGGCCGCTTCGGGGCGGAAGGATCCGAGCGCCACGCCCAGGATTTGCTCGCTGCCGGGACCGGGAGCGGCCGGCTGCTTGGCACCATTCGCGCCATTCGCGGGAGCATTTTGAGCGGCCGGTAACGGTGGCGCTCCTACTGTAGCCCAAGCGACCTCTTCCACCTGCGAATTGGGATCGATGCCCGCGGCGGTGAGAAATTGCTCGAACTGCTTGAAGCGCGCGGGAAGCATTTGTTGTTTCAGTTGCGGGAACCAGCTCAGAGAACGCGCTTCCTTCAGATTGGCGTAGGCGAATTCGCCAATGTTCTGCGGAAACATGCCGATTATGTCTGAGCTGAGCGTGCTGGCGTGAGCCCGCGTTATTGCCGACCCGGCCAGGACGGTCGCAACGATCACCGTACCGAGAATTCTTCTGTAGTTCATTTGTTCACCTTTGCTTATCTGCGAATACCGCTTCTTCTACACCAATTTATGATCCGATGCTGGGTAGTGAGATGCCGTCGGGCGCTTCTTCGTTAGGCCTCATTTCCAAGCGAGATTCCAGAATCTTTTGCGCCGGCTCAAAATTTTCCAGCCGCAAGTAGGCGGCGTCGTCCGGGCCAAGCGCCTTGCGCGGCACCAAGCCGACGATTTCGCTGTTGCGGATCGAGCAACGGTTGCGCTGGGCTTCGAGCCGCACAGCTTCGAAAACGCGGCGAATCGAGGTCTGCTCGAAATCGGTAAGATTCATGGAGACCTGCGCGATTTTGCGATCCTTGAGCTCGACGCCGATGGCTTTCACGTGCGGCAGGGCGCCATTCGAAGCGCGAATCGTGCGAGCGATCTTTTTTGCCACGGAAACGTCGGGCGTATCCAGATTGATGTTATAGGCGATGAGGAATTTTCGCGCGCCTACGGCAACAGCGCCAGCAGACGGATGAAGGCGCGGGCCGCCGATATCGGGAGCACGATCCGCGTTTCGCAGAACCTCCTCGCTCAAGTATTCGAATTCTCCGCTGCGCACGCTTTCCAGCCTCTTGCGTTCGGGCCGCAAGGCGGCCTCTTCATAAAAGTAAACCGGGACGTCGTAGCGCGCCCAAATCTCTGCGCCGGCATGTCTTGCAAGCTTGACGCAATTTTCCATGGTCACGCCCTCAACAGGCACAAACGGCAAAACATCGGTGGCGCCGATGCGCGGATGCCCGCCGCGGTGGTGGCGCAAGTCGATCAGTTCCGTGGCTTTGCCCGCGCCGCGCAGCGCCGCTTCGGTGACCGGCTCCGGCTCTCCGGCCAAAGTGACGACAGAGCGATTGTGGTCGGGGTCGCTATGCACGTCGAGCACCCGGGCGCCTTTGATTCCGCTCATCGCGGCGACCAGCGCTTCGATCTTTTTGTGATCGCGCCCTTCGGAAAAATTGGGAACGCATTCGATCAAGCGCCTCATGCCTGGTTTGGTTTCCCTGTGCTTGTTGCGCCTGCGAACCTTGCGGAAACCTACACAGAGTTCACAGAGGCACTGAGGGCACAGAGATGCTGGAATAACTGAGCCGGAAGGGGCCCGGGGCTGCAGCCCTGCACCGTGCAATCGTACGCGATATGGAAGCAGTTAGCCATGAGCAATGAGCGCGGCGTGACTCAAGTCAAAATGCAAGATCCGTCTTTGCAACATAGGGAAATCGTGGGTTCGGCGGAGTTGCCGCGGTGAATGCGCTGCTGTAGAGTTCGGGGCGATGGCTGCGGAATATCCCACGTTACCGGGGCGCTTGCTCAAGGGTTTTGAGCGCTACCTCTCTCCTCGCGCTCAGATGTACAGAGAAAATGGGCAATGGCTTCCTATTTCGTCGCAGGAGATGCTGCGGCGGATCGCTGGGCTTTCAGGCAGGCTCGCGGGGCTGGGAGTCGCGCAGGGCGACCGAATGGCGCTTTTTGCTCCGAACAGTCCGGAATGGCACATCGCGGATTTTGCCGCGCTGGGTGTGGGTGCGGTCGTCGTGCCCATCTACTTCCGCGAATCGGCTGAACGCATGGCCCACATCCTGGCCCACTCCGAGGCGAAAGTGATTTTTGTTGCCGGGGATGAGCAGACCAAACGCTGGAGCGAAATCGCAGAAAGTTGCCGAAGTGTGCAGAAAGTCATTTATGCGCGAGGAGCGGCGGCCGGGAAGGCGACTGCCGCGGAAGGAAATCGCGGCATAGCGGCGGGGCGTGGCAGCGGCAGCGATGGCAGCGGTTCGGGCGAAGCGCTGAGTTACGAAGTGCTCATCGCCAATGCCGGAGATGCGGAGGTCCAAGCTTATCGGCGGCGGATCGCCGGGCTGCGCTCGGATTTGCTGGCTTCGATCATCTACACTTCGGGCACGACCGGCGAGCCCAAAGGCGTGATGCTCTCGCACGCGAATTTCACTTCGAATAGCGAAGCTTCGTTCGAACGCTTCGACTTGGGCGCAGGCAGCGTGGGGCTTTCGTTTCTGCCACTGGCGCATGTTTACGAACGCCTGGTGGATTACGGATACCTGTTCAATGGCGTGACGGTGGCGTACGTGCCGCGGATGGAGGACGTCCCGCAGGCGCTGCTGGAAGTTCGGCCGCATATTTGTGCGGCGGTGCCGCGCTTTTTCGAGA
>Ga0210403_10004905_pt1 | contig 11440 bp, 12 predicted proteins | sample IncBWC19MmetaG_FD_150863 | JGI IMG/M metagenome (GOLD analysis project Ga0210403, IMG submission 150863) | Forest soil microbial communities from Barre Woods Harvard Forest LTER site, Petersham, Massachusetts, United States - Inc-BW-C-19-M | ecosystem: Environmental > Terrestrial > Soil >... | reverse complement strand
TTGCCATTTCTTCTCCTCAGCGCCCAACAATGTAAACAACGGTGAAAACAACTACCCAGACGGCATCCACAAAATGCCAGTACATGGAAAGCACGTCGATGCGAGCAGACTGCTCGCGCCCTACTCGCCCCGCCAAGCCGAAGAGAAGCGCGATAGTGAGCATGAGCAGGCCTACCGTCACGTGAGTCGCGTGCAGACCGACAAGCGAATAGTAGGTCGTTCCAAAAAGATTGGTGGAGATAGTCAGACCATGCTCGTAAATAAGCCGGTGCCATTCCCGCGCTGTGCCATACATAAAAAGTGCGCCCAGCACGATGGTGAGAAACCACAAAGCCAGGAACGCGCCGCGCTTGCCTCGCTCGAGAAGTTTTGACGCGAGGTGAATCGTAAGGCTGCTGGATAATAAGCAGACAGTGAAGAAAATCGGGCTCTCCAGCACCTCGCGGGGAGTCGGCCCCGTGAGGCTCTTCCCTATGTAATAGAGGTACGCGACGACGAAGATTGTAAAGATCGCCGACTCGGCAATAATCAGGCACGCCATGCCGACTTTGCCCCTGTATGGAAGCTTCCAAGTCGCCGGTGTTTCGGGAAACGGAGTTGTGATTGCGCTCATTGCTCGATTCCTTCATTCATAGCGGCTGTCTGGGTCTTCTGGGTGCTTCAAATCCCACAAGGGTCTGCGGCTCGCGACAGTAGGGATCGAAGAAAAATTGTAGGCCGGCGGTGGTGAGCTTACCGACCATTCGAGAGTCCACGCGTCCCAGGGATCGTTTCCGGCCTTCGCCCCTTTGAAGTAAGAAATAATGAGGTTGGCTACAAAGATCAGCGTGGCAATACCCTGAATAAACGCGCCAATGCTGACGAGCAGATTCAAGGTATCCCAACCGCGTCCGGGCTCGTAGGTGTAGATTCGCCGCGGCATTCCGAGGATACCGGGAATGTGCATGAGATCAAAACACACGTGAAACCCGATGAAGAAGAGCCAGAAGTGAAGCTTGCCTAAGCGGTCGCTCAGCATTCTTCCCGTGATTTTTGGGTACCAGTAATAAAACGCCGCGAAGATTCCAAACAGAAATGATCCCGAGAGGGTATAGTGAAAGTGCGCCACGACAAAATACGAACCGGTAAGCTGCCAGTTAAAAGCTGCGCTGCCCAGCATGATGCCGGTGAGACCGGCGATTAAGAAATTAAACAAGAATCCAATGCAGAAGAGCATTGGCGTCTTAAGGATGATCCGCCCTCCCCACATGGTCCCAAGCCAGTTGAAGATCTTAATGCCTGTCGGAACAGCGATAGCCATCGTCGTCAGCACGAAAAAGGTGTTGCCGTAAGAGCTCATCCCCATAGAAAACATGTGATGGGCCCAAACACTCATGCTGATGAACCCAATGGCTATGGTGGCTCCGACCATCACTGGATACCCGAACATAGGTTTCCGCGAAAATACCGGAATGACTTCGGACAAAACCGCAAAAGCGGGGATAATCAGGATGTACACTTCCGGATGTCCGAAAATCCAGAAGAAGTGCATCCACAGCGTTGCGGACCCTCCGGCTTGGGTGTCAAAAAAGTGTCCGCCCAGGTAGCGATCCACGCAGAGCATTATCTGTGCCGCCGAGAGTGGTGTGATGGTGATGAGGACCATGCCGGACACGACAAGGTTCAGCCATACAAGCAAAGGCATGCGGCTTAGCTTCATTCCGGGGCAGCGCATAGACAGAATGGTCGCAATGATGTTGATGGCGGTACCGATGCTGCCGAAACCGGCGACGAGCAGCGCGATGGTCCAGTAGTCTGAGCTATGTCCCGGCGAGAAGGCACGCGACGTCAAGGGAGCGTAGGCCCACCATCCCACGTCGGGCGCGTTGCCGGCGCCGTACAGACCGCTGCCACCCAGAAAACTGAAGTAAAGAAGAAATCCCCCTAACGCCGTTAGCCAAAAACTGAAGGCATTCAGGCGTGGGAAGGCCATGTCTCGAGCGCCGATCATCAAGGGCACGAGGTAGTTTGCCAACCCGAACAACACGGGTATGCCTACGAAGAAGACCATGGTCGTGCCATGCATCGTGAATATACGGTTGAAGACTTGTGGCGAAACAAAGCTGCTGTGCGGATACATCAGCTGGATGCGTATGATCATGGCTTCCGAGCCGGCGACGGCGAGAAACAGCAGCGCGTAAAGGATGTACAGAATGCCCAAGCGCTTGTGATCGACCGTAGTCACCCACCCGTGCAGCGTCTCGACCCATGGCCGGCTGCCTACATCTGTTTCCTGATGAAGGGCCATTACATCCGATGACATAGTCCGTCCCTCAAACCTTTCTCTCTAGCGGAGCGTCTCTAGATAACGCACAAGTGCGTCCAGATCGGCGTCGCTCAATTGCATGGCCGGCATGAGCGAGCCGGGCTTAATCGCATCCGGGTTCTGGATCCACAGGCGCAAATTTTCGTGCGTATTCAAGGCCGCACCAGCCGCGATTGTGTCCCGGCTCATCAAGTGCGTCAGATCGGGACCGAAGCGTCCCGTCCCATTCGTACCGCCAACTGCGTGACAATTTATGCACGCAGTTGTTTCAAAAACACGCCGTCCCGCGCTCGCTTTGTCGTCGTGATTTGCAGGCTGTTTTTGTGCCTGGACCCACGCAGCGAACTCTTCGGGGCTGTCGACCGACACTCGGAGCAGCATCTTCGCGTGCTGCGTTCCACAGTATTGAGCGCACTGGCCGACGTACACGCCAGTCTGGTGCGGGTCGATCCACGTATGATTTACGCGATTCGGGATCAAGTCTGTCTTCCCCGCAAGTTGAGGGACCCAAAAGCTGTGATCCGTGTCTGCGGAAAGCAACGTCAAAAACGTGGGCGTCGCGTGAGCTGGATCGCTCACCGGAACGTGCAGTTCGTTAGCCGTGACGACGCCCAGCGCGGGATAGCGGTACTCCCACCAGAACTGGTGGCCAATGGCGGTGACCTCCACGGCCGTCGCGGGTTTCCGGGCATCCTCAATTGCATGAATCACTCGTGCCGTCGCGAGAAACAGGACAAACACAATCAAGACTGGAATAATGGTCCAAGCCAGCTCAATTTGCGTGCTCCCGTACACCTGGGCAGGCTCGCGTCCAGCTGTCAGCGGCTTGTCACGGAACTTGACGACAGCGTAGACCAATAAAGTGATGACGACGGTGAAGATCAGACTGGTGATAGAAAGGACGAAATAGGAATGATCGCGGATGGACTCCGCTGGTGAAGAGCGGGGATCAAAAATGCTCGGAATCGGATGGTCACCCGGCGGGCTCGCGACGCACACCCGCGCAGCAAGAAGGACCCCGGTCAGGATGACGAGAATTCCAGTGACTCGGGCTGCGACTGCTTCCCAATCCGTCTTGTGCTTGTTCGTCATGATCCTCTAGGTTTTTCCTCGCTCCGCGCCGTCACATGCAAGCCGCTGGACTATCACGGCTTTTTGAATTTCCTTGAGTCGCCACACACTAGCCGCACCCCGATCTCGCCACCGACAGCATTCCCGCTGGTGCACCTTGTCCTCCAATTGATGTTTTGCTTGCCCCACCCTTATCTCCTTCAATTGCAGGCGCTTCCAGCCGGGCCCGGAGTCATGAAGTTAGGGGGCGAGGAGAGTTACCGTCAGCGGGTTGACGGTCCTGTCAACGCCTCGGCGGTCTTGATGTTCGATCCCCTGACACCCTAGAAACCCTCGAGCGGTCGGGCAGCATTTCGCGGGCAGTGTGGGAGCATTGGTTGCAGCCGATGCTAAAGCTCACGCTCATCTTTAGCAGGTTGTCAAAAATTCGCCCAAACAGTCGACACCTCGTCAACTGTTCGCGGAGCCAAAGCCGCTGTGGAACTTCCTCCCACTCTTCAACTCATTGATAAGCAACGGGATCCAAGGCGCTGCGAGCCATCGACTCATTGGAATTACGCCTGCTTCACGCAGTCTTGTGCGAGGATGGAATCGACTTCGATCCACGGGACGTACAGAACAACCTGACCAGCGCCAGGTTCGGGAGGGGCTTTAACTGGTCTTGGGGTGAATACCGCGGTAAATTTGTTTTGGAGTTTTAACGATGAAAAATCACTTGTTGCTTGCTGCTTTGTTTCTCCTTCCTGCGTCTGCCGTTGCGACGGACGATTCCCCGTCTCTCCCGACTGCTGAGGAAATCGTCGCACGGATGGGTTCTCGAGACCTGCAGCGCCAGGTCTCCATCGAGGGATACGCCGGAATGCGGCGGTACGTCCTCGATAATCAAAATTTCCACAAACGCGCAGAAATGCTCGTGCAGGTGCAAGGCGACCGCGACGGCACAAAACATTTCGAGGTCGTGTCGGAAGAAGGCTGGAAAGCGGCCCACAAGCACGTTTTGCGAAAGATGCTGGAATCGGAATCAGAGACGTCGCATCCCGAAGCTCGCGCCAAAACTAGAATCAATCCCGAAAACTACGACTTCAAAATGGCCGGAACGGAAGTAATTGATGGCCGCACAGCTTATGTTTTGGAAGTCAGCCCCAAGCGCAAAGAAAAATACCTATTTCGCGGCCGCATCTGGGTAGACGCGGAGGACTATGCACTGGCGCGCGCAGAGGGCCAGCCCGCAAAGAGCCCTTCTTTCTGGACGAAGAGCACGCACTTCGTCCAGATCTACCAGAAAAATGGCCCTCTCTGGTTTCCCCGCTCGACGCAAAGCGTCACCGAAGCTCATATTTTTGGCACGACTGACGTGAACATCGATTATTTCGATTACGCCCCCAAGACAACGCATGCTTCCGACAACTCTGCCATCTCCGCCAAGGAGATGTCGAAACAATGAAAAACACAAAGACCTTCCTTCGGACTGCAGGGCTTCTTTGCGAAAAACATCGGTCCATTCAGGTGGCCCAATGACAGCCGTCAATGAATGCCTGATTCTCGCTGCCGGCAATGGAAGTCGCATTGCCCAGATGTCCGGCGGCGTCCCCAAACCCCTGGTGCCCCTGCGCGGCATACCGCTTCTCGAGCACGTCATGACCTCGTGTCAGGAAGCTGGAATTACGAGATTTGTGATTGTTGTCGGGTACCGCGCTAACTTGATCCGCCGCGACGAGGCGAAGCGGAAGTTGTGCTTTTGATGGGATTCTAAACCTCGACCAAACTCACCGCGAGCGGATTTTCAGTTTACGAAACTCGCTCCAGAAGCCTGCAAATTCTAAGATTCGCGATCACTCCGAAGCTAACCGGGTCGAGGCTGGCCCCTCCTACTAGCAAGCCATCAACGCCGGGCTGAGCCATCAGACCCTTCGCATTGTCTGGCTTCACGCTGCCGCCGTATAGGATGCGCACGTTGTTCGCAGCCTCCTCTCCGAAACTGTTTTTCGCTTGGCCGCGAATGAAGCGGTGAGCGGCGGCGGCGGTCTCCGGCGTGGCGGTCTCGCCAGTGCCGATCGCCCAAACCGGTTCGTATGCGATTACGATTCTCGCGAACTGCTCGTCCGACAGCTCGCCAATGGCGTATCTAAACTGCTCCATCAGCGTCTTCCCCGCGTCTTTCTTTTCACGCTCTCCAACGCAGACGATCGGAGTGAGCCCCGCGGCGATGGCTGCTACGGTTTTCTCCAAAGCACTTTCATTGGTTTCGCCAAAATATTTGCGTCGCTCGCTGTGTCCCACGATCACGTGCGAACAGCCCAACGCCTTGATCATCGGGCCGGAGACTTCACCGGTAAAGGCACCCTCCGTCGCCCAACAGAGATTTTGTGCGCCAATCTTTATCTTGGTTCCGCGCGTAGCCCTGACCGCGGTCTCCAAATTAACGAAGGACGGGCAGATTACGATCTCGCAATTTTCTGAGCGCTCGACAAGCGTCCGAAAACTCTCGAAGAAAGACGTGGTGCCTGCGGTGTCCTTGTACATCTTCCAGTTCCCACAGATCACAGGTGTTCGCATATGAGTAGCCTTTGAAAACTCGACGCGCAACAACCCCATCGGAGATTCAAATGCGGCGGGAAGAGGATCTTGTGAATCATTCTTGGTTGTTTTCTGAGTTAGACCGTCGGTTCGAGCCGCGCATCCACAGAAATCTCAGCTTTGAAAAGTTTTGACACCGGACAACCGGTCTCCGCTGCTTTGACGGCAGCTTCGAATATCGATTGGTTCGCATCAGGAACTTGAGCCACAAGGTCGAGATGGCTTTTCGAGATCGCGAAATGCTCGCCGACTTTCTCGAAAGTGATGGTTGCCGTGGCTGCCAGCTTCTCTGGTCTCAAACCTACCTTGCCCAATTGCGAGGAGACCGCCATCGCAAAGCATGCCGCATGTGCGGCAGCCAGCAGTTCTTCGGGGTTGGTACCGATTCCATTTTCAAATCGCGTACTGAACGAATACTGCGCGTCCTTCAAGACAGAGCCCTCTGTCGACAGCAATCCCTTGCCGGTTTTCACATCGCCTCGCCAAACCGCGCTCGCTTTGCGTTTCATTCCCTCGCCCCCTTCGATCAAGCCATGTGTAAATCGCACGCGAATTGCCACTGCCGGTTTTGGACCAAACTCCCGTAACTCGCTAAAGAAACGGCCACTTGGACTACAGGACGGTGATTCCATCGAAAACGCCAATAGCCTTTCCAGGCGGAACCTCGACAAACACGTCAATGCCTCGACGTTCAGTTGGTCTTTCGGTTCGACAAAAAATCGCTTTAGAACTTCACCATCCCTGTGAAAACGCCTAGCCACTCCAATACTTCTTTCGAGGTACGCCCCAAAGCAGCGCTGTCCAGAATTTCGCCATTTGTCGAGTCGTCGCCAATTGGCCGTCTTCCCAATGTCTCGTAAGCTTTTATTTTTCACTGGTTTGCAGTTGGAACAACGATTGCCTTTGCTTTCCATGTGATGTTGCTCACGTCGGTCGGTCGGTGGCGGCATCCGGGCAAGGGGACATCGTGATTAATAAGTTTCAAGAGGGGTCAGATGCTGAGGATTCAGAGGTCAGAGAACGGAGACGTCGTTTTTACGTTGAGCGGCCGCATGGACGCCGAGAATACTGCAGAGTTGCAAGCCATATTGGGAGTAGAAGCGAAAGATCGCCACAAGGTGCTGGACCTGAAAGACCTCACCCTTGCGGACCGCGACGCAATCGGTTTTCTCGAGCACTGCGAAACGGCTGGCATCAAGCTCAAGAATTGTCCGGCATACGTCCGCGAATGGATTTCGAGAGAACGACATCCGAATTCGCCAAACCCATGCGTACCAGCAAAGCAGCTTCCTTAAGGGACACTAATCAACAGTTTTTCTGCTCACAGATTCCTTTTGTGGCGTCAATTTCTAGAAACCTCACCGCTGCGGAGGTTCCAGCGTAAGGGCATGCAGCACACGGTTCGATGGGGCTTCGGAATTTGGGACACGGTGAAATTTCACTTTAGATTTTAAGCACGGAGGTGAAACATGTTGTCAATTTCAAGCAATCAGGCTAACGAATATAGGGGGAACGCGATAATGAGCACGACCGTTTATTCTCCAGATGAATCAGTGGTGCGCAAACGGGAGCGCTCTGAACCTTCGTTCCTGGACGGCATCGTAGGACGCCGCGGCGGCCTGCGCTCCATCCTCACCCAAGTCGAGGCGGTAGCCCCTACGAATGCCACCATCTTGATTACCGGCGAAACCGGAACGGGCAAGGAAGTCATCGCGCGGGCGATTCACGAACTCAGCCCGCGCCGAAACAAGAATCTCGTCAAAGTGAACTGCGCCGCTATGCCTGCTGGTCTTCTTGAAAGCGAGCTTTTCGGGCATGAGCGCGGCGCCTTCACAGGCGCTTTCAATTCCCACGTTGGCCGCTTCGCTCTCGCCGATCGTGGCACCTTGTTTCTCGATGAAATTGGTGACATGCCGCTGGAACTTCAGCCTAAAATCCTCCGTGTTCTCCAGGAGCGCGAGTTCGAACCAGTCGGCAGCACACGCAGCACCAAGGTCGACGTTCGCATCGTAGCCGCCACCAATCGAGACTTGCGCCAGATGGTCCAGAACGGTGAATTCCGCGAAGACCTCTACTATCGGTTGAATATTTTTCCTATTTCTCTACCGCCACTCCGCGAAAGGAAAAAGGATATTCCGGAACTCGTGACATATTTCGTGGAACAGTTCGCCGCTTCCATGGACAAAATGATTGAAACCATCCCCGCGGAAACCATGAGCTCCATGCTTAACCATTCCTGGCCGGGAAATATTCGCGAGTTGCAAAACCATGTGGCGCGCGGCGTAATCCTTTCCACTGACGGAGTCTTCGAGCCGGCGAAGCTCGAAAAGTTCGAACCTGCGCCGGCTGAGATTTCAAATCCCACGCTTGAAGACAAAGTCCGTCAAGAAATCCTCGCTGCATGCCAGCGAGCAAATTGGAAACTTGGTGGTCCGCGAGGAGCGGCCGCGAGACTCGGCTTGAAGCGCACTACCCTGTTCTACAAAATGAAGCGCCTCGGTATCGCGCCGCCTTCGGACCATAGTGCGGATTGATTCCTGGCCGAGCGCGCGATCCGCCTGCCTTGTGCGCGAAACAATTCCGCAAGCGGTTTCGAACAGAATTTACACGTTTCCGAAATACGCGGCATTCCCCGCTTGCTATTCTGAGCTAGAACCCCGGAATGTCGTTTCCCGGGTTTCTGTGAGTTAGCAGGTGCCGGAAGGAACGCGGGATTTACATCACCCGGCCATAGGGAGCAAGGAATTGAAGCCAATCAGAGTAGTCATCGTCGGCGGAGGATTTGCCGCCGTACAATTCGCGAAAACTCTTCGCAACAAGCTGCGCGCTTCAGAGTGCGAGATTCTCCTGTTCAACCGCGAGAACCACATGGTGTTTCATCCTCTCCTGGCCGATGTCGCGGGAGCTTCCATCAATGGGGACGCGGCCGCAACGCCTTTGCGCCAAATGCTCCCCGGCGTTGGTTGCCGTACCGAACGCGTTCAGAGGGTCGATCTTTCCTCCTCGGAGATCGAATTTGACGATGGAACCGGAGTGCTCAATCGTCTGCAGTTCGACCACGTCGTGATCGCCTGCGGAGCGGAAAGCAACTTGGGCATTATCCCCGGTATGGCCGAGCATGCGTTTCCCTTCAAGGTTATGCGCGACGCCATTGACCTTCGCCAGCACATCGTGCGTCAGATGGAGCAAGCCGAAGCAGCCAGCGATCCTGCTCTCCAGCACCGGCATCTCAGCTTCATTGTTGTCGGGGCAGGCTTCAGCGGCGTCGAGGTCGCTGGAGAAATCAACGAACTGGTTCGCAGCAGCACCCGCTTTTACCACAACTTCAAAAAGGAGGATGTTGTCGTCACGTTAGTCCATTCCCAGGACCACATCCTGCCCGAAGTGGCGCCGACGCTAGGCGAGTTCGCCAGAAAGAAGATGGAAGAAGCCGGCATCAGCATCCTGCTGAATACGCGCGCCGTAGCGGCAACCCAGGAGGGCATCGAACTGAACAATGGAAAGATGGTGACGGGAGCCACCGTGGTCTGCACCATCGGAACCGCGATCTCTCCTCTTGTCCAGCAGCTCAATGTTCCCAAAGAGCGGGGACGCATTCGCACCGCTCCCGAAATGCGCATTGAAGGCCAGACCAACGCATGGGCCATCGGCGATTGCGCTCTCATCATCAATGCCTTCGACAACAAGCCGTCCGCTCCAACCGGCCAGTTCGCGGAACGCCAGGGTCGCCAGGCGGCGCTCAACCTCGTTCGCCTCCTGAAAGGCGAGCCCACCAAACCTTTTCGCTTCAAAGCCCTTGGCCAGCTCTGCTCCATCGGCGGTTACTCCGCCGTCGCCGAAATGTTTGGCATGCAAGTCTCGGGTTTCCTCGCCTGGTTCCTGTGGCGTGGGGTATATCTCTTCAAGCTGCCGACGTGGTCTCGCAGAATCAAAGTAGCCCTGGACTGGGCATGGGACCTGCTCTTCCCGCGCGATCTCAGCTTCCTGAATACCGATTCGGCCCAACAGGTTTTCCACGCCTACTATCGTCCAGGCGATTTCGTCCAGCGACAAGGCGAGCCGGCCCGATTCTTTAGTGTTATCGAAGAAGGCGAAGTAGAGATCCTGAAAGCGGTCGACCCCAACACCGAGCCAAAGGTCGTCGCCGTCCTGAGCAAAGGTGACTTTTTTGGCGAGGCCGCTTTGTTGGGAAACCGCCCCCACGAAACGAGCATCCGTGCCCGCACCGTTGTTCGCCTTCGCCAAGCCGGTAGCGCTCTTTTCTCTCAAATCGCTGGAACTCTCACACCTTTCAGCGAGCTGCTGTCCAAGGCCGTCCTTCACCGCTCCGGCGACTTGTGGCACCGCCTCCCCTTGACCAAGTCCCTTCTCGAGCGTGAGCCACTTGCCTCTCTTCTCGACCCGCTTCCGGCACAGCTCCTCCGTAAAGACTCCAGCCTGCCTGATGCCATTCGGGCCCTGAAGGATAGTCCTACCGGCGAGCTCCTCATCCTCGACGAAGCGCAGCGCTTATGGGGAACTCTCGACCGCAGCGACCTCGATCAAATTGTCGCTCGCATCGCCGTCATTCCAACGGATCGGCAAGGGGACATCACTCAATGCAAGCTAAGTGAGTTTCTCGTTGTGAATCCGGTTTATGTAGCGATCGACGATTCGACGTTGATGGCAGCCACCACCATGCTCGATCACGACAGTTCGTGGTTGCCGGTTGTCCAGAGCAAGGACAATCCTCGGCCTGTCGGTTTTCTCCGGAGGGAAAAAATCATCGACCGCATGATCGAAAGAATTGCGCAGTTTCAAGCGAAGCATGCCCAGGTTGCCAGCTGAAGATAACCCATGATCGAACTAGCTCCCTCCATCCTTTCGGCTGACTTCGCTCGCCTCGGCGCGGACGCCCAGGCCGCTGTCGAAGGGGGAGCCTCCGTTCTCCACGTTGACGTGATGGATGGCCATTTCGTCCCGAACATCACCATCGGCCCCCCCGTCGTAACCTCTCTTCGCAAAGTCTCTAAAGTTCCGCTCGATTGCCATCTCATGATTCAACGACCGGATGACTTCATCCCCGCATTTGCCGAAGCCGGGGCTGATTGGATCTCCGTCCATCAGGAAGCCTGCGTCCATCTCGATCGCACCCTGCATTTGATCGCAGCGCACGGATGCAAGCCCGGAGTAGTCATAAACCCGGCCACACCGGTCCATACTCTCGATGAGATTCTTCCTCTGGTTCATCATGTCCTTGTCATGAGCGTGAACCCCGGCTTCGGTGTCCAAACCTTCATCCACTCTTCCCTCAAGAAGATTGAGTTGCTGGCGAACATTCGGGAGTCCCGCCGGCTCAGCTTCCGCATTGAAGTGGACGGCGGCATCCATCACGACACGGTCGCGCAGGTCGTTCGTGCAGGCGCCAAGATCCTGGTCGCAGGCAGCGCCATCTTCGAGCAGGGAAACCCAAGTGAAAATGCCAGGCATCTCCTCAAATCCGCGCTC
>Ga0210403_10004904_pt1 | contig 11440 bp, 16 predicted proteins | sample IncBWC19MmetaG_FD_150863 | JGI IMG/M metagenome (GOLD analysis project Ga0210403, IMG submission 150863) | Forest soil microbial communities from Barre Woods Harvard Forest LTER site, Petersham, Massachusetts, United States - Inc-BW-C-19-M | ecosystem: Environmental > Terrestrial > Soil >... | reverse complement strand
CAGCCGAAGGCATAAGGTATCGAATTCATGCAGTCTCCCCGAACTTTTGTAACGTTTAATATAACGGCATCCTGATGACGAGAGTTAAGATAATCGACATTCTCAATGGCGCTGAAAGATTTCCAATGGACGGGCCCGGCGCGGCGGTTATTATGGTCAAGGATGGTCGGGTCATACCCGGGGCAAGGGTGGAATAAGCGCCATCATTGCGTTCAGCTAAGGGATCAGAGATGGCGAAGGACCTTACCAATCTGAAAATCCTCACTCCGCGATTGCTTCTGCGGCCGCTTGAGATGCAGGACTTCGAAGCGTGGGCCACTTTCATGGCCGATCCTGAGGCGACGCGGTTTTTGGGCGGAGCACAGCCGCGCAGCCTCGCGTGGCGTGGCTTTATGACGGTGGCCGGAGCGTGGCATATGCAAGGCTTTGCCATGTTTTCGGTCGTTGAGCGTTTGACGCAGCGATGGGTCGGACGGCTTGGACCCTGGAAGCCGGACAGTTGGCCGGGTACCGAGGTCGGATGGGGCATCATCCGCGATTGCTGGGGGCGTGGGTACGCGGTCGAGGGCGCGACGGCCGCGATCGATTGGGCCTTCGATGAACTTGGCTGGAACGAGATCATTCACGCGATCGATTCAAGAAATGCCGCCTCGCAGTCCGTTGCGCGCAAGCTCGGCTCTTCGCTCATGGGTCTCGGGCATCTGCCGGACGTTCCGATCGATACAGAGGTTGAGATCTGGGGACAGAGCCGCACAGCCTGGCGCACGAGGCGCACAGCACTCAATGCGGCCAAGCACGCTTGAAGCTGCCCGCGAATAATGCATTTTTGACCATTTACTTCCCGCTCACCTGCTCAGCCCCTGCATTGCCCGTTCAATCTCCGCCAGTAGGTCCGTAACCTCGCCCTCGCCGTCGGACTCGTCGATCACGACACCGCCATGATCATCGATGTCGAGGCGCAACAAGTCCGGGCCGTTATGGTTGAGCTTTGCGAACAGCGCGGCCTGTCTTTTGTGCTTTGGCTTCGTCGGCAAAGGTTTCGACGCCGAACGCCGGAACCGCTAGCGCCAAACTGACGATCAAACCCGCGATCAATTTCGGCATTACGCGCATGCGCACTCCCCTACCGCTATTCCAGTTGGACGGCCAAAAAGTGCGCACGTCCGGCCGTCAAGAAACTATTAATGTCATCCCGACCCGGGGATGATCTCTCGGAGAACGATACCAACGCTGTGCTTCCCGGTGTCACTCGTCTCTCCCTCGTCGAACTCTTTACTTCGCCCGTGCTTTTCAAAGACGCTATTCCGGTGATAGGCCAAATAAACGCGTTGTTTCGCGCTAAACGGTTTCCGCCTCGTTGCCGCCGTCAAGCTCCAATCGATCAGAACGACCGGATTCAAAGCTTTCGAAACCAAGAGCTCGCCCTCGTCAGTAAAAGAGATGTACCCCCGCTCAAACAAATGATCAACATGCGGAGACAGCAGCAACCCATTGTTTGGATCTAGTTTCTCTTGATCATTGGATATCCACCACGGCTTGATGTGACTTGCCCGTAAATGCCGCCGATCAATTGTCCCGGTGAGCCGGCATCCAATCTCAACCCTCTCCAGATCTTGCCGGTAGCGACCCTGACCGCGTCTTGCGCGAATTAGCGATTCTTTCTCTTTTGGCGATAAATCCTCTCTGCCGAGAATCGCAAGTTCTTGGGTCAATTCATCTGCGAACGGATGGGACGACAGAATATCTAGTCTCGCTCCAGCCGGAGCTGCTACTCCATGTGGCGTCTTCCTAGCCAACCAACGTCGGTCGAGCTCCTCAGCGACCACCTCCGGGAGTGCCGCCCCGGAAGCGTAGATGCTCCACTTAAAACGAGACAGCGGCAGCTGCTGTAGCTCTGCCCATGGAATGATTGGCGTTTCATTCAAATCTGTAAATCGGACCTTTACGCACAGTGCTTTGCTTTTTTGGCGCCGTTTCTTAGGATCCCCGTGTTTGTCTTCAAAGGGATCTGACGCGGTCATACCGCGGCCAACGATGCCTTTGAGCGCCGGCCCCAATCGGATTAAGAAGAATTCGCTTCCCTTCGGCAGGTCGGTGCGATTCCCGCATGACCACCGTCCCGCGACAAACCCTTTACGACGCACGCGTTCAATGGTTTTCCGCAGGTCGTCCCAAGGATACTTCGCCGGATTCCAAGACAATAAGAATGCCGCCATAGAATGTCATTGTACCCGCGAATTCCCCTGGACGGCTTTAGCGTTACTTGGTCGATTGCGCGAGGAATCGCCCGCGCCCCGCCCCATTCTAAAGGCTAATCTAACCAGCCCGCCAAAAGTTTGCAAACTTGTAAAGCTTGTCAGCGGCGGCAGCGCGTAGACTGCCGATCTCGCACTTTCCGTCGCAAAGCAAAAGGACGCTCACATGTTCAAGCTCCTCTCCATCCCGGCTCTGGTCTCTGTCATGGGCATTAGCATTTATGCCGCGCTCGCGCCTTCGTCGCGCGCGGCCGATGCGCCCGGCCTGTACCGCGTCACTAAATCGATATCGCTCGGCGCGCCTGAGCGCTGGGACTATCTAAGCTTCGACCCCGTATCAAATCGCATCTTTGTAGCGCATGGCGACAGGATCGACGTAATCGATTTGTCCAGCGATAAGGTCGTGGGTAATGTGGCCGTCGACGGCGCCAATGGGGCTGCCATTGTGCCTGCCATCGGCAAAGGGTATGCCGGTAGTCGCGGTGGCAAGTCGGTGCTGGTATTCGACTTGAACACCTTCAAGGTCGTGAAGACGCTGCCGGCGGCGGAGGATACCGATGCCATCATCTACGACCCGGTCAGCAGACGGGTATTCCTGATGCAGGGTGATCCGCACAGCATGACGGTGATCGACACCACCGCCGATAGCGTGGTTACGACCATCCATCTTAGCGGCCAACCTGAATTCGCTGCGGTTGACGGCGCGGGGAAGTTGTTCGTGAATATCGAGGACAAGCGTGAAATCCAACGCGTGGATACTAAGACCGGCAAGGTCGATGCGACTTGGCCGATCCCGGCTTGCGACAGCCCGCACGGATTGGCGATTGACAACGAGTCGCATCGACTCTTCACCTCTTGCGTCAATTCGAAGCTTCTGGTGGTGAATGCAACCAATGGCGCCATCGTCAGTACGCTGCCGATCGGTAAGTACACCGACGCAGCCGCCTATGATGGTCGAATGAAGCGTGTGTTCAGCTCGAATGGCGACGGCACGTTGTCAGTAATCCAGCAGGAAAGCGCCGATCAATATAAGTCGCTCGGCGAGGTTGCCACGCAGGTAGGAGCCCGCACAATGGCGCTTGACGCCAAATCCGGGCGCATTTTTTTGGTGACCGGCGACTATTCGGAAGTCGATCCGAATGCGAAGGATTTGCGCAAGCGCTACGCGGTTAAACCTGGCTCGACGCGAATGCTGTTGCTGGATGCGGTGCCGTGAGTCAGTAAAACGGCTCGACAGAAAACTGAGGTCGTAGTTGCGCTGACGTTCATCGCGCGACCATCGACCAAGGCGAGCGTCATCCCTGGCTTCGCGGCGTGAGACGCAGGCGCTGGTCGCATGCGACCGGATGCTCGCGCGGCATCGTGTCGCCCAGCGGGTCACTGTTCCTAGACCTCGCCAGCGTATCGATTCGCTTGCGTCGGTTCCGCGCAAAAAATAATAAGGACGATCCAGCCGAACACAGGAACAAAATACAAGAGTTGCCACCAGCCGCTTCGATCGATGTCGTGTAACCGACGCGCCGCAACCGCAAGGCTGGGCAGGAATGTCGCAAGTGAAAATACGCCAGCCAGGTTATAGCTGATCGTTCGCAGAGCCACCGTCACGATCAAAGTGAATACAAACCACCACCAAAACTCGGGTCTTGATGCGCACCCATTGAAATCCGCATACTTCCTAAAGCAGACTTTTACCGCGTCGATGAGCGTCATTGCCATCTCTCCAGATCAAAGCCGAGCGCCAGCTTCAAGCCTTTTCAGCGCTGCCTCGAGATTCGTTATGTTTGCTAGGTGGTCCTTCCGTGACGCACCGCCGCTCCATGCGCTGCGCGCGAACGGCCGCGACCAATGCCCTCGATCACGACGCCGACATCGCCAAGCTCCAGGAATGGCTTAGGCAAGCCAACATCGCCAAAACCCGCAACTACAATCACGCAAAATGAAGCCCGAGGACTCCCCAATGTTTAAAGTGAGCTACTAGGCGACTGCCCCAGTCCACCAAGCCCGTTCCAACGTGTACCATTTTGCTCTCGAGGTGAGCGCTGCCCCATCGTGGCTCGGCGCCACCGCGAATGCACCGTATACTAAGTCAAACCGAAGATGGATCTCCGAAAAAAAGGCTTAAGGGGCGAAACATGGACTACGTTCTGAATCACTGGCAAATCATCGCGATTGTCTTCGGCGTAATCATAATCTTAGTTTGCTACCGATGGGTGCTCGCACTCTGCGGCGTCATTCTTGTTCCGGATGACAGTGTCGGTGTAATGACAAAGAAATTTGTCATCTTCGGCAAGAATCGGCGCCTTCCGGCAGGTCGAATCATTGCACTAAACGGCGAAGCAGGGTACCAAGCGGACACGCTGCCTCCCGGCCTTCATGTGGGTATGTGGCCGTGGCAATACCAGGTCGACTTGGTCAAGTTCTGCACGGTGCCCCCAGGAAAAGTGGGTTGCGTCGAGGCGTGTGACGGGAAACCCCTGCCAAGTGGCCGCATCGTTGCGCAATTGGTGACCTGCGATGCATTTCAAGACGCGAGGGCGTTTCTTGAAAGCGGAGGTCAGAGAGGCCCCCAAATAGGATTGATCCCGCCCGGCACCTACCGAATCAACACACTGCTTTTTTCGGTCACGCTTATGGACGCAATAGTTGTACCGCCGGGTCAGGTCGGTGTCATTGAAGCGCGTGACGGCGTCCCCTTGAGCGGTGGACGAGTAATTGCACGTCATGTCGAGTGCGATTCCTTCCAGGATGGACCGGCTTTCATCGCCGGCGGCGGCGAGCGCGGCCCGCAGATGGCGCTTATCGCGCCCGGGAGCTACCGGATTAATCCTTTTCTATTTTCGGTACAGTTGGCCGACGCGCTCGATATCCCCGATAACAAAGTTGGGATCGTTACTACGCGCGAAGGCTTGGCGCTGTCCTCAGGTGAAATCGCTGGCCCCGTCGTCGGGGGCCATAACATGTTTCAAAGCCCGCAAGTCTTTGTCGATGGTAAGGGTTGCAAAGGTCTACAAGAGCAAGTCTTGCTCGCAGGCCGGTATTTCATCAATCCGAGCTTCGCCACAATTGAGCTGGTCGATATGACGGAGGTGCCCATCGCGCATGTGGGTGTGGTCATTGCGTATGTTGGTCAGGAAGGCAAGGATGTTTCGGGCGATGCCTTTCGGCATGGAAATCTGGTGAATCGCGGCGATAAGGGCGTTTGGGTTGAGCCACTCGATCCCGGGAAATATCCGATTAACCCGTACACGCACAAGGTGACCAATGTTCCCACGGCCAATGTGGTGCTCAACTGGGCGACCGGCAAGACCGAAGCGCACCAACTCGATGCCAACCTCTCGACGATCACGGTTCGATCGGCCGATGGCTTCAAATTCAATCTCGACGTTTCCCAAATCATTCATATTCCGAGAAATGATGCGCCCAAGGTGATCGCTCGATTCGGAACTATGTCGGCCCTTGTCACTCAAGTACTCGAACCGACAATCGGCAACTATTTCCGCAATGCTGCCCAGGGTTCCGACATCATCGATTTTCTGAAGAATCGCTCTTTGCGCCAGGGCGAAGCCCGCGATTCAATCTCATTGGCGCTCAAGGAATACAATGTGGGTGCAGTTGATACCCTGATTGGCGACATCGTGCCGCCCGAAGCGTTGATGAAGACGCTCACAGATCGAAAATTGGCGGAGCAGGAACGCGTCACCTACGAAACCCAGCGACTAGCTCAGGTTGTGCGCCAGCAGTTCGAACAAGCCAATGCCTTGGCCGTGACGCAATCCAAAGTGGTTGACGCCGAGCGGCAGGTAGCAATCGCTGATTTCAACGCGCAGGCGAACGTAAAGTCTGCTGAGGGGCAGGCTCGCGCCAAGACAATCAATGCCGAAGCAGACGCCACCGTCGTGCGAACAGTCGGAGATGCCGAAGCGTCAAAGACGCGAGCCGTCGGCGGCGCGGAGGCGGAGGTGATCAAACTCAAGATCGCCTCGATGGAATCAGGCAACTATGCGGTCGTGCAAGTTGCCGAGGCCCTGGCGAAATCGGGTGTCAAGTTGGTGCCGGACATCGTCGCCGGTGGCGGCGCGAGTGGCGGCACGCTCGTGGATGTGTTGCTGGCCAATGTGATCAGGGAAAATACGCTGCGCGGGGTCCCCAAGACGTAGCGGCCGCTTACATGTACTGGTCCCGACCCGATCTGACAGTTACCCGGCTCTCCGGTTGATTTTCTGTCAGTTCAAGTTCAGTGACTTTAAACCCCTCCTGATTCCTTTCAGACCTGTTTCGGCGGCGCCCGCGCAGAGCCGCTGTCACGGTCGATCGGTACAGAATTCGACTGCAATTATTAGCTTTCCCAATGGCCGCGCACCAGTTGCCAGTGCTCGCCCACTTGTTCCCAGCGGGCGGGAACCCAATGACGTCCCCGGCGCTCTTGGAGAAAGGTTCCAGAGATCCAGGTATACCGATGACCGTTCCAATCCCAATAGCCTGGAGCCCAAACGTAGCCGTCGTGCGGCGAAGGTGCTCGCTCGGCACGTGCCGGCGGGGGCGCCACATCGGCGGTAACGTCTGTTCCAGCGAAAGCTACCGCCGGAGGAATTAACATGCTGGCAATAAGACACAGCGTCGCCAACGAAACGTTTTGAAGAACCTTCATTTCTCTACTCCTTTTGATTGAACTCAGTTATTTGGCAAGCGACCGAGGAGCGTCACTGCTGTGCCCCTGGACCCATCAATGCCCTCAGCGGCATCAAGGGTCCGACGGGAATGTACTCATGATCCATTAACTGTTCCTTCGCGAGCGGCAGCGTTTCCATGAGCGCTCGTGCCTCGCCCTCGCTCTTCGCGTCGACCAGGAAGATGACGCCTTTGCCATCGCCGCGCGAATACCACTGGCGGATTTTTCCGGCGAGGTAGAGCTTCACGGTTGCCCGAATCTCTGCCGGGATGACGGCCATGACTTGTTGAGCGGTTACGCCCTTCTTGGGGGTCTGAATGACCAGCACTTCGGTGGTTCTAGGTATGGCCACGGTGGGCACGCCCGGGGCAACCGCGGACTGTGATTGCGCTACGGAAGCTACCGCTAGCAATGCAATGAGAAAAGGGATCATGAATTTCATCGGCTTATCCTCTCTTAATAAGAGTACGACCGTACTCTTATTGGACAAAAAATTACTCTTCAGCGAAGCACTTTATGAAAAAGTTCCTCGCCTGCATCAACATCTGCTCACGACTTTGAGGGGACGGGGTCATCCGGGCCGCAGTCAGCACTCCAGCCATACTGGGGAACAACAGGTGAAACTTCGCCACTTTTTCTTCTCGCGTCTGACCAGGAACAAATGGCAGTAGCCGCTCACGATACGCTGCTCGCGACGTCTCAATCCGTTTTCGCACGGACAAGGGCTTTCGTGCGAGTTCTGGCCCGAGGGCGGAGAACACACAACCCATTCCTGGCGAATTCGCGTGGCGTACGCTTAGATAGTGTTCGATGATGGCCCGCAAAGCCTGACCTTCAGGCGCGGACTCTGCAATTTTCAGCATGCCGCGTCCCATCTCGTCGAATGCCCGTGCCACCGCTTCGACGAACAGGTCGTCTTTGCTTTCAAAATGCCGGTAGAAGCCCCCTTTCGTCAGGCCTACCTTCTTCATCACCGTCCCGATGCCGCTGCTGTCACCGCCGTGCTCGCGAAAAGAGCGAGCGGCCACGGAAAGAATGTTCTCGTGGTTCTGCGCTTTGTGTTCCGGCGAATACCGCATGTTGTGAGAGTACGCCCGTACTCTAATACCTGTCAAGGCCAAAATTTATCCTGGGCCGTTGCTCTTTCGCTGTACCGACTGTATCGCGGCAATGCCGGACTTCGCCTCCGCCGTACACCGGATGCTGAGCGCGGTCACCGCCGGCATCGCGCGCGGCGGCGTTCGCCGGCAGCGATTCCCGGGCGAGCCACACGTTGCGAACTTCTCCTGCTGCACGCGTGTCTCCCTCGCAGCGCGCTCGACGACCTACGGTCCGAACGCCGTACCTCCCCGCGACTGCCTGCAGCAAACTACCGAGCGCTACCGGCAACAACAACGCGATGCAATCCCGAATGTCGCCGCTGTATACTCCGGCTGGCCTTACGCCTGCTCTATGGGCAGGCGGCGGCGCTCGGTACGTTCGAACCGCAAACCTGCTCATTAACTACCAAAGACCTCTATATGAACATCCTGCCTCGCTTCTTCAGTGTGACGCTGGCGTTATTGCTGGGTTCTGGTGTGGCCTACGCAAACGAATACGATGAGACGATTGAACTATTCAGACATGCGGGAGAAAGTGCCGTCTTTTTCACCAATTGTTATGCCTACGCAGTATTCCCAACCATTGGCGCCGGCGGCCTCATCGTCGGCGGAGCCCGAGGTGCGGGTCAGGTATATGTGCATGATCGGCTGGTCGGGGACGCCGTAATGACGCAGTTGAGCATCGGGCTCCAGGCGGGCGGCAAAGCGTATAGCGAAATCATATTCTTCCAAGACAAGCGACACTTGGACGAATTCGAGTCCGGTAAATTCGAATTTGCGGCTGGTGCCAGCGCCGTCGCCATCACGGCGGGAGCTTCTGCGAGCATTGGCACAGATCGCGCCTCGTCGGAAGCGAGTGGTGGAAAACACAATGCCACAACCAACGGCGATTACCAGACTGGCATGGCGGTGTTTACCATCGCCAAGGGTGGTCTCATGTTCGCTGCCGATATTTCCGGCGAGAAGTTTGCGTACACAGAACGGCCGGGGAAATAGCCTGGCGCGGCGCCTCACAGTCCTGTCGCGCCACTCGTCTACTTTTGGAGTTCGAATCAGAGACACCGCTTCAGCCACGGATCGAGTTACAGGAAAGATTGTGCGCGTCTGCCTGAGCATTGCCATCGCCTTGTTTTGCAGCTGTATTTGTTCATCGGCCGTTGCGGCAGACAAGATCGCGGCGTCACTGCGCGACGCCCATAAGTTGGTCGATTGCATGGAGGCGTTTAACGGCGCTTGCGTCGTGAAACGCACGTACAATGAATATCTATATCGACAGGGAGCGTCGGCCGACCAAATCACAAGGAACGTAAGGGATCTATACGCGCAACTGAAAGCCATGGGCGGCAAATTCACCCACTTTGAACTTGCGCAACCGCAGGCGATCGATTCGAGTGACGCCCGCGAGTTCGTTTTCATTCCTTATGATCAAGTGCTTGAGCTGAGAGGTCGAGAACATCAATCAAAGGCATACTTCATTGGAGTATCGGATGACCACGGTGAGACATGGCGGTTTGTCGACGGTATGCAAATCAATGAAAAGAACATTCGGCTGATCATACCCGGCTACACGGGGACGCCACCCCTCCCACCTATTTATTCGGAAGCGCCGAGCAGCGGAACCTAGGTCATGAATTACCTGCATGAGCAAAGCCAACTCGTCCGGAAGCCCCGCATCACCACGTGTCACCCTGAAACTAGAGCCGCGTCGACGTCTGACCCAAACCGCCGCGCTCAGGAAATATCGACAACTCCTGCGCACTTGGGGTAATTGCCGCAACCCCAAAAAGAACGCCCCGCGAACTTCCCCTGCTTCGCTTCACGCCTCACCATGGCCATTCCGCATTGGGGACACACAGGCGCAGATGCTCTCGTTTCCTTGATAGCAGGTTTCGGCGCCGGACCTCGCGTAGGGACGCTTCCGATTAGCTCCGCCAACGCCTTCCCGTCAATGAGCTCTATGCTAGTCTTTTCCGCGAACTCCCGAGCCTCACGCGTAAATTCCCCACCGGTGACCACAAATCCGCCATGCGCTCCCTGCGCGGCAATGACACCGTTTAAATCCCGAACTACCGTGACGCCCACCCGCCGATTGCGCCAGTGTTTGCACTGAACCAGAAAGCGTTCGCCATCCTTCGATAATCCCAAATCCACGCCCCCATCTGGACCGGCACCCCCAAACCCAGTGACGACATATCCCCGTCGGCGAAACGCTTCACCCACCAACCTCTCAAAATCCCGCCAACTCATCGACGAGAGAGAATCCGCAGGATTCGCTTTAGCCGCCGCAAGCAAAGCACCTGAACGTGAACGTGCGAAGACCGAAGCTACGGCACCGAACACGAACGCGGCCGGCACCATGAACTGTAGAAAGAATGCAAACGTGTGGATGAATTGACGAGCGACGGTACTTCCAAGATCCCCCAACTTTGTGGCGGTCGGGGGCAACGAACTCCCAGCAGCCAAAAAATGAAACACCAGACCGAAGCCCAGCGCCAGTCCGATGCCAACCTGCCACGGCAGCTTGGACGCGAAGACCAACAAATCTTCAAAAGCCCCTTGGCGCCTCGGCATAACCGATCCTAAACTTACCCAGCAATTCGTCATATTGCGCCGAGCAGTGAGGTGGACACTGCGAATTCAGTCACGAACTTAGATTCAATGTATCTCTTGATTGTCGGCGTATGAACAGGCTGGCTTTTCAACCATCTTTAGTTGCGAACCAGAGGTGTGAATGAAGGACCCAATTCTTGTGCTCTATGGCTCCTACCGATCAGATCGAAAGGGTATTCGGCTAGCCGACTTTGTCGTTGCAAGTCTCCGCGCACGCGGTGAGTCCCCCGAGCTTCTCGACGCGAAAGTCATCGGACTACCCATGTTGGATCGAATGTATAAGGAATATGCGAAAGGCGAGGCGCCCGCTGCGATGGAAGCGCTGGCGACAAAGATTCGCACCGCCGATGCCTTTATCTTTGTCGTTGGCGAGTACAACTGGGGAATGCAGCCAGGATTGAAAAACCTTACCGACCATTTTCTCGAGGAATGGTTTTGGCGTCCGGCCGCGATTGTCAGCTATTCCGGCGGACGACTATCGGGTGCCCGATCCAATTTCCTTTGGCACGGGACCGTCTCCGAGATGGGTATGGTTGTAATCTCGAGCACACTCACTGTCGGATCCATTTCTCAAACCCTGAACGCGACCGGTGAGCCCATCGGCGAAGCAGGACAGCAACTTCAAAGGGCCTTTCCGCGCTTTGCCGACGATCTGGCCTGGTGGACCGAGGCAGCTAGAAATCAACGCGCCCGCAAAGCGCCTCCATACTAGCGCGCGACATCATGCAGCACGCCATCCCTGGCTAGTCTTCCCAGCCGCGCCTTCCATGGCGCGTCGCTCAGCAGGTTCTACGGACATTGAGGCG
>Ga0210403_10004903_pt1 | contig 11441 bp, 5 predicted proteins | sample IncBWC19MmetaG_FD_150863 | JGI IMG/M metagenome (GOLD analysis project Ga0210403, IMG submission 150863) | Forest soil microbial communities from Barre Woods Harvard Forest LTER site, Petersham, Massachusetts, United States - Inc-BW-C-19-M | ecosystem: Environmental > Terrestrial > Soil >... | reverse complement strand
GATAAGAATGGGCGTGTCCTCTGGCGGTGACCGCGTCTCGACTGATTAGCGGACCGGCCTCGTCTTAGCCCTCTTTTGGAGGCGCTGCCGCGAAAATAGCGAATTTCGGGTGCCAGGTGTCACAGAATCGAAGCGGGGGTATGAATGAAAGAGCCTTATAGAACGCGATTCGTTGAATTGTTGAGGGAAGGAGCAGCGGTCCAAAATATCCATGATTCTCCCGAAATGGTGGGTTATGCGGTAACCCACGCAGCTGACAATAAATTTGTCCAGCGAGAACTGGATCGCGTGGACCATCATCGCAGGAATGCCTGCTGGCTATTGGAGGAGTATGTCGGCCAAGCCGAAAGAATCCTGGACGTGGGATGCGGAACAGGCGGATTCAGCGTAGCGCTAGCGTCGTCCCCCATCTTGCGCCCCATGGAGGTTGTCGGAATCGACGCCAGCCATTTGGCAGTCCAGGCGGCGCAAGTACGAGCAACTGGATATGATCTCTCATCCCCCCTTGTGTCTTTCTTGAGCTATTCCGCCGGGGAACAATTGCCTTTCGAGGATGATTACTTCGACCTGACCGTTTGCAGTTCTGTGCTGGAATACGTGACTTCCAGACAGGCCCGCGCACAGCTAATAGCGGAGCTTAGGCGAGTCACACGGCCGAGAGGTTACGTTTTCATTTCGACCCCTAATCCTCTGCGATTGAAGGAGTATCATTCCGGGAGATTCCTGGGCGACTATTTGCATCGACCAGGTTACCCGTGGGCCAATCGCCCTTGGGAGTTTTCTCGCATGTTTTCCGACTGGCGAGAAATCCTAGCTACAAAGTATCACCGGCGGAAGCTTACAGAGCTGGTGGGGTCTCGTGTGCCCGTTCCAGAGCGTGTGATAAGAGCAATTTCGTGGATCGCACCTTGGCAGAATAGGTTATTTCAGAAACTCAGCGCTTCCAAAACAGCTCCACTGGAAAGATCCAACCGACCAGGTTTCGCTTGCTCCACATAAAGCCGGATTGCGTGAAATGAAAGCTGGGTTGGAAGGGAAGCCACTCTGACGGCGCCAGTCGGTTCCTCGTTTTATCACTTGGTCGGTTTCCTGGTCCCGCGACCGGCGGTTGTAGGAGCCGGAAGGTAGTCATCATGATGCGTCTTTACCTTGGCTGGGATCATCGAAGGAGCGAAATCGGTGTCGATCGCAGACAGACTAGATGAGCAAACCTCCGCTTTGAAGGTCGCCCATGTGGCGGACAGCATGGAGATGGGCGGAGCGGAAAAGCTAACCGCCACGTTTTGTCGATTGCAACGCGACCGCGGCCATGCCGCGTCTGTCCACTGCCTCTATGGAGTTGGAGTGCTCGGCGAAGAGTTACGGGCTGAAGGATTTGAAGTAATTCTCCACCGCCCATCTGGATTTATCCATTTGATGCGTGCTCTATATAAATCGTTTCGAGCCTCGCGTCCCGACGTAGTGCATTGCCATAATGCGACGGCAGCCATCATCGCTGCTTTTCCAGCCAAACTTGCCGGAGTCAAGACTGTCATCGTTACGCGACATGGATTGGTTAAGCCTCCTTACCAGATACGTCGTGAGTTGAAGTTTGCGCTCGCATCACGGTGGTGTGATTGGATCGTGGGCGTCTGCGAGGGAACGCAGACCAATTTGCGCGCAGCTCCTTTCGCTGCCCGCGACAAGATCATCCATATTTATAACGGCGCTCTGCCCGCCGATATCCGGGCGGTTCCGCGGCCAAAGAGTGGCTTTACTTTGCTGCATGTCGGGCGTCTGGCGCCTACAAAGGACCACGCCACTTTATTGCGCGCGGTCGCACTCACACGCGCGCAACATCCTAACGTGCGTCTATGGATGATTGGTGATGGGCCTCTTGAGGCTAGTTTGCGAAAGCTCACCGAAGACCTTGGGCTAAAGGATTGCGTCACTTTTTTCGGTCAGCAGCCTGATGTCTCGCCATTTCTGCTGGCAGCTGATTTGTTTGTCAGTTCTTCGGTAACAGAAGGGTTGCCTGTATCTCTGCTGGAAGCTATGTCGGTCGGATTGTCGGCATTGGTCACCGACGTTGGAGGCATGGGTGAGATCGCACGTTTGTCGGGCGCGGTTACACTCGTGCCGTCGTCCGATCCTCAAAGCATGGCGGCAGCAATGTCAGATGCCATCGCACGGAGGCATGAACTTCCCAAGCTGGGCCAGTTGGCCCGCTACTGTTACCAGAAACATTTTCGGCCCGAACGTATGCTCGACGATTACATGAGTTTGTACAAAAGCCGTGTTTTTCAGAAAGAAGCTCTGCACTCTGCTTAGAAAATCGCACGCGCTCTACAGCTGATAAGAAACGTGGTCGATCTCTGCGATGCCTCCGGTCGCTAATTTTCTTCTGGCCTCGTCAGGGCTCTTATATTCCGCCCCAAAGTTCTGAATCATGCAATTCGTCTACCACCATCGCACCATGGGCCGTAGTTCTCAGGCCATGCACATTCGCAGCCTCGTCGAGGCATTGAAGGCCAACGGCCACGAAGTGACAATCGTCTCCCCTCCAGGTGTTGATCCACTACGCGCCGCGGGGTTGATGCCATTTTTGCGTAAAAAGGATCGTGCTCGTGGTTTTCAACGCGTTTGGAAATACATTAGTTGCGAGTGCCCGCAGTTCGTTTTTGAAATATTCGAACTTCTTTACAACCTGTTTCTCCCATTTCGATTGTTGCCGGTTTTGTGGCGTCAACCAGGTGCCGTCCTCTACGAAAGACACGCCTACTTCATGTTCATGGGCGTTTTGTTGGGGAAATGGTTGAAGCGGCCTGTGCTGCTCGAAGTGAACGAAGTCGCTGGCTTCACGCGTGTCCGTGGCCTGATCATGGAGAGACTTGCTCGAAGAATCGACAGCTGGGTTTTCTCGCGTGCCAGCCACATTCTGTGCGTTTCCCGCGTTCTCGCGGACGAAGCTCAGTTGCGTGGCGCCAGTAGTGAATGCGTTCATGTTCTGCCCAACGCGATTGATTCGAATCGATTCCAGAGTCTGAAATCTGGGCGGTCACTTCGCGCGAGTCTGGGTATCGAAGGGTCAATCGTAATCGGTCACGTGGGACTTTTCTATCGCTGGGATCGTCTTGACGTATTAATTGAAGTGGTGGGAGCAATCCGAGAGCGACATACCAAGATCAAAGTATTGCTCGTGGGTGATGGCCCTGAAATGGACAATTTGAAAGAGACCGCGCGTCGATTGGGGATGGAGAGGGAAGTAGTTTTTCCCGGCCCTGTGCCCCGCGATGACGTGCCTGAGTATATCGATGCAATGGACATTTGTGTACTCCCCGATTCCAATGCTTTCGGTTCTCCAATAGCTTTGTTTGAGTTTATGGCTATGGGCAAGCCATGTGTAGTCCCCGATCTCGGCCCAATGCGCGACGTCATCGAGGACAATACGACGGGGCTCCTCTTTCCGCACGGAGATAACAAGGCGTTGGAAAAAACGTTACTGAGGCTCGTCGAAGATCCGGCGCTCAGGAATCAAGTCGGTGCTCGTGCCAAACAGACCGTCTATGAGCGCCATACGTGGGATGCGAATGCCCGCTTCGTAGTTCAGTTAGCCTCAGGCGAAAGCTCACTCAAAGCATTCGTTCAAATGAAACAACTTGATTGCGACACTAACTAGATTTGAAAAGGAAATCTGATGCCGCCTGATACACGTCTTCGCGTCGGTTTGGTTGGTGCCGGCTACATAAGTGAATTTCACACCCGAGCTGTTCAGAGAGTGCCAAACGCGAAGATTGTGGGAATCGCCGACGTTGTAGAGTCTCGCGCAGCAGCCCTGGCCGCACGGTTTGGCATCCCGAAAGTCTTCCCCACGATGGAAGCTATGATGAATGAGGGAGTCGACGCAATTCATATTTTGACTCCTCCACACACTCACGCACAATTGGCGATCGCGGCGCTCGAGAAAGGCTGCAACGTTCTCGTAGAAAAACCGCTCGCAATGAATACGGAAGAGGTCGATCGGATTTCCGCTGCAGCCGCGGCAGCGCAAAAATCCGTTTGCGTCAACCATTCCATGCTGTACGACCGTTTCGTATCCAAGGCGTTGCATCTGGTGCGATCTGGCGCTATCGGAGTGCCGCTTACTTTTGATTACTTTCGCAGCAGCGAATACCCTCCGTACCGCGGAGGGCCGCTCCCGATCCACTACCAGGATGGCGGTTACCCTTTTCTGGACCAGGGTGTTCACGCGTTGTATCTCGCCGAGTCTTTTTTGGGCGCCATCGACGACGTGCAGGCTTTCTACGGCACACATGGAGGCGATTCCAACCTGCTGTATGACGAATGGCGCGTGTCAGCTCAATGCCAACGCGGCACGGCAAACATCCAGATTTCGTGGAATGTGCGGCCTCTGCAGAACTGGTTTGTCGTCCAAGGGACGAAGGGCGTAATTCGCGCGAATCTTTTCGCGATGTGGGCGACTCATAGCCCGCAACTCCCACTCCCAAAAGCACCCGCACGTGCCTTACAAGCAATGAGCGAAGGGCTCAGTATTTCAGCGCAGGTACCTGTGAATGTCGCTCGCTTCGCGGCCAAGAAAATCGTCCAGTACGATGGCTTACATTCCCTGGTGGCGGCATTCTATCGCGCGTTGCAAACCGGCGATCCGATGCCTGTGCCTGTCGAACAGGCGCGCTCCACAGTCTACTGGACAAACCGCGTCTCTCAGCAAGCCGACGCTACGAAAATCAAATTTCAGTCCCAATTCCGGAGTGTCGGAGATGCCAATATCCTGGTGACCGGAGCGAATGGCCTGATCGGCCGGCATCTCGTTCGGCGGCTCTTGCAAGAAGGGAACCGTATTCGCCTCTTCGTTCGACGAAAGCCAGAAGCGGAGTGGATGAATGATGCCAACGTCGAGGTTTTTCTTGGTGATTTGGGGGATCCAGCCGCAGTGGACCTCGCTGTGAAGGGCACCGAAATTGTCTACCACGTAGGCGCTGCGATGAAGGGCAGCGCGCACGACCATGAACGCGGCACCGTCTGCGGCACACAGAATGTTGTCGATAGTGTGCTTTGGCACAATGTCCAGCATCTCGTCTACATCAGTTCCCTGAGCTGCTTGCATGCCGCGGCTGCACGACGCGCCGACGTGATGACCGAGAATTGGCCAATCGAGCCATTCCCAACAAAGCGAGGAGCCTACACGCAAGCGAAGACAGCAGCTGAAAAAATAGTGCTCGATGCTGTTCGAGATAGGCATCTCCGAGCCGTGCTGCTTCGCCCGGGAAGGGTTTTCGGTCCAGGGATGACGCTACTCACGCCTGAAGTTGCCCGCAGGATAGGAAACGCGTTTATCGTCCTGGGTGATGGTACTCGCGAACTGCCGCTGGTTTATGTAGAAGATGTGATCGATGCGATCCTCCTCGCTGCAGAGACAAGCGAATTCGATGGCAGTGTCTTCCACATCGTGGATGGAACTCGGATTACTCAAAATCAAGTCGTCCGTGACTACATCTCGAAGAACGTAAAAAAGGCGAAAGTCATTCACGTCCCAGTGGCTCTCGTCTACAGCCTGGCGCTCTGTGTCGAGCTTTTGGCCAAGGTTCTAAAACGCTCGGCCCCGCTTTCCAGATACCGCGTCAATTCAGCACTCGCTCGTATGCAGTTTGATTGCAGCCGCGCAGAAAATGATCTTGGCTGGCGACCGCGGGTTGGCGTCGCCTCTGGTTTGCAAGAAACTATGGCCTTCGAGCGCGCCAACTCCAGCAATAATGTTGCCGGAAGAGTGCAAGAAATCTGCGCCGCAAAGTGACCTTCCGGCTCAGGTCATCAACAATCTTGTTAGAGAGGAAACCGTCGAACGAATGATCTCTATCGTAGTATGTCTATTGCCAGACCGGCCCGCTGCTGGTTATCGACATGGCGTGGACGACGGTGGACAGCGTGGTCGAAGTTCCGGCGGCGTTTATGGTTCCGCCGTTCGATGCGATTCCCTTGTTCACGACCAGACTGTCGTTCCCATCAATCGTGATGGTAAACGTCCCGGCCGTTGGCGTCGCCGAAGCGGAATCCACAATGCTCGGCCTAAGCGCGGTGAATCCAGCTGCGTCCCCGAGCTGAATCGTGTAGATGTTGTAGCTGACTACGTTCCCCGGATTTGCGTTGTTCGCCTCGATGCGGTACTGCCAGTTCGGGGCGTTCGCGGAATTCGCATTTTCGGCAACGATGTTTATATTGGGAGTGCTGGGCGCCAGCGCCGTATAGAACGCTTCCTGGGCGCCATCAATGCAGGCGATAGTTGCTCCCGTTACCACCGGACTCTTCTCGCAGTGGCTGACAAACGTTGTGCTGCGCGAAGCCGAATCGGTTTGTAGTCGGTCCAGGATCACGAGCACATTGATTCCACGGAAGTAGTAGTATTCCCGCACCACGCTCATCGCATAGGGATTCTTTCGCTCTGGGTGCCCCGAATCACAAACATTGTTTTGATATGTGAGCGTGAGATCCGTGACCGCGAATGCGTACCCCGGTTGTGTTTCGAGGCGTTTCACCACGCCAGGCCCGTCCGCGCATGCACCAAACAAGTTGATGGACGCCTGCCCCCCGATGAGGGGAATGTTATGCGCGAATCCTATCGCACCGTCCACGGTACCTGCTCCGCCATATCCCGAGACCGTCTCTCCATAAGTGGGCGTTTCGCGGATGATATTTACTCCCTTGCGCGACGCTTGGAACGTCCCCGCGTCTTGATGGTAATGGCCCGTGCCAAGCGCGCTCGTCGGCGACGGATTGGCGCCTTGATTCAATCCCATCTGCCACAGGATTGCAGTCCCAGCCGTGGCCCAAGCGTCGTGCGCGTACATGTACTGCGCGCCGGAGGAATAGTAGTCCAGAGGAAGGTTCGAAAACGCGAGCGCCGAGCCGCCCGTATCGACGGACCGAAAGAGCGGCCCAATTGCCGGTTTGACCGTCGCGAGCCATTGCCGCGCGTATTTGCCTACGTTTGTCGCACCATACTCCGTCGCAGCCGCTTGCATGAAATCGCCATAATATTGCGACTCGGCCCCGCAGCCTCCAGTAGTATTCGCGTTGCCCGTGGGATTGTGGCTGATGTATCCGCAACCGTTTGCAGCCTCCCAATTCTCGTCATCCGCCCATGTGAACATATCCCACATGCCCCGGCTCGTCGTCGGTGTGAGGGTTGTATTGTAAATCGTCTGCAAGACGCCAGACTGAAACGCTGTGGTCTCGTTCCAAAGGTCGCGTCCCATAACTGCCGCCGACGACATAGGAAGTGCGTAGTAGTAGAGGGAATATCGTCCATATTCTCCGCCGCCCTCTTGGCTGTGCAGACCGTAACCGAGCGTGGCATTCTTTCCCGTCCCGGTGGGCGAGTTGTAGTTGAGCAGGTCCGGCCACCGAGCGTTCAGCGCGTAACTCAGATTCGTCGCGGCCGCTGCGTTTTCGCCGCTCGTTGCCACGCCGAAGTCGAAATCGTTACGGAACTGTCCCGCGAAGTAATTACTTGCGGGCATTCCAACGTTTCCCCATGTCTGCGTTGGGCTGTCTTGGTTCGCCTGCCACGTGCTCCAGTTGCCGTCGAATGCGCTCACCTGCGATGAAGTCAGACACGCAGGCTTCCCGCATCCCGGAGCGAGCCAGTCGCGAATGAGCAGCGTCTGCTCGCCGCTCGCGCGCATCCCGTCGCAGCCGGCATTGCTGGAGCAGGTTGGCGCGAACGTCGTTGTATCCGTGATCGCTTGCGTGCACGCCGCGCTCACGTTCATCACGAAACAGGTGAACGCCACGTCGTAATCGTCGAGCGGACGGGGACTGGTCGTGAGCCCGGCATATCCCGTGGCCGTTACCCAAGCCTGCGCGGTTGCGATGCGCGACGGCGTCCAGAACAGCCGCGGGTGGCCTGAAGGAATGTTAAGCCCGCCATTCGCGTTGGTTGTATTCGAGGCCACGATTGTGACCGATGAGAAAGACGACTTCGTGGAATCCGCCGAACTTGTCGCTGTGACGGTTACACTGGCAGGTGAGGGAATTGCCGAAGGAGCCGTGAAAAGTCCCGCGCCCGTGATCGTACCGCAAGCCGCAGCGTTGCAACCGCTTCCTTGCACGGCCCAAGCCACAGCCGTATTTGACGTCCCCATAACGGAAGCGCTGAACTGCTGAGTCGATCCGACGGCCACCGAAGCATTAGCCGGACTCGCGGTGACGACAATAACGGACGTAATCGTTACCGTTGCTGACGCGGATTTGCTCGGATCCGCCACACTGGTCGCAGCCACAATCACATTTGCCGGTGAAGGAGCCACCGATGGCGCCGTATAAACAGCCGCAAGCGAACTCGTTGCCAGGGACCCACACGAGGCGCCGCTGCAGCCCGCTCCACTCAAATTCCAGGTCACCGCCGTATTCGTTGTACCCGTCACGCTTGCCGTGAACGAGTCCGTGCCGGCTGCTGGAACGGAAGCGCTCGTCGGGCTAATGCTCAGTAAAATCGCCGTCGCCGCTACAAGGGTAACGCTCGCCGAAGCTGATTTGGTTGGGTCTGCCACGCTGGTCACGGTCACATTGACATTCGCGGGGGAGGGTACACTCGCCGGTGCGCTGTAAAGCCCACCTGTCGAAATCGTACCACATGCTACACCGCTGCATCCCGCGGCGCTCACTGCCCAAGTTACACTCGTGTTGGAGCTGCCCGTTACTGTCGCTGTGAACTGTTGCGGCGCTCCGGTGGAAACTGTCGTGGCAATCGGGGACACCGTGATCGCGACTCCCGTCGAGCCAGAAACGTTAAGAGTGCCGTTGTTACTGGTCACGCTGCCCGCAGTGTTGCTAACGACCACGTCGAACAGTGCCCGATTGTCGGCAGCCGTCGTAGGCGGTGTTGTATATGTCGAAGAAGTTGCGCCACTCACCGCGGTTCCATTCTTCTGCCATTGGTAGCTGAAGGGGCTTGTCCCCGTCACTGCTACTGCGAAAGTCGCCATCTGTCCAACGGTCACATCTGCGCTGACCGGTTGCGTGGTGATCGATGGGGCCACAACGGCCGTGCCGGAAACGTCGAGAGTTGCGGTATTGCTGGTCATGCTGCCTGCGCTATTGCTAACGACCACCGTGAACAGTGCCCGATTATCAGAAGTCGTCGCAGGTGGCGTCGTATATTTCGAAGAAGTCGCGCCGCTTACCGCGATTCCATTCTTCTGCCACTGGTAGCTGAAGGGGCTCGTCCCCGTCACCGCCACTGCGAAAGTCGCCGTTTGCCCAACTGTGACGTCCGCGCTGACCGGTTGCGTGGTAATGGACGGAGCTCCTGCCCCAACATTCGTTTTGGCATTGCCACTCGAATTCGCCAAACCCGCGCATCCTGTAAGGATGAGCGCTCCCCATAGAACGAAGAATAAAAGGAATCTAATCTGTTGAGTCTTTTGAGTCAGTTGCGAATGAATGGCCCTTAACATTTGGCTCCGGCTTTCGCATAAGCCCCGTGTCAAATTGCGACGCGTGCTTCTACCTACAGTTTTTACAGGAGCCAGATGTCCTTTACAGCTGACCTACAGTCCCAAAAAAGGCAACTGCCCAAATGCTGTCCTCCGATGTCCAACGTGACCTGACCACGTGTCCAACGTGACCAAGAATCTTCAAAGGTGCCCGAAGGATGGGGTTAGGAACAGGTGGGCGGGCACCTAGCAGAACTGGCCAAATGGCAGTTTAAACAGGGGCAAACTTATATAAATGCTGGGCTTGCGTGAAATGGCGCTCAGCCCTTCGATGAACAAGTTCCCTTAAACCCGCCCCGCTTCCCAAGAGAGTCTTAGCCATCTCTAACCCGTGAGGGAGCCCGGAACCGAGGTCGTTCCCGAGATCAGGGAGTTAAACGGCATGTGTGGTATCGCAGGTTTATTCAATCTTGATGGAGCGCCGGTTGCTCCCGTGTCACTTCGGGGGATGATCCGGATGCTGGGACATCGTGGGCCGGACGATACGGGGATTTATTCCCGAAATGGCGCAGGGCTGGCGCACGCCCGTCTCAGCATCATCGACCTCGCGAGCGGTCATCAGCCGATGTGCAATGAGGACTCTTCAATCTGGATCACTTTTAACGGCGAAATCTTCAACTACCTCGAACTCAAAGAAGAGCTCCTCGCCAGGGGACATACCTTTGCCACACGCTCCGATACCGAGGTCATACTTCACCTCTATGAAGAAAAAGGAGAGGAGTGCGTTCAATACCTCAACGGACAATGGGCATTCGCCATCTGGGACAACCAACGCCGCCGTCTATTCCTGTCCCGCGACCGTCTAGGAGTAAGACCTCTCTTCTATACGCAAACTGGCAAGACTTTTCTCTTCGGTTCCGAGATCAAAGCAATCTTCGCGAATCCAGTGGTCAGCAGAGAAATCGATTTGACAGGTCTAGATGAACTGTTCACCTACTGGTGCCCGATTCCTCCAACCACGCTTTTTCGAAATGTTCACGAACTCCCTCCCGGCCATTCGATGACCGTGGACGCAGGCGGCATTGCGACACGGCCATACTGGGACCTCCAATTCGCCGTGTCGCCAGAGGTTGTCGATCCATGCCATGAAGCATCCTATTCGGATCAACTACTGGATCTTCTCGCTGATGCAACGAAGATCCGCCTGCGTTCCGATGTCCCCGTCGGTGCCTACCTCAGCGGCGGGCTAGACTCGACAATGACCACAGCCTTAGTCAAGAAAGTGACTAACGCCAAGCTCCGAACCTTCTCCATCTCTTTCGACAGTGCCGAATTCGATGAGAGTACGTTCCAAAACGAAGCGGTCCACTTTCTCAACACGGAACACCAAGACTTGCGCTGCACTAAGAATCAAATCGCCGAAGTGTTTCCAGAAGTGATCTGGCATACCGAGAAACCAGTCTTGCGGACGGCTCCAGCTCCCCTTTATCTTCTCTCCCGGCTCGTCCGAAACAGTGGCTTCAAGGTCGTCGTAACCGGAGAAGGTGCTGACGAAATGCTGGGTGGTTACGACATATTCAAAGAAGCCAAAATCCGTCGTTTCTGGGAATCGCAACCTGATTCCAAGATGCGGCCGCTTCTTCTTCGCCGGCTCTATCCCTACTTGCAGAACATACAAAACCAGCCCGATGCGTACCGCAAAGCGTTCTTCCACATCAACGTCGATCCCAAGCTGCAGCCATTCTTCTCGCACGTTCCGCGGTGGCAATTGACCGCAAAGCTAAAAACGTTCTTTTCCAATGAAGTCCGCGCACAAATTTCCGCAGACGACACTTATTGCAAGGTCCGGAAGGGGCTACCAGAGTCTTACCCATCGTGGAACAGCTTCTCTCAATCCCAATACCTCGAAACGAAGTACCTGCTTCCAGGTTACATCCTGTCTTCTCAAGGTGACCGCATGGCCATGGCCCACTCCGTAGAAAGCCGTTTCCCCTTCCTTGACCATCG
>Ga0210403_10004901_pt1 | contig 11448 bp, 12 predicted proteins | sample IncBWC19MmetaG_FD_150863 | JGI IMG/M metagenome (GOLD analysis project Ga0210403, IMG submission 150863) | Forest soil microbial communities from Barre Woods Harvard Forest LTER site, Petersham, Massachusetts, United States - Inc-BW-C-19-M | ecosystem: Environmental > Terrestrial > Soil >... | reverse complement strand
CAGAGCAGCAATACGTTGCAGACGCTGGTAGTCGCCGGGGCCGTGGCGGGGGCTTTCAGCTCCGATGGCTTTAAGGCTTATGTTGCCGCCAACAATGGCAAGGTCTACGTGTTTTCCACGTTCTTCAGTTTGATGACGCTCAGCCCTGGCGGCGCGCCATCAAGCGTTGCCTTCGTGGGTTCCGACTCGTTTGGATACGTGGCCGGCACCGGGGCCAGCTTGACTACGCTTGCGGCCTGCGACAATTCAACCGCAGCCAGCCCTGCGGCGACTTCCGCGCCGCAATTGGTTGCAGCCCTAGGTAGCGCCGACCAGATTGTGACGGTCAACTCCACCGGCCTGGATATCGCGACCGTTTCCACCGCCGCTCCGGGCAGTGGCATTTGCCCGCCGACTGCCAGCTATCCCGCGCCCCAGTTCATCGATTTTGGCCTGGGCGCTTTTACCGCTCGCCAGCTTCTCGTGGCCGCGAACGGCTCACGCGTGGTAGTCATTCCTGCAGGCATCAACCAGATTCTGACCGCTGTCCCGGGCACCCCCGGATCGGTCAACATCCCACTGCCCGCGGGCGCCACCGAAGGCCTCAGCGGCGCAATCAGCAATGACGGCAATTTTCTGTGGGTGGGAGTGGCCGGCACCAACACCGTGGACAAAGTCGACCTGGTCGCGGGCGCTGTTATATTGCAGGTAGCAACGTCGTTCAAGAAAGCAGACAGTACTCAAGCTCCGCCGAATCTCGTCACCTTGAGGCCGAAATAGCTGCTGGCGGCTGGATTGAGCGGCGGGTAGTACTTGGTCGTTAGTATTTGGTAGTTAGTACTTGGTATTTGGTTGCGGTTTGGATATCTGGGCTTCAGCCGCTGCAGGTATCAGGGTCCGGCTTCCAGCCGGGCCGAAAAGATCGAGCAAAAGATTGGGCTTTCAGCTCCTGCGGGCACTTGAGTGCCCCAACTTGTAAACATCCATTTCGATGACACCGTATCGCGGGCGCATAGCCCCTTCACCGACCGGCTACCTGCATCTGGGGCATGCACGCACGTTCTGGATCGCCTGGCAGCGCGCCCGCGCCAACTCAGGAACGCTGGTCTTTCGCAATGAAGACCTCGACCGGCAACGCTGCAAGCCGGAGTTCGTCACCGCCATGTATGAAGACCTGCGCTGGCTGGGACTCGACTGGCAGGAAGGCCCTGATACTAGCGGGCCGTTCCATCCTTACTCGCAAAGCGAACGCTACAACATTTATCTGGAAGTCTGGCGGCGGTTGCGCGACGGTGGATTCATCTTCCCCTGCTCCTGCTCGCGCAAAGATCTGGAACGGGCACTCAGCGCACCCCATGAAGACGATGAACTTCCCTATCCGGGTGTCTGTCGCGAAAAGCTGACGCAGGCTTCGCAATGGAAATCACCGGCAGGCATCAGTTGGCGCTTTAAAGTCCCTGATGGTGAAACGGTCTCATTCACCGATCTTCGTTGCGGCGAGCAGCAATTCACCGCCGGCCGGGATTTCTCAGACTTTCTGGTCTGGCGGCGCGATGATGTCCCCGCCTACCAACTGGCCGTGGTCGCCGACGATGAAGCCATGCGCATCACAGAAGTCGTCCGCGGCGCCGATCTGCTCAAGAGCACGGCTCGGCAGATCCTGTTACTGCGCGCGCTTGGATATTCCCAACCGCAATATTTCCACTGTGATCTGATGCGCGACGCAAACAACATCAGGCTGGCCAAGCGGCACGATGCGCTTAGCCTGCGGACGCTGCGGGCGCGGGGTGCCGACCCGGGGGAATTGCGTGGGGTTTTTGCCTGTGATGCGGCAGTTTTTTAGAGGCGCTGCACTGGATGCAGGTTAAAATGGTGGGCAAGGAAAATTGCTATGGAAAACGTCATCATAACCAACCCAGGTATTCTCGGCGGAGAACCCGTCTTTCGCGGAACCCGTGTCCCCTTCAAAATTCTCACGGACTACCTGGAGGGCGGCGACTCACTAGATGATTTTCTCGACCAGTATCCAAGCATCACCCGTGAGCTCGCGATAGCCGCCATCGAACAAGCGCGCTTGAGCCTGGTTGCCCAACTCCATCCATGAGAGCCCTCAAGATTCTGCTGGACGAGTGTGCTCCCAAAAAACTCAAATCCTTTCTCCTCAGTTATGGTCACCAGTGTCGCACCGCTCAGGAGATGGGCTGGTCTGGTATCCAGAACGGTGAACTCCTGGCCTTGGCCGATCCCCTTTTTGATGTGCTGCTCACCATCGACAAGGGCCTCCAATATCAGCACAACCTGAGCGGCCGACGAATCGCGATTCTGATCCTGCGTGGCCGCTCGAATCGTTTAGTGGATCTTAGCCCCAATTTCCCCACCTGTGCTGAGGCCGTACAGTCCATTCAGCCTGGACAAGTGGTCGAAGTCGGCAAGCTCTAACGTCTAGACCCTTGGGCTGATCCGCATAAGAGTTCTTCGGTTCCCTTTCCCTGCTCATCTTGATATCTTTACTTCTTGCATAGTAAGGATCTTCGCAAGCCATGAGCACGAACCAAACCTCACCGACCCAACCGGACCGCCGATTGAGTGTCTTTCTCTGTCATGCGACCGGAGACAAGCCCGTTGTCCGGGATCTGTATCGCCGGCTCAAAGCCGATGGCTTTACGCCCTGGCTCGATGAAGAAAGCCTGTTGCCCGGCGACAAACGACTTCAAGAACTGCCCAAATGACCGGGTTCCCTACGTGATCAGACACACTGCGCTTAGAATCCCAGGCGGTGAAGGTCCTGCCGCTCTTGTTCGAGGTCGGCGAACGTATAGTCCAGCATAATTCCGTGGGCTTTGAGAAATCCGTCCAATGCCATGGGCGTACGGAAACCGAGCAACCGCCGCAACTCGGCGCTGGTCAGGTGCTGGTTTTTGTATTCCTCAATCCCCAGTGCTTCCAGAGCGCGCCGCGACAAATCGCCGCCGGCGGCACTGAGCCGCTGGGCCAGATCGTCGGGAAGCTGGATGGTCACGTCCATGTTCTAACTTAAGCAGATCGCTAAGCCCAAGTCAAATCACCACGCTATGCGTTGCTTCCGCTCTTCGGCTGAGAGGCCGTGACTTTCGCCCTCGATACATCGTCATCCTCGGAGGCCGTAACTCTCTTGTTTCTGCCAAGCGGGTAGCGCGAACCCGTCGTTGAAACACCCTGAAGATTTCTCAATAAAGCCACCATTCCCGAGGTTCTTCGTGCTGCGCACTCAGAATGACGCCAGATTGGTGACCTAAGAAGTCCCAGCCCCGCCGGTTACTCTTGTCATCTATATCGTACTGGTTTCCACCCGTATCATGGCGCTAACAGAGTCTTACGCCAGATGAGGGAGAACAGGTATGTTGTATGTCATGTGTCTGCTGCTCGGGTTCATCCTACCGGGCCAGCAGGCGGTTGCCGCTGTGCTCAAGCATGGGCCAAAAACGGCCAAGAGTTTCAGCCAGGTTGTCCCGCTTTCTACCAAGTCTGCTGAAGCCCGCGCGGCCTTGCAGCGTGGAGTCGTGAAGTGGGAGAACCATCGCATGGCCCAAGCGGTGGACGATTTCCGGAAAGCCACACAGGCCGACCCAGATTTTGCGGTGGCCCACTTGTTCCTTTCCACGCTTACTTCCAACCCAGAAGAGCAAAGCAGCGAATTAAAGAAGGCCGTGGCGTTGCGTGACTCGACAAGCATGACGGAGGCCGAACGATTGCTGATCTCCTGGTTGTCGAATACCAGTCAGAACCAGATCCTGCCGGCCATTGCCTCCATGAATGAACTGCTGGGCCGCTATCCCAAAGACAAGCATCTGTTGTACCGCGCCGCCATCTGGTTCCGGAATCAACGTCAATCGGCCCGCGCCCTCCCGTTGTATGAACGCCTGTTACAGCTTGATCCGGAATTTGCCGATGCTCTGAACCAACTGGGATATACCTATGCGTTCGAAGACGAGTTTGACAAGGCCATAGCCACGATGAAGAGATACGTCGCCGTGCTGCCCAATGAGCCCAACCCCGAAGACTCTTACGCCGAGATCTTCCGCATGGCCGGCCGCTATGATGAGGCCCTGGCCCACTACCGCCGGGCGCTGCAGATTGAGCCTTCGTACTGGAGTTCCCAAGAAGGCATTGCCGGGACATACATGTTGATGGGCGACTACGCGCGGGCGCGCGCCGAGTACACGCTCGCCATCGAACATGCTCCATCGCAAGCGACGGCTTTGTCGTGGACCGCAAATTCCGCAGTCATATGGGTACGGGAAAAGGACTATGCGAAAGCCAACGCTGTTCTCGCAGGCGTTGCCGGGCGCGCCCACGACAACAATCTGGCCGCGCTGGAATCCACGGCCTATCGCATGATGGCGCTCTTTGAAAAGGACCCGGCCGCGCGGCAGGAATTGCTGGACAGGTCGGAAGCAGCACTAGGCCACAATCATGCCCTTTCCAAACTGACCAGCGAACAGCAAACCGCGCTCATTCTGCGCGCAAGGACCTACGCTTACCTGGACGCTGGCAATATCGAGGCTGCCAGCCGCGTTCTCGAGCAACTCCGCAGCGCTCAGGAGAAGACCCATAATGGCTTCATACAGGTTGTATACCATGGCGCGGCCGGAGCGGTGCTGACCATGCAGGGCAAATACGAAGATGCCATTGGTGAACTGCTGGAAGACGATGGCAATCCGTTTTCCATTAGGTTCTTAGTTCTTGCTTATCAGAAGAACGGCTCGGGCGAAGATGCGGCCCGCTGGGCAGCCCGTCTCGCCAGCCTCAGAAGCCCAACATTGGAACAGGCCCTTGTACAGTGACTGGAAGGATCAGCAGGCATCCATCCACCACAAGCGCAGGGCTTTTTCTTGTTTAGGCCCTTGTACAGTGGCTGGAAGGATCAGCAGGCATGGCGGATCGGGTAATCGGGAAATCGGCAAGCTCTGAGCCCCGTCCTAAAATGCGGGACGGGGCCCGTGAGATCGCCTGCACTACGACCATCAGCTACATGTGATGTTGCATCTTCTTGCCGTTGCCGGCCGCCTTCGGTGTGTCGTGGCGCGGCCGCTTTAACGTCGTTCCCTGGATGTTATTGAAAGGCACGGTGGCCGCGAACGTTGGCAGGTTGTTGGCGCGCACTTGGGTGACCGCCTCGAAGCCGGAGGCCAGCTTGATCAGCGTGGGTTCGCTGAACGCCGTCCCAAAGAAGCTGATGCCAAGCGGCACGCCGAACACCACACCGGCCGGCACCTGAACAATAGGATACCCAGGACCTGCAGCCAGGCCCGACGTTCCAAATTTAAAGTTGTCTCCATAGAGCAGATCGGTGGCCCAAGCGGGGTTGTCGGTCGCCGAAACCACGGCGTCGAGCCCGAACTGGCTGATGGCTGCATCGATGCCGTTCACGCCCGCGTTGTGGTCGATTGCAAGCGCCTGGTTGTAGGTCAGGCCGCCGAAGGCGGGTTGCGGGTCATCGGGACCCGGCGCGAGTGAATTGGCCAGGTCAAAGATGCTCTGGTCAAAGAAGGGCATCTCGACCGCCGCATGGGCGTTGTTGAAGTCGATGGCGCTCTGCAAGGTTCCGCCCGCTACGGGCACTCCAGTACGGGTAGCGAAGTACGCCCGCACGTCGTTGCGGAAGTCGAAGAGCAGCACCAGCAATTCGCCGTCGGCTGGAGCGAAGGTGAAGCCGGCGGCATCGAGATCAATCACGGTGGCGCCCGCATTCGTGAGTTCCTCGACCGCCACCTCAAAGGCGTCCAGTACAGGCTGCGGCGTTGGAGACATCGGGTCAAATCCGCCGATCCCTGCACGCGTCAGTCCGAGTTTGGCGCCCCGCAGACCGTTCGGGTCCACAAAGCGGGTGTAGTCGGTAGGGATGTTCGTGGGACGGGTCCGGCCCGTTCCCTGCCATCCCAGAGGGACGCCGCCGGTGGCCGCATCGCGTCCGTCAAAGCTCCGGCTCTGGATGACGCCCAGCGCCGCGGCGGCATCCGCCACAGTCCGCCCATGGGGACCAATCGTATCCTGCGTGTGCGAGATGGGCACCACACCGGCGCGGCTGGTGAGGCCAACCGTAGGCTTGATGCCAACGACGCCATTGGCATTGGCCGGACACACAATGCTGCCGTCGGTCTCGCTGCCTAAGGATACGGCGGCAAAGTTCGCTGACGTCGCAGCGCCCGAGCCCGCGCTGGAGCCGCAGGGGTTGCGATCGATGCCATAAGGGTTGTGCGTCTGGCCGCCACGACCCGACCATCCGCTGATGGAACCAAAGGAACGGAAGTTCGCCCACTCCGACAGGTTGGTCTTGCCCAGTATCACTGCGCCCCCGGCGCGCAGGTTGGCGGCCACGGTGGAATCCCGCTGCGCGGGCGTGCCGACGAGTGCGAACGACCCGGCGCTGGTCTGCATCTTGTCACCGGTATCGATGTTGTCCTTAAGCAGGACGGGAATGCCGTGCAGGGGCCCGAGGACAACACCGAGCCGGCGTAGCGCGTCAGCGTTGCGGGCCATGGCCAGCGCGTCCGGGTTGAGTTCAATGACCGAGTTGACTCCCGGGCCATTCTGGTCCAAGGCGAGAATGCGGGCGATGTATTCCCGGGTCAGCTCTTCCGAAGAGAGACTGCCGGATGCCATCTCCGCCTGAAGTTGAGCTACAGTGGCTTCGTTATGGCGGGTGGGAATGTCATTTTGATTGCTCTGCGCTATGGCCAAAGTTGACGCCAGCACAAATGCAAGGAAGAGACTGCGTATCGCTAAGGCATGCATATTGTTTCGCTCCTGGGCTCGGCTGCGCTGACCACCAGGATCAGGGCAGGCCGGCGGCTTTTACTCTAGGGCGGAAAAGATATGTCTCTTGACCAAGTCAAGTCAACGGCGGCGGCTTCCTCAAAAGGCCATTGGCCTACTTCCCACCCTTACGCGGCGGTTGCGTACCGCAGGGCGGCCCGCGCTATCAGGCGAGTTGAGTCGCGGTTGCCTCCGCTTGACAGGCTCCGTCAAGCTTTCTATCTTTCATAACAGAACTCAAGAAAACTAAATTGTCGAAAAGCCGCGATCATCGCGCCGGGGAACCGCCCGCCAAGGAGAATTCCGGATGAGCAAAGTCAGGGTATTGGTCGGCACACGCAAGGGTGCGTTCATCCTCACGTCTGACGGCAAACGTGAGCGCTGGGACGTCAAGGGTCCTCATTTTGCCGGCTGGGAGCTCTACCACATCAAGGGATCTCCGGTTGACCCCAACCGGCTGTATGCGTCGCAATCCAGCGGCTGGTTCGGGCAGATGGTCCAGCGCTCCAACGATGGCGGCCAGACATGGGAACCGGTGGGCAATAAGTTCATCTATGACGGCACACCCGGTACGCACCAGTGGTACGACGGCACACCGCATCCCTGGGAATTCAAGCGGGTGTGGCATTTTGAGCCGTCGCTCACCGATCCGGACTCCGTCTATGCCGGGGTTGAAGACGCCGCCCTGTTCCATTCTGCTGACGGTGGGCAGAACTGGAAAGAACTTCCGGGCCTGCGCGGCCACGGCTCCGGGCCACACTGGCAGCCGGGCGCCGGCGGCCTGTGTCTGCACACCATCATTCTGGATCCGAAAGATCCGAATCGAATCTATATCGCCATTTCGTCGGCCGGCGCCTTTCGCACCGACGACGGCGGCAAGACATTCAAGCCGATCAACCAGGGACTGAGGTCCGAACACATTCCCGACCCGACGGCCGAGGTCGGCCACTGCGTCCACCACATCGCCATGCACAAGTCGCGACCGGGCGTGCTGTTCATGCAAAAGCATTGGGACGTGATGCGCAGCGACAATGCCGGCGATTCCTGGCAGGAAATCAGCGGCAACCTGCCCACCGACTTTGGCTTCGTGGTCGACGTACACGCGCATGAGCCGGAAACCATTTACGTCATACCCATCAAGAGCGATTCTCAGCACTTCGTTCCGGAAGGCAAGCTCCGCGTCTACCGCAGCCGCAAGGGCGGAAACGAGTGGGAGGCGCTTACGAAGGGCCTGCCGCAAAGCGACTGCTACGTGAACGTGCTGCGCGATGCCATGGCCGTCGACTCGCTCGATAGGTGCGGCGTGTACTTCGGCACCTCCGGCGGACAGGTCTACGCCTCGTCCGATGCCGGGGACACATGGAACGCTATCGTCCGCGACCTTCCCGGCGTACTTTCCATTGAGGTACAGACACTGCCATGATTCGAATCGTGCTCCCGGCCCATCTACGGACGATCGCGCGCGTCAACGGCGAAGTGCAGCTCGACGTGAATCTCGATACCGGTGGCCATGCAACGCAGCGCTCGGTCCTAGACGCGCTCGAAGCCCGCTATCCGATGTTATCGGGAACCATTCGCGACCACGTTACCCAAAAGCGCCGCCCGTTCGTGCGCTTCTTTGCCTGTTCGGAAGACCTCTCCCACGAGCCGCCTGACGCACCGCTGCCGGATGCGGTCGTTACCGGCGTTGAACCTTTTCTGGTGGTGGGGGCAGTGGCGGGAGGGTGAGGGGAAGCAATTGGCAATTAGCCTTTAGCCTTTAGTTGTTAACCTTATAGTTAAGGTGTGTTCCTGGATCCTTGAAAATTGAGCACCGTGTGTTCAATTTTCAAGGATTAATTTCACCTTGATTCGGGCCCTGAAATACGTGTCCCGATCCCCGCCAACACATGATCTCTTCGATGATAAAGCCTTCCCTAAGCGCTCGCTCGCGAATACCCGCCGATCTCCCGAAAGAAAGGAGCGCGCAAACCGCCCTTACAATATGATCTCTAAGGACTTGACCGCATGGCGTGTTCGTTTGCGCTCTCACAGTTGAAGGAGAACTCCTAGAGAAATGAACCAGTCCACCAATGACGGCGATGTTGAGGCAGTGTACGTTAAGATCGCGAAACGCCTCATGCCGCTTCTGGTCCTGCTCTACGTGATGGCATGGCTCGACCGGGTGAATGTCGGCTTCGCCAAGCTGCAGATGGTGAAAGACCTGGGATTCAGCGAGGCGGTCTACGGATTCGGCGCTGGGATATTCTTCCTCGGCTATGTGCTGTTTGAGATTCCGAGCAACCTCTTCCTGGAGCGGACCGGCGCCCGCAAGACAATCGCGCGTATTACGGTCCTGTGGGGCATCGCAAGTATCGGGACGATGTTCGTCAAGACCGCGGCCTGGTTCTACATTCTGCGCTTCCTGCTGGGCGCGTTCGAAGCGGGCCTGTATCCGGGCGTGGTCCTCTATCTGACCTACTGGTTCCCTGCCCGGCGCCGCGCACAGATGCTCGGTCTCTTCATGACGGCCATCCCAGCCGCCGGAGCTCTCGGCAGCGTCCTCAGTGGTTGGATCATGAGTTCGACCAGCGGCCGAGGACATCTTGCGAACTGGCAATGGCTCTTCCTGATTGAGGGAATCCCTTCGATCATCGTGGGACTGACAACGCTCGCGATCTTCGACGACAAGCCCGCTCAGGCGCGCTGGCTCACCGAAGGTGAGAGGCAACTCGTCCTCGCCGATCTCGCAGAGGACGACCAAAAGGCCGGCCCACGGCAACACAGGTTCGCCCAGGCGCTGAGAATTCCCCGCGTGTGGCTTCTCACGCTCATCTACTTTTGCCTGGTGAGCGCGAATCCGACTCTGGGATTCTGGGCGCCAACGATCATCAGCGATCTGGGCGTCAAAAACAATATGACGATCGGCCTGCTCTCGGCCGTGCCCTACATCGTCGGCGTGATTGCGACGGTACTGGTTGGCCGGCATTCCGACCGCACACTCGAACGGCGCTACCATGCTGCGTTGTCATGTCTGGTGGCAGCCGTGGGCCTGGTTTTGATAGGCGTGTTCGCAAACGTCCCGGCCCTGGCGTTCGCGGCCTTGGTCCTGGGAGTCACCGGAGTACTCTGCGCGTTCGCGCCCTTCTGGCAAATGCCAACCACTCTGCTGGCTGGCAGCGCAGCCGCGGGCGGCATCGCACTCATCAACTCCATCGGCAACCTATCAGGCTGGCTGGGACCGTACCTGGTCGGCTGGCTTAAGGACGTCACCGGCAAGACCGCCGCAGGTCTCTACGCGGTCGCCGGCCTCGAAGCCCTGGCGACGGTGTTGATCTTGCTGCTCGTGCCGCGTCGCAAGGCCGGCGAGAGCGGAAATTGACGCCACTGCATGTCAGGCGTGCCGCTCCCAACTGTACTCACAGCACACACTCCTGTCTCTCCTGTAGGATATTGGCAGTACGAATCTCTTCGATTTGGTGAATGTTATGTCCACTGATTTGTTGATGGCCAGAGAGTCCCGCCGCGGTATCCTCAAACATATTGAAGACCAGCAGGCGGCCGACGCAGCCATTTCGGTCGAGTTGCGAAACTCAATCATTGCCATCAATATGGAACTTCTCCAGCAGGTGGCGCTTCTTCTGCAGTCGTATACTCCGGACCGGAAGCCCGATCCGGCCCAGGAAGCCCTCTTTGCCCGGATCGCTCCCTCGGAATCGCTGGCCGCATGGCTTGTGCTCTGTCAGCAAGACCTTCAGAAGGCTGAACAGATCGACCTGCTCAAGAAAAGCGCAGCAACCGCCAAAACCAACTACCGCAAGACCGCCCCGCTCGGGCCGGTAACGAAGCTTCTCAAGAAGAAAGCGGACAAGAATATCATCGAAGCCCTGAAGGTAAACCGGGACCAGGCCAACTCCAAAGTGGCACAGGCGGAAGCGGAGCGCAAAACTACGCGCAGCCTGATGTCGGCAACCGCGGAAGTCATCTTCCGCGCCGCCATGCACACCGAAGCCCTCGAGGCCCTCGAGACCATGCCTTCACCGGTGATGGAGCAAGTCCGGCGGCTGCTCGACCGTTTCGAGACCGAAGTTACCGTCCTTTGCAAGAACCATGCGGAGACGCAAAGGCGATCGCTAGCCGAATTGAGCAAGATTACTGAGGAGCTTAGCGCATTCTATGAGCAGCTCGATGTCTCCCAGACCGGCGCTCTGCCCACGGAGAACCACCCATCATGAACGATATCTTCGAACCCGTAATACGCAAGCTCACCCAGGAAATCGCCCAGCGTTTACCCGATGTTCCCAGCGACCTGAAGAAGCCTCATGTCAGGCCGCCGAAGTCCGGCGGCGCCGGGGGCACGGCTGGCACTTCCAGCGAAGCAGGACTCGGCATCGCAGCAGGACCGTTAGGCGTGATCACTCGAAAGGTATCCAAGGCCGTGGGGTCCTTCGTTGGCCTCTTTACCCACGGCAGTGCCAGTTCGCATGGTGATGACAAAGAAGACCCCAATGCCTCATAGAATATAGGCCGTGTTCGAGGACTGGGCGATGGTTGCCTCGTCCAAATGTCAGGCGTGCCGCTCCCAATGTACTCACTGCACATTCTCTAAGGCTTGTCATCCTGAAAGTTCTGTTCGCGGGCGCCAGCCCGAGAACAGAACTTGAAGGACCAGCTCCGCTGGCCTGTAGGTACCAC